>Ga0105093_10000054_pt1 | contig 40470 bp, 38 predicted proteins | sample PPLLak3March2015_2_FD_79111 | JGI IMG/M metagenome (GOLD analysis project Ga0105093, IMG submission 79111) | Freshwater sediment microbial communities from Prairie Pothole Lake near Jamestown, North Dakota, USA - PPLs Lake P8 Core (3) Depth... | ecosystem: Environmental > Aquatic > Freshwater >... | reverse complement strand
TCATCGGCTGCTTTATCTCGGTGGTCGCCGTGTCGCTGAAGGGCTACTTCCCACAATTCTACACGATATTCGCCGTCAGTGCCACAATCCTGATACTCGGCCTGGTGGCCGCGATGTCGATCTACATCACGGTTAAAATGGTCCAGGGGGCTAAAAAAGAAGTGGCCATGAAGAAGGGCAAGGCTTAACCACCGAATGGGAAATCCACGCGTCAAGGAGGATAAAATGTTGAAAAAAGGTTTTTGGTTGAACCTGCTCGTCGCTTTGCCGCTCGTTTTCCTGTTCGGCTGTGCGGAATCCGGTAAAGTGGACCAGGGCCGGGTGGTGGCATTCGATAAAGATAAAAAGCTGGTGACCCTCATCCGGGACAAGAAAATCGACACGCTCAACCCGGACTACTCGTACCTGCCGCCCCTGACCTATGCGCTGCCGGTCGACCCGCAGGAAATCGGGCCCCTGCCCAAAGCCGGCGGACGCATTAAACTGGACGCGGAGAAGAACCAAATTGTCATCTTCGACCCCAAAGCCCAGAATTTCAAGACGGTCGATTTCAAACCGGTTGAAAAGAAAACTGGAGTGGAACGTGACGACCCGCTCGTCAAGGGCAAGAAATTCCCGGTGGTCGACAAGGCCAAGAAGACCGTGACCATTTACTCGAGCCGGCAGAAGATCCTTGAGACCATCGGCCTTCCCGAGGAGTACTTCGAGCTGCCGGATTCCACCTGGGATGCCGGCGATGAAGTGCGTATCTATTACAAGGAAGAGGGCAAATCCCTTCGTTTCATGAACATCTCACAGACCGACATCTTCAAGAAGTAATTTTTAATTGCGGCCGGTTGCCGACCGGCCGCAATTAAAAATAATTTGGACCAGAAGAAAGGAGAAGAAACATGGACCCCGTAGCAGAGATAGGAATAGCAGACAGCCCCCGGCAGTGGCTGCTGGTAATCGTCATGGACATGGCGGTGCTGGCCGAGCTCTGCGTGGCCATGTACCTGGCTGTCGCCAGCGCAGAGGATTTTACGGCAACCTTCATGAAGGCCTTTTTCGGCATGCTGATCCCGACCCTGGTGATCGGGGTGCTGGCCAAGCGCCGCCTGCGCCCGGCGCCGGTCAAGGCCTGAAACCTTTCCGGAAGGTTTTCCCCGACACCCTCCGGCGGAGGCACCTTCAGCAGCTTTCGGGGTCGCCGCCACCGCAGCCGTCATCTTTACGTGGGGGTATCAGGAAGGTGGAGCGGTTCATGCCCCGGCACGACACAACTGAAATCTACATGATCAAGAAGTCCGCCGAAGGATTCATCGTTTCCTTCCGGCGCGGGACCGACCATGGTGTTCGGCCGGGGATGCAATTGGCGGTCCTCAACGAGGACGGGTTCCGGGTGGGATTCGTGGAAGTGCTGGCGAGCACCGACACCGAAAGCGAGGCGCTGGTCTCGGGTGAAAGCAGCATCAAGCTGGGCTGCCTGGTAAGCATTCCCGCGGCATAACCTGCTTCCGACTCGGCTCACTGCGGCGGCCCCTCATATTCGGGCAGAGCACAGGCGCCTTCGCGATTTCCGGAGGAGGCCGGGTCAAGGCTGTAATTGCCCTGCAGAAAACACTCGGTGAGCTGGGTGACGTGGGCTTCCGTGTGCATCATCATGTCCATCTGCCGTGTGTAGATCAAGAGTCTTCCCAAAAGATCCAGCTTCTCCTCGATGTAAGGCTGCTCCTGCTTGGCCATGCGCGCCCTTACCCGGTCACCGGTCGTCTCCACCAGGAACCCGAGGCTGCCCAGCACCTTTTCGATCATTCGCGCCCGCCGGGAGCGCCGGACGTCGTCGGCCGCGCCGCCCTTGAACTGGAAGTTGATGTAGTTCTTCGCCGGGGTCTTGCCGCAGTAGCAGTCGAGCACGCTGTAATGGTAGCCGACTCGGGAGCTGAAATTGAGGTACTTGTCCGAGATGATGGCATAGCTGCGGTCCCCGAAACGCTCGTTGCCCGCCCCCGGTTGCGAAATCATCTGCTCGCTCATGACCGACAGAAACCCGCTCAGACTCACCGGTCGGGTCTGGGAGGCGGCGAGATCGTTGCGCAGCATGCCTTTGAGAAGCGCCCGGAAGGGCACCGAGGTGACCTCCTCCGGCGCAACGGCCGCCACGCGGGTGGCGTCCACGCTCAACCCGCCGAACAGGTCGATCACGTGCAGGTCGATGGGGATGGCCGCTTTCAGCCGTGCCGAGATGCTGGCCCGGTCGGTGACCATGTCGCCGAGCTGGAACACCACGGCATAGGATGTCTCGTGGATGAAGCGCATGATGTCGTGGATGGTGCGGCAGTGCTGCTCGGCGAACTGGGGGGACTTGGGATCGGTGAGGTTGAGCGGCACGATCAGGTCCGCCCGCCGGCGCAGAGCCTGGTAGGCCGGGCCCTTCACGACGAACCCGCCGTGGCGCAAGCCGGAGTTCAGGACCTCGGGCACACGGCCCCGGTAGACGCGACCGTTGTAGGCGTCGATCGTTATCTCGGTCCCCGGCGTAATCAAGGCGGTGGCCTGCCGGGTGTTCATGAGGGTTGGCACCATGTACTCGCGGGCGAGCGAGGCCATGTGGCTCACAATGCTGCCAAAGTCGGTGATGATGGCTTGGGCTTTGTTCATGGCCATGACGTACTGGGGCGAGGCGTGCACGGCGATGAGCACCCCGCCGTCCGGAAAACTTGCCAGATCGGCCTCCGTGCAAACGTGCACCGCCGGGCCGAACCCGATCCCCGGGCAGGCCACATCCGCATCGTCCAGCAGCAGCGTTGCGCCCTCCGGTATTTCGGGATATAGTGATTGGCTGTCCGATTCGCGTCCCTCGAGGCGCAGCGGTCGGGTCTGCAGTATGACGAATCGGTCCGCGTCGTCCAGAGCCCATTCCACGTCCTGGGGAATACCGAAATGCGCTTCGAGTTTGAGACCGGAGGCGGCGAGCCTGCACGCCTGGTCTTCGGACAGGCAGGCCTGCCTGCTCTGCGCCTCGGAAACCGCCTCCTCGACGACATAGCCACCGGCGCATCCCACCAGTTTGGCGGTCTTTTCCTGGATGCGCGATTTCAGCAACGCCGGCGGGTCGTCTTTGCTCAAGAAATAGCTGTCCGGCGGCACGATGCCGTCCACGGCGTAAGGGCCCAACCCCCACACCGCATTGATGAGCACGCGGTTGTCGACGGCGTTGACGGGGTTGCGCGTGTACATGACGCCGCTCGCCCGCGCCGGAATCATCTCCATGCAGGCCACGGCCATGGAAGCTTCGGTGAACGGAATGCCCATGTGCAGGCGGTAGGCGATGGCCCGCGGGGTGAAAAGGCTGGCCAGGATGTTTTTGTATTCCTCCAGGAGCTTCTCCCGCGGAACGTTCAGCACCGTGAGATACTGGCCGGCAAAGGAAAGCGTGCTGTCCTCGCCGATGGCGCTGCTGCGCATCGAAATCTTAAGGGGCTTGCGGGAATCCGACGTCTCGGCATCCAGCTCGTCGTAGTTGTCTATAATCATCCGGCCCAGATCCTCCGGCACCTCGGACTCGGCCATGAGCATCTGGATCTGCTCGCTCACCTGCAGGATGGTTTCGGTCTCGATGATGTCGGCCTTGGCCTTCAAGCGCTGCACGACCTCCACCAGCCGGTTGGCGGCCATGAAGTGGTCGAAGGCGGCCGTGGTGATGGCAAAGCCCCGGGGAACCGCGAGATGGACATGGTTGCGCACCTCGGCCACGTTGGCGTTCTTTTCACCGACGGCATCCGCCAGGTCGCGGGTGATGATCTGCGGGTATTTGAGGATGAAGTCCTTGCAGGAGGTGCGTCCGCCGGAGGCGCCCTCGCCCTTGATGGCATGCTGGATGTCTTCCAGGACCTTTTTCAGCGAAGGATAGGGCCGGCCGGACATCTGCTCGATGCAGTGGATCATCCGGCTGCAATGGAAGAAAGCCCGCATGGTTTGGGCTTCGATGTACGGCAGACCGAAGGCCGATTGGCCGTGCAGCTTTTGTTCGATGTCGGAGATGATCTTGAGCAGTTCGGAGTTGGATTCCAGGAGCAGCCTGAAGTTGTCGTACTTGACCGTGAATCCGGCCATCAGCTCCTGGCGCGACGAACTTTTGCGCGACCTAAAGATGTTGAAAATCGGCAGATCGCTTAATCTCATGCCGCTCATCCGCGCTGATCGATGATGTCCGAGATGCGTCGGACGACGCCTGCCTGCTCCCCAATTTGTCACCATACTAAACGCGGCGATTAAATGCGAGCGTTTTCCGCTGACTTGTAAATGCGGAACCATGGACTTATTTTCTCGGAAATTTGCTTTTCACCCTTTAAAAGGAGGAAGGTTTATGCCGAACCCCAAATTGCACATCGAATCCATGGTGCTACATTCCGGGCACACCCCCGATTCGCAAACCCTCTCCCGCGCGGTGCCAATCTACCAGACATCGAGCTACGTCTTCAAAGATACTCAGCACGCAGCCGACCTCTTCGCCCTGCGCGATACGAGCGGATTCATCTACACCCGCATCGGCAACCCTACGACCGACGTGTTGGAGCGCCGCCTGGCGGCGATCCATGGGGGCACGGCCGCCATATGCACCGCCTCGGGCATGTCGGCGATCTTCTATACGGTGGCCGCCATCACCGGCGCGGGCCAGAACATCGTCTCCGGCTCGAATCTCTACGGCGGAACCCATGTGCTTTTCGAGAACACCCTGAAGCGCTTCGGCATCGAGGTCCGCTTCGTCGACTCTTCCAAGCCGGCCAAGGTCGAGGCCGCCATCGACGCCAATACCCGCATGGTCTTCACGGAGAGCATCGGCAACCCCAAATGCAACGTGGACGACATGCAGGTGCTGGCCGATGTCGCCCACCGCCACCAGGTGCCCTTCGTCGTCGACAACACCGTCTCGCCGCCGCCCATCTTCAACCCGTTCGACCACGGCTGCGATATGGCGGTCTATTCGCTTACCAAGATCATCGGCGGCCACGGCAACAGCATCGGCGGCGCCGTGGTGGAGGCCGGTGGCTTCGACTGGTCCAGGGCCGGCAAATTCCCCGAGATCACGGCGCCCGACCCGAGCTATCACGGCCTCAACTTCTGGGAGGCGCTGTGCTCGCTGGAGGGAACGCCCTGCACGGCCTTCTGCGTCAAGCTGCGCACCGGCCTGATGCGCGACATCGGGGCGGCACTGGGGCCCATGAACAGCTTTCTGATCCTGCAAGGACTGGAAACCCTCCCGCTGCGGGCCAAAGCCCACTGCGAAAACGCACAGAGGGTCGCCGCCTTTCTGGAAAAACACCCGTTCGTGCAGTGGGTGAACTTTGCCGGCTTGAAGAGCCATCCGGATTATACCCGCTCGCAGAAGTACTTCCCCATGGGCCCCAGCGCGGTATTCGGCTTCGGGCTCAAGGGCGGACTTGAGGCCGGCAGAAAGTTCATCGAGTCCGTCAAGCTCTGCTCGCACTTGGCCAATATCCTGGACGCCCGCACGCTGGTCATTCACCCGGCCACCACGACCCACTCCCAGCTTCCGCCCGCCGATCAGCTCGAAGCGGGAGTGGAGCCTGAGATGGTGCGGATCTCGGTCGGCATCGAGCACGCCGACGACATCATCGCCGACTTGGATCAAGCCCTGAAGGTCGCCCACCATTAATTTCTATTTTAATCTTAGGCCTTGCTGCAGGCGAGCGCTTCCGAAGCCCAGGGGAAGCCCTCGCCGTGTTAGTGCCATGGGAGAGGGGTTCGGATCGAACGGTCTGGCAGGAGTGCGAACGGCTACTTGAGAATTTGACTGAGAAACAATTTCGTGCGGTCATGCGTGGGGCGGGTGAAGAAATGCTCAGGGGTGCCGATCTCGACGATCCCCCCCCCGTCCATAAAAACCACGCGATCGGCCACTTCACGGGCGAAGCCCATCTCGTGGGTGACGACCACCATGGTCATGCCCTCCCGGGCCAGGTTTTTCATGACATCCAGAACCTCGCCGATCATTTCCGGGTCCAGGGCCGAGGTGGGCTCGTCGAAGAGCATGACCTTGGGGTCCATGGCCAGGGCGCGGGCGATGGCCACCCGCTGCTGCTGCCCGCCGGAGAGCTGATCGGGATAGGCGCGAGCCTTCTCCTGAATACCGACCTTCTTCAGCAACGTTTCAGCTTTTTGGCGGGCCTCGCTTCCGGAACGTTTGCGGACCACACGCTGGGCCAGGGTGATGTTGTCTAAAACCGTCTTGTGGGGGAAGAGGTTAAACGATTGGAATACCATGCCGACTTCGGCCCGCACCTTGTTGATGTCGGTCCTGGCGTCGAGGACGTCGACCCCTTCGATAAAAATGTGCCCCGCATCCGCCGTCTCGAGCCGGTTCAGGCAGCGCAGCAGCGTGCTCTTTCCGGATCCGGACGGGCCGATCACCACCACTACTTCGCCCGCGGCAATCTCCACCGAAACGTCCACGAGCGCCTTCACCTCCTGGGGCAGCCAGAACGTCTTGTAAAGGTTGCGCACATCGATCATCAGGCGATCATTCTCCTCTCCAGATATTTGACGCACATGGACAGCGTGAAGGTCAGAACCAGATAGAGCAGGGCGCACACAAACCACAGCTCGAAGGCCTGAAGGCTGGTAGTGACCACTTCGCGGGTGGCCTTGGTGAGTTCGCGGATGGCAATGATGCCGAGCAGCGAAGAGTCCTTGATGAGGCTGATGAACTCTCCGGCCAGCGGCGGCAGAATGCGGCGGATGGCCTGGGGCAGAATGACGTGGACCATGGCCTGCGCGTAGCTCATGCCCAGGGAGCGCGCGGCCTCGTTCTGGCCGCGGTGGATGGACTGGATGCCGGCCCGCACGATCTCCGCTACATACGCACCGGCGAACGTCGCCATGGAGGCGACCCCGTACCATAGAGGGGGGGGGATCTGGGCGATGCCGACCTGGGCCAGAATGGAGTTGATGAGGGTCCCCAGGACGAAATACCAGATGAAGATCTGCACCAGCAGCGGCGAGCCGCGGATGATCTCCACGTAGGTGACGGCCGTCCAACGAAAAAAGGGATTGGCCGACACCCGGGCGATCCCGGCGAACAGGCCGATGAATACCCCGAACACCGTGGCGATGATGCTGACCTTGATCGTCAGCCACAGCCCCTGCATCAGCAGGCCGACCTTCCATTGCTCTCGAACCCCGAGGACGTCGCCGACCGCAATGAGGTCGCCCTTCGCCACCCGGAGGTCGTGTGCGGGCACTTCGATGATTTTCTCGCCGTCGGCGCCCCGGATGAGGATTCGTCGGTTTTCCCCCTCGGCGGCGAGGGCTTCGATCTCGCCCTCTATATCTGCGCGGATCTCTTCCTTTTCCTTGTAGAAAAAGTACTGCGGGATGCGGTTCCAGCGCCAGACGTAGTCCACTTGGAGAGTGGCGATGTAGAGCGCTGTCGCCAGGCCGAACCCCAGTGCAAAAAATGCGGCAGCACCCGTATAGTAGGATCGGCTGCGTGCTTTCCGGCGTGAAAAAGGCCGCTGCGTGGTCATCGTCTCCATTACCCCCGAGCCGCTGCAGGCCGGGCTCGGGGTCCTTGGCCGGTGGGGTCAAGGCGACGGAAGCGTTGAATAAAGCCGCTTCCGGCCTTCCAGAGGTCCTATTTTTTGATATCCTTGATCCAATCCGAGGACTTGATCCATTTCTGGTAGATGCGGTCGTAGCGGCCGTCGTTCTTGACCTGAGCCAGGAAATTGTTGAGCCAGTTCAAGAAATCAGGATCGCCTTTGCGAACGGCCCAAGCCAACGGTTCATACGTGAAGGGCTTGTCCAGGAACACCAGCTGGCCGGTTCCGCCCTGCTGCGCCATGAAGACCACACAAAAGGGCAAATCGTAAACAAAGGCATCGGCCTTGCCCGCGACCACTTCCATGGCGGCGGTCACCTCCTCCTCGAAGGATTTGTACTGGGCTTTGGGGATCAGGCGTTTGACCGATTGCTCGCCGGTCGTGCCGAGCTTCGAAGTGACGATATATTTGGCGTCGTTGAGATCCTTGTAGGATTTGATCTTGCCTTCGTGCTTTTTGTTGATGATGACGGTCTGGCCGACCACAATGTAAGGATCGGCGAAATTGATCTTGAGGTTCCGCTCCTGCGTGACGGTCATGCCGCTCATGATGATGTCGAACTTTTTAGTGAGCAACGCCGGGATGATCCCGTCCCAGGCGGTATTGACCGGAACGAATTTCACCCCCATCGCTTTGGCCATCTCTTTGGCCATGTCGACGTCGAATCCCACGAAGCCCCCGCTCTTATCGGTCATCTCGAAAGGCATGTATCCGGATTCGAAACCGACTTTCAGCTCCCCGGCTTTCAGGATGTCTTCAATCGTCGATTTCTTGGCAAGCTCGATGTCATCTGCAAAAGCCAGCCCGCTGGCCAGGAAGCCGAAGATCACCAATGCCGCGAAAATAATTCCTCGTTTCATAGAACCTCCTTGTCTTGGTAAATTGCGAATCCATCAGACGCAAGCGTTTTAGGGCTGCGAACGGTCAATAGGACTTCCCTTCGCGCAGAAGTTCTCGTAAAACCATCGGGGTCTTGCAGTCCGGGCAGTTCGGGATAGGCTCTTTGGGTATGTAGACGATTTCCGTACGCTGGCACTTGGGGCAGACAACCTCTACGGCTACGATGCTCTCCGGCATCCGGTGTCTCCTCGTGAACTTTTCTTTTAATCCAAAACGTTTGATACATGTCGAATTCAACGCTTTTGCGATGCTTGCAGCTTCAATGTTCGAATACGATGGCGCTTTTGGTACGACTCCATTTCACTAAAAACCACAATCTTCCGCCCTCGATAGCGTTCATATTCTCGAATAAATTCTTCGGGTCTATTGAACGGCCCGACAATAAATCCAGGACGTTTTGAGTCCGCGAAAAAATAGGTCTTGCCGTCGCGTTTGAAACTCACAAGCCAATGCCGTCGCAGCATATTCCCGTTGATGGTTATCGGATCGAATTCAATCATGAGATACTTTGGATCATTGTGCGGGCTGATCATTCGCATCGTTTCCACGGCAAAGCGTGACAGATCGACACACGTACCCGACTTGATGGCAAAGAATTCAAATGGGGTGTAGATTGCGGGCAGCCCCTGCTGGGTCACTTGGGTTTCAGAAAGGCGCATTGATCGGTGCACGTCATAAGAGAAATTGGAGGCGATCCACGCATGGATGTGTTCCGGGGTTTTCCAGGCTTGTAGAGCCTGCTCGTATGATCCCAAAGTATCTGGCGCTGCCGTTGAAACTTGTGAACATTCTGGCGCATCCGAGAAATCCTCAGCAGCCAGAAAATCATCGGAAAAACAAACCAGAAAAATAAATGTATACAAAAAGACCTTCTTCAAAATTCAATCCCTCATACATGCGCAAAGGGTCATCTTTATCAATATCACGATCCTATAAATATTAGGACATGTCGGATGGGTATTCAGAGTATCCAACTTTTCAAAATTTTTTTAGATAGTTGTCGTCTAACGCACGTTTCCTCTCCGCTACGAGGATATCTCTTCAATCACCAGTTCATCGTGAATGTTGATACAACCGATCACACTCTGAGCAGCCGGACAATGCACCAGATACCTAGAAAAAGCCTCCTTAGCCTCTTCTGCTTTTTCCGGAGCTATTTTCAGGTGACACTTCACGCGTATGTCCGTAATTTTCAGGACACCAGCTACATTCTCGATATCCCCCTCCACATCTGCCCAATAGCGCTCTTCCGGAGTCGGGATCTTCTTTCCGGCCAACACCGTGGCCAGTGTTCCCATCATTCAACCCGCAGTTGCCGCCACGATATGGTCGAGGGTGGCCGCGTGTTCCTTCTCCGGCTCGACTTTATAAAAGCGCTTGATACCTCCGTGGACTCCATAATAAACGGGCTCGTTGAAACCCTCGATCATGGCTCTGCGGGTGGGTCCTTTTTCCCGAACAATTTTGATCCGAGAGGTGTGAATTAGTTCTCCCATGACTGCCTCCTTTTTGGGTAGGATGGATTTCTCTTTTATATTGCAGGTGTGCCGCAAAGATAATCTTTTCAAGAAATTCAGCATCCGGATCGTTATCGTTCCTTTCTTTTATAAGAGGGCGGTTGGGTTACGACTCGTCAAGGGCGGCTGCGGCGGCAGGGCGGTTGGTTTAAAGGGGAGCAGTATTAGCGATAGGTCAGTCGGATCGCATGGAAAAAACCTCCTTCCTTAGACCGGCCTTCGGAATGCTATCGCACTCGCATGATCAGGAGGAGGTCAACGGCAGCAATCCCTATCTGTTTAGGGCTGCCGAACATTTTGCATCACGGCCTTCGTGAGAATCCAGGCCTGGCAGCTTGAAGTTGTCGAAGAGAGGGTATTCCCCGCGACCCTGGCATTCGGAGCAGGACAACTCTATGCCCTTTTCGATAACATAACCTTTTCCGTTGCAGGCAACACAAACCATTTTTATACCCCCTATCGATATTCCATGAAAGCGGCAGCCAACCGACTGGCCTTCGTTGGACCTTAAAGCAGCAGTTTACGTAAAAATCAAGTCCGTTGGTCTCAGGCCGCTTCTAATGTGCATTCAGCAAGTTTTATTCCAGGTCGAATAGAAACTATATCTTAATAAAAATCAGCTTGTTAAAGTGGAGGTGCATCATTTGCTGGACAACAGGTTGGGGCTGTTTTTGCGCAATAATAGGGTTCAAACTTCACACCGGCAAAGGGGCCTTTGGGCCTGAAGCGACTTGTATCGGCGGTATTTATTGAGTATCTTTGCACTGATGCCCTCACCTGCCCGGTTGAAATCAAAACCTCCGGGAACACCCATGATCATGAAGGAAACGAGCCCTGCCGAAGGCTTCCGCTGCTCACGCTTCGGCCTCGCAGGGGTGGAATCCATACTCATAAGGAGGAACCAGCATGAGCCAGAAAATTTTAATTGCATTTGACGACTCGGAAAACGCCATGCGAGCAGTTGAATATGTCGCCAAGCTCTTGAGCAAAGACTGCCGGATCACGCTGTTATCCATCGTTCAGGACACCGCATCCATCTGTGACATGCACAGCCCGGAATTGACCCCCTATTTCAAATCCCAACAGGATTCGTTCTGTGTGCTGGAGGAAAAGAAGAAGCAGATCTTGAGCGCCGCCCAATTGAAAGCCAAGGCGATTCTGGCGGCAAACGGCTTCAAGGATGATCAGATTCGCCTCAAATCCGAATCGAAGAAGAGAGGCATTGCGCGGGATATCGTAGCCGAAGCTCAGGCGGGCTACGATCTGGTCGTATTGGGCCGACGAGGATTGGCCGGGATTCGGGAATTCTTTATGGGCAGCGTTTCCCAGAAGGTTCTGAGTCTGGCTCAGGAGCTTCCGGTTCTGATCGTCAGCTGAAACTATAAAAATCATTGATCAACGGTTTTTCGTCTTCAGCATATGCTGAAAGATCACGGCAAGCAGAATCAACCAGACGATCAGCCATCCGATCGGGACGGCGGAGTGTGGTCGCAGCGCCTTCCCGAGATTGAGGCGGAAGGGCGAATCGCCGATCAAAACGGTCAGATCGGCAGAATTCATATTGGTCGTTGATGGCAGCTTCAGGCGGCGGCTGTAGGTACCGTCCAGGTGGTCGCTTGCCGGCTGCGTGAATTCGCCGGCCGTTGCCTCCCAGAGAATGAGATGCTGCCGGCCGGGCCCTAAGAGGTTGCCGAAGTCATCGGCCGGGCGCAAGGTGATCTCGACGAGATCGAAGCCCTTCTCCTCGGCGGGCAGCCGGATGACGCGGGCGTCGATTACGTCGGGTTTCACCGCGATGTGCCTTGCGAGGCGTTGATTGCGTTCGAAGGGGATCCCGCTTGCGGATCTGCCGGAGGCGTTGAACTCGAAGGCATACGTGCCGGCCACCGTCGTCCCCGGATAATCGCCGGTGTAAGTCCCGTCTCCGGGTGCGGCATCCCCATGGGTGCCGTCATCATAGAGCCGTACGGTATCGAGAACGGTGCGGCCGCCGAACGGCTGCTTCCTGAACTCCGTCAGGTATATGATTTTACGCAACAGCGGCGAGAGCGTCTCGCCGTTGCGCGTTTCCGGCACCCGGCTGAGTTCCTCCAGGCTGACCCGGGATGCCCCCAGCCAGTTTCCAACCGACTCGGCCGGCCGTGCCACCCGGCCCCAGACCGCCGCCGGCAGGGCCGGCGGCCGGCCGTTCTGAGTGAGCTTGGCTGTCAGGGTGAGGGTGGCGCCGGTTCGAGCCGCCGGCATGACAACACCACCCTCCAGAGAAAGTGCCGAGTCGGTCACCACGCTCCATTGATAGGGTACCGCCGCTTTAGCCGTCTCCTTTGGTTTCAAGGCCAGTTCCAGCGACCAGGGCTGTCCCGAAACCCTGCCGGGCAGGCCCAAGAAGGCTGAATCGAATTTGACCAGCGTGAAGGTCTGCCCGTCGCGGAAACTGACGCCGGGAATAGTTTGCCGGAAATCGATTTCGACGCCGTCGGCAGCCCGGATGACGAGTTCGGGCCGCTGTTTCAGAGGACCTGCCCAACTCACATAGACGGCTACCTTGCGGTCGAGATCCGATACAAGGAATTCGTGGGTTTTCCGCTCGCCGGCAAGGATCAGCCCGGCCGGATCGGCGGCGGCTTCCAGCTGAAGAGCATCCACCAGGATGGATTTGTAGGCGGCCTGCAACGCCGTGGCCGGATTCCAGGCCAGCGGGTCGAATCCCGAGGTGGTGGTCACATCGTAATACCCTCCCTGGGTTTGGCCAGCCAGCTGATCGAGGATGTCGTTGGGGACCTCGCCGGGTTGGCCGAAACCGATCGCATAGGTCCGGACGGCGTTCGCCGTGAGGGTGTCGATCGCATGACTGATGTCGTCGAGGCCGGAGCTTATCGGACAATTATGAAACCCGTCGCTCAAAAGGACGAGGGCCTTGCGAGCTTCAGGTCCGAACATGCCGGCGGCGGTATCCAGCGCCGCCAGCAGAGGTGTATTGCCGGCGGCTGCCAACCCGGGAATGGTGGTTTCGATCGCGGCCGCGATCGTGTCTGGTTGCACGGGCGCCATGGGGGTGACGACCTCACCGACGCAACCCTGGTAGGGCTGGCGGGGGAACCGAGCGATCCCGAAGGCCGCCCGGCACGGGTTGAAGAACTGCAGCATGTCCAGGAACGGGACGGCCGCCTGCCGCGCTAGTGCCAGGCGCTGGCGCGCAACTTCCACTCCAGACACTCCCTCGTGGCTCCAGGTCATGCTGCCGGACGTATCGAATAGAAGGACGACGGCGGCGTTTGGCGGTTCGGCCGACGGCAGCGGGATCACGGGTACATTGCCCACCAGGCTGTAACTGGTGCCGAGTGCCGGGGTTTGATGGTGCGCCACGGTGTAAAGCGCCCTGAAAATCACCTCCGGGTGATGGACGGTGTTTTGATGCCGGGCGAATTTATTTCGGGTTTCCTGGCTGATGAAGGGTTCGAGCCAGTCAGGAATGGAAAGTGCGGCCGGCTGGGCGGGAATCACGATATCGTCCAGGTTAACGGCATCCGGTGCCAGATTCTTGGCCAGCACGCGTCCCTGGCAATCGCCGGAGGTGTCGCTGCCTCCGACGAAATCGCCGTTGTCGGCCGCATAAATGGTCGCATAAAGAACCCCCTGATCCACGGCAGCTCCGTTTGAGCGGCTGCCGGGTGCTTCGCTGGGATAGAACCCGGGTAAGGATATGCTGTCGTTGATGGGATGCCCGTTGAGGTTCGCGATGTAATTCACGGTTGAATCCCCGAACGAAGCGCACAGAGGGCCGTAACCGTTGTTGAGCTGGCGTGCCGAAGGGTAGCCCGAAGATCCGCTCAACCCCGGCCAATTGAGGCCGTGGTTGGGGGGTGCGATGGCGATGAACTCCGAAACCGGAATCGGCTCCCCCGCATCTTCAAGCTGTTTCAAGAATTTGCGGGTGCTGATGGTCCCCTTGCTGTAGGCGATGATGGCCAGCTTGAGGTCGGGGTTGTCGGGGTCTTTCAGCCGCTGCCTCGCTAAAATCAGGTCCACCGCCTCCTGGATCTGGGCCGCATCCTCGTCGATGGAGCGTTCATGGTCGGCCTCCGCATCGCCGAAGTGCAGATAGTAGGGCTCGATGTCCAAGCAGAGATTCTCGGGCAGATCCAAGGCACTCTTGAACGAGGTCAGACCGTCGATGCTGTCGTGGAAATTCTTCCGGTAGTTGGGATGCTGGGGGTCCGGGTTCGGATCATGGCCGTGGACGAAAAGAACCGGCATACGGCGGCTGGGAGGTGTCAGGGCGCTTTCCACCAGCGCGACGCCGTCGGCGGAAAAAACGGTAACTGCCCCCGCCCGGAAGGGAAGCGCCAGCCCGGCGATCAACATCACCAGCAACAACGGGACTCGCAGTGCACATGGACCCATGGCTTGCCTCCGCGAAACGATAGGGATGGAAGGCGGAACGCGCGGTTTTTTCACTCATAGCGGATTTTACCGGAATTTGCCATGGCTCCGCGGGCCGCTCCACCCTCCGTGCATCTCGAAAGCATGCGCGTCTTTCAGCCGTCGGCGTTGAACACCATTCGGCCTTCACGGGCAGACTGCGGCGGAGCATAACTTTCTAGTTGCGGTCAGGGTCCACGCAGATTTAAACCGACCGTCGCTGAGGCCGTTGACCTCGACTTGAACATGAGGCGGCAGCTTGGCGGGGAGCTTTTCCATCACACCCCATAGCTGTTCGCGCGAACAACCCCACACGTCGACGACCACCTTATCCTTTCCAATGGATCGGCTCTCGACCTTTACGGAAAACAACCCCCGCAAATCCGGGGAGTTCAAGGCCCGCAGGACCGTTAAGCTCAGCGCCGCCTCGCGTTGATCGCGTGCCTGCCGGAGCGCCAGCAGAAATCCGATCGGACCGAGCATGCATAGGAACCCTACCAACAGCTGACCCATATTCAACAGCAACGCATCCATTCCAAGCCTCCTCTCGCGGCATCAGAGCATCCGGGCCGACCCGCTCGAACCTGCCCGGGTCTTGCCGCCGGAATTCATTTCTACCAGGCGGGACCGAAGCATCTCGATCCCCGCCTGGTCGATTCGTTTATTGTCAACCACAAGTTCCTTGTTCCGGGGGATAAGGGTTCGAACCCGGCCTTCTACCAGACTGGAGCAGACAACCACGGACGCCTCGGCGATCATCTTCTCGAGGCTGGCCTTCTTTGCACTGCAACCGCTAATCACTTGCAGGTGCTTCAATCCCGCCCGCTGGATCGAAAGCTTCATGTTCTCTGATCCTGCCCTCGTGGTGCAGGCAACCCCGACCTTGGTGCCCTCGGGCAGCGCCGTCAGCCGCATCAGGGTGTCGAGGCTGGTATCTACCATGAGAGCGACCACTTCCATTCCGGACCCCTCCAGAAGGCCCTGAACCTCGCGGATGTGGTAAAAGGTGGTGATGATCAGAGCATAGCGCTTCAAGCTGCCCGGGTCCTTCTGGACGACCTTCTCGAAATCTTCAACCAGGATGGAATCCACCTGGATGGAGAGTTCCTGGGCGAGCTCAGAGCTGAAGAGATCGAGCTCTGGGCGGCTGCACTCAATAAATAGCGCGCTGACGCTGCCGACCGAATGGGTTCGCGGGGGTGAAGACTGGGTTCGGGCATAAAGCGTGAGAAACACTTCTTCAGGGCTGAAGCCCAGCTGCTCGGCTTTTTCGAGCGCGTCGTCCACCACTTCCAGTAGTCGGTTCATGCGTTCGACCTTCGTCTTGGACTTCATCGAAGTTGAGGATACGAAGGTTCCGCGCCCCGGTTCACAGGAAAGCAGCCCTTCGCGCTGCATGTCTGCAAAGACCTTCGCCACCGTGTTCCGATTGACCCGCAGGAAACCGGCCAGCTGTCGCACGGTCGGCAGCTGAGTCCCGGAGGGCAACTGCCCAGAATGAATCAGATAAATCAGCTGCGCCTTGAGTTGGGTGTGAACGGGGAGCTGGTTTTTACGGTTGAGTTTGAGGTCCATAAATTGTCCTATTGACATAGGACAATAGGACAATCGGGGGATGATGTCAAGAATTTTGCATGGGGATCGCGCTCAGGCTCTTTGGGCGCCAGCCAGGGCCTCGAGGCTTCGCGGGTATTGAAATTTTTCAACGCAAACTTAACATGGTCTATTGCAACCATGCGGCTCAGGCTTTGTTGCAGCATCAGTCGCGTAGCGGACGATAGGCTGCAACCAGCGTGACTCGCCACGTATAACCTTTCAGAGGATAAGGATGCTCCCCATGAATACGGCTTTAAAGGTTGTTCTTCTGATCCTGTTGGCCATCGGGTCCGTATTTCCGGCTGACGGCTTGATGGCAGCGGAAGCCCCGCGCATGGACAAAGATGAACTCAAGGTGAATCTCGACCATCCGGATGTGGCCGTTATCGACGTGCGCTCTTACACCGACTGGTTGTTGAGCGGGGACAAGATCAGGGGTGCTGTCAGGGAAAATTACCGGGACTTCGAGGGATGGTACGCGAAATACCCCAAAGACAAAACCATCGTCCTTTATTGCGCCTGAAAGAATGAAGGCTCGAGCGCAAGTCTTGCGCTCAAATTGATCGACAAGGGCTACCCCAACATTTTCGCGCTCAAGGGCGGTTGGGATGAATGGAAGAAAAGCGGGTATCCCACCGAGCCCAAATAGCGAGGCCTTATTCAAAAATATCCTGATCATTGGAAAAGGTGCCGCGGAGCACGGTCGATGAGTTCGTTGCTCGAACTCGGGCGGTGCTTTGCGCGTCCATCGGTTCGCATCGTTTGGGGGGTCGGTCTGCCAGTGCTTCTTCTCAGCGCTTGTACACCTGTCATATCCCCCCAACTCATGGGCCAGGTAGACCGAGATGTGGCCTTTAGCGCGCTGGTCAGTCGTCCGGACGAATTCAGGGGTAAGATCGTCTTGCTGGGCGGAACCATCGTGCAAACGGTGCCTAAGCCCAAAGAAACAGAGATCGAGGTTGTCCAGAAACAGATCAGCTCCTCCGGAGAACCCTCCCTGACGGACCAATCCGAAGGAAGATACCTGGTCGTCGTCGGCCGATTCCTGGATCCCGCGATTTACAAATCCGGCCGAGATATAACCGTGGCGGGCGAAGTACAGGGTTCCGAACTGCGACGCCTGGGCGAAATCGACTATCGATATCCCGTCATTTCCGCCCAGGAGCTCCATCTTTGGCGAAGGCCGCTTCCCCCGCCGGCCTATCCCTACCCCTTCCGCTACGGCTACCCCTACTACTGGCGAGGGTGGCCGTATCCGGGCTATCCTTACTGATTGCTGCAAACGGTCTCGCACAATTGAGCGGCTTTGATTTGTTGGGCCGATGTATTAGGTTTCATGCATGCAGGATCGTCGACGGAAATTCAACGGTGGGGTAATATGGCTCCGGTGTCGTTCGGGACATTTCGTTTGATCATAATCGCTCTGGCGGTGTTCGCCCAGATCTACCTGTTCTGGCGCATCCGGCAGGCCATCCGGTCCTCGCCCGGATCCGGGCGCCGGGCATCCCTGGCCGTTGCCCTCTGCGGTGCTCTCATCGGTGTTTTGTTCGCCGCCAACTGGCACATCATGTATCGACCGGTTCCATGGCCGGACCCCCCGACTTTGGCGCAGGCCGTGTTCTTCTACGCTCCGGCCATTTGGAGTTTCGGATCGATTTTCTCCGCTCTGCTGCTACTCATCACCCAGATCATCGGTGGGGTGGTCCGAGCCGCGGCTCGCACCTATCGGCGTTTGGTCGGCCCGGAGATGATTGCTCCCGCTAGCTCCGGCCGGCGATTTTTTCTCAAAGCCGGCGTGGGCGGGCTTGCCGCCGCACCCTTCCTGCTTTCCGGGTACGGCGCGGCCTACGCCGGCCGGAATTATGTGATCGAAGAGCTTGCCTTGCCATTCGGCTGCCGGGTTCGCGTGGCCCAGCTTACCGACATTCACGCCGGCATTTTCATGACCCGCGATCGGATGCGGCGCTACGTCGATCAGATCATCGCTCTGCAGCCCGAGCTGTTCGTCCTCACCGGAGACTATATCTCGAATTCAACGGTGTTTTTCCCGGGCTTTGCGGAGGAAATGGCGCGGGTTCGAACCCGCTACGGAACTTTTGCCACCCTGGGAAACCATGAGCATTGGTACGGAGAGATCGGATATTACCGTAGGCTTTTCGAGCAAAGCGGGATCCATTTGCTGCAAAACGAACATCGGCTGATTCCAACCACGGGGGGTGCTTTCGCAGTCGCAGGAATAGACGACTTGCGCTGGGGGCGGCCGGACCTGGAAAAGGCTCTCCAGGGCTTGGAGCCCGCCGTCCCGACGCTGCTGCTCTCCCACCGGCCCGAGATTTTTCCCGAGGCCGCCGGGCGTCACATCGCGCTGACCCTCGCCGGCCATTACCATGGCGGCCAGATCAAGCTGAGCCTGCCGGGAGGCGATTTCAGCTTGGCGCATCTCAGAACCCCCTACCCGGAGGGACTCTACCGGATAGGGTTCTCGCAGCTCTACGTCAGCCGCGGGATCGGCACCACGTTCACGCCGATACGGCTGAACGCGCCGCCCGAGGTGAATCTTTTTCACCTGACCTGATGCGTCGCATCTAAAAAACCATGGACAGCCGAAAGATCCCTCTGAATCCCTCGGGGCGGTTTTCAGCGGCGGTTTCATAATAGCTGTTCAGGTAAAGCGACAGCCGCTCGTAGGTGTACTTGAGACCGGGGCCGATGCCCAGAATACGCTCTTTGGAAGCGGCCTGGTCCTCCCCGTCGATCCGGTCATCCGTGAGCTGCTGGAGGAAGTAGCCGTTGAGGCCGAGCCGGAGGCCCTTCAAAATTTCGCAGGAAGCGGCGAAATTGGCGTGAAATGCCTGCCCGGGCTGGGTGTCGTCGGCGCCCAGGCCGACGAAGGGATCGCTGTTTTCCGAGCACCACAGGTAATGCAAGCGCGCGCTTATCTCCAAGCGCTCGGTCGGAATGAGGGTGAAGGCGTAGTAAGGATTGAAAGTGTAAATGTTGTTGCCGACGTTGACCGGAGAATTCTTGCGGTATTCACCCGTGGGCAGCACGAAGTCGAGGTTGATCCGGTGGAAATAGGGCATGTCGAAGAGCTTGCTGTCGCTCCACTGGATGAAAAGAGGCCCCACGATCAAATCACCCATCCCGCGCTCCCGGCCGTTGGGACCGAAATCGGTCTCGAAGTCGAGATCGGCCAGCGGGAGCAGGACCTCCGCTCCGTAGAGCCCTCCCAGCAGGCGGAAGCTTGATATCCAGGCCACGTGGGTGACGGCGCTCATGGCGGTCAACCGGTTGGAACCCGGCATGTCTTTACCCTTTGAGTCGGTGAAGGTGTTGGCATCGTAATAAACGAAGGTCTCCTCCACGAGCCAGCCCGGGAACGCAATGCCGTCCTGGAAACTCGTTTCCCCCAGATTGACGGGCGGCAATGGGACATCCGCTGCGGCCGAAAGATTCGCAAATGCCAAAAGCGCCGCAACGACAGCGACGTCAACAGCGGCGCGTAATATTTCGACCGCCCTCGACCTCCGGTTTGGGATTTTTTGCGCCATGGCGTGCTGTTCTGCGCTCAAGCTCCCCATCATTCGCCCCTTGTCCACAAGTCTATCGATAAACTCGGATTTTGAGCGGCGTTCCTATCGAACATCGGAACGCCTGTCAAGGAACGGTTGTCTCTGATTTACCGTCGCAATCCTGGGCGCTCCCATCCACGATGAATTAGATAGGTGATAAGAGGCTGCCGGCTCAGGCGGACGCGAATTCTGCCGTTCTCAGCCTGCACATCGGATAGATCGATGCGGCGGCCGCTGGCAGAAAGGCGGTAGCCTCCCACGCTGTGCGCCGGGACAAAGAATTCCTGCGTGATGCTTTTTGCGTTGCCCGCGCCCTTGGTTTCAATGCCGAGATACTCCAAGGCGGCATCGCTGGAAACGACTTCGAAGAGGACCAGGCGGCCGCCTTCAACCCGAAAACGCTCTTCTACCGGGACCGCGTACATCGACTGGGTGTATTGCAGACGGACGAGATCCCCATCGCGAACCCAAATGTTGGCTTCCGAGCGGCCGACTTCCAGGACCTGAGGCCGAATCCCGAATGCCAGACAGGCGGCGCTCAACACGGTAAACGCCAGGAAGCGGCGTCGACGGGACGATCGGACGTTCAACGATTTTGCTTCCGTTGCGGCCAAAACTTCTGGAGCAAGGCCACCGCCGCCATCAGGCCGATGCCGACGACGTCGCAAACCGTCACGTTTAGGATCATCAAAAACCCGGCTGCCAGAAGCATCAAGCGCTCGCCGATTCGAGTCGGCCTGAAGAAGTAGTTTTGGACAGCAGCGGCGATGGCCGTAATCCCGAGAAATCCTGTTAGGATGGTCCAGACCATGGGCTCAAGCGGCCCCTGCAGAAGAATTCCTACTCCGCGCGGGTCTACGGTGAACATGAAGGGCACGATGAAGGCCGGGAGAGTGTATTTCCATGCGTAGAGCGTGGTCCGGTAGGGGTTACCGCCGGTGATGGCGGCCGCCGCGAAGCAGGAAAGGGCCGTCGGCGGAGAAACCTCGGACAGCAGCGCATAATAAAAAACAAACATATGCGCCGCATATTCGGGAACCCCTAGCTTGGTCAGAGCCGGGGCGGCGATAACCGCGGCGATGATGTAGGAGGCAGTGACCGGCACGGCCAGCCCGATCACCCACACGATTAGAGCGGTGTAGACGGCGGTCAGAAGAATATTGCCACCGGCATAAGCGATGATGATCGAGCTGAACTTGAGTCCCAGGCCTGTCAGTGTCACCACCCCTACGATGATGCCTGCCGCAGCACAGGTTCCGGCGACGCTCAACACGCCCATGGAACCTCCGCGCAGAGCAAGAATCAGTTTTTTCGGGACCAACGCTGTGTCCTTGCGGATGAAGCTAGCTGTGAAAGCGACGACGGTCGCCCAAAATACGGCCATGATCGGAGTGAATCCAATGATCATGATCACGATGATCGCGATCAAGGAAAGGAAATGAAATCCGTAAAGGCGGGTGAGCTGCCACAGGGAATGGCTCTGGTCGAACGCCACCTGGCTCGCTCCGAACTTGCGGGCGTCCAGTTCAACCATCAGGAAGATGGACCAGTAATAAAGGCAGGTGGGTACGATCGCCATGACGATGACGTCCAGGTAGGACATTTTCAAGAATTCAGCGATCAGAAACGCCGCCGCTCCGAGCACGGGCGGCGACAGGATTGCGCCGATACCGCCGGCGGCCAATAGCCCGCCAGCTGCATTCCGGCTGTAGCCGGCCTTGACCAGCATGGGGTAGGCGACCGATCCGAGAGTGACCGTGGTGGCAACGCCGCTGCCGGAGGGACCCCCGAGCAGAAAGGAAGCCAGAGTCACCGTCCGTCCGGCGCTGCTCGGTTTCCCTCCCATGGCGGCAAAGGAAAAGTCGATGAAGAACTTGCCCGCTCCCGAGAATTCGAGAAACGCGCCGTAAATGGTGAAAAGAATGATGAAGGTCGATGACACATCAATGGGGGTTCCGAAAATGCCTTCAAGGGTCATGTACATGTGCCCCACGATGCGGTCCAGATCGTAACCGCGGTGGGTCCAGGGATTGGGAAGATAGGGCCCGGCAAATGCGTACACGATGAATACCATCACGATCGCCGGCATGATCCAGCCGGAGGTCCGACGGGTGGCCTCTAGCACCAGGAGGATCAAAATCACGCCAAAAAACTTATCCCAAAAATCGGGGACGACCGAACGGTAGATGAAGTCCTCGAAGTCCACCAACATGTATAGGATGACCGCGATACCGAGCAGCGACAGTACCAGATCGAGCCAGTTGATGCGGTTTTTGAAGCGCGCGGCGGCGGGAAACACCAGAAAGGTGAGGAAGAGCACGAACATGACATGGACGCCGCGGAGCACTTGCGTCATGACAGTCCCGACCGCGGCATAAAGGTGGAGCAGCGACATCACCACTGCTGTGGCGGTGATGAAGGTAGCAACCCATCCCGAGAGCCTGCGGGAAGGCCCCTCTTCTTCCTCGATGTATTTCTCGGCTTTCTTGAGGGCTTCTTCCGAAAGCACCACATCCTGTCCGGCGTTTTCTTCTGTGTTCTGCCCTGCCATTATGTCTCCCCGCGCACCAGGTATTACATCATCAGAAGTGTTCCTACCCAGACCCAATCTCAGCCAGGGAGTCTCCCCGCAGAACCGGGAAGCTCCACGGCCAAAGCAAGACCCCTCCTGCCGTCAATGGAATGTCCAACAACGCCAGGAGGGGCCACTCATCGAGCGTCGACTATTTAACCGTGATCCCCTTTTCCTTGAAATATTTTGCGGCACCAGGATGGAAGGGCAGCGGAGAGCCGGTCTTCTGGGACTCAAGATTGAGATCGACCGCCGCCTTGTGAACGGCCACCAGCTCATCCTTCTTTTCAAAAAGGGTCTTGACGATCTTGTAGGCGATATCGTCCTTCATGTCCGCGTTGCATATCAGAATGTTCCAAACCACGGCAATGCTCACATCCTGCTCCTGGCCGGGATAGCTCTTGGCCGGAATTACTCCCTGGGTATAGAGCGGCCCATATTTTTCAGCCATTTTGGCGACGGAATCGCCGTGGTTGATCAGTTTGAGTTTGACCCCCGGCGTGGCCCCAACGTCGGTGATCGAGGCCGTCGGGATGCCGCCGTCCCAACAGTAGGCATCGATTTTGCCGTCCTTGAGCGCACCTGCGGATTCCGAGGCGCCCAGCCGATCGCGGGTCATGTTTTTGTCGGGATCGATTCCGTGAGCTTCTAGAACCCTGAGGCATTTCACTTCGGTGCCGCTGCCGGGCGCACCGGTGGAAAACCGCTTGCCATTGAGGTCCGACATCTTCTCGATCCCTTTGCCCTCAAGGGATACGACGTGCATGTTGTTGGGATAGAGCATTGCCAGGGTCCGCAGCTCAAGCTTGCTCTTGAACTTGCCCTTCCCCTGGGCCGCATCATAGCTCACATCAGCCATCACCAGGGCCATGTCCGCTTTCTTGCCCCCAACCAGCAGGCAGTTGTCCACCGATGCGGACGTCACCTCTGCAGTAGCCTCGGCTTCAGGGACGTATTTGGAGATGACGTTGGCCATCCCGCCGCCTAAGGGATAATAGACCCCTCCGGTACCCCCGGTCGCAATCGAGAGTCGCACATCCTTCTGTGCATGTGCGGATGCCGCCCCAAGGATCAATGCCATGACGATAACGATCGGTAGCAAACGGTTCATGTCCAGACCTCCTCTTTGAATGGGTGATTGCCAGACTGCCTCCGCGAACCATGTCGACTATTATAGTGCAATATCGCAAGTGTCAATTACGGAGGCATCCGTTCGCTGCAAGCCGATTTAGGAAAGCCGCAATTCGGCGACGAGAGGATTAGCAACAGACTACTTCCGGGTGGACTGGATCAATGCGAGGTCGGCCAGCACCAGGGCGGCCATGCTTTCGACGATGGGTACGGCGCGGGGAACCACGCAGGGATCGTGGCGGCCCCTGGCTTCGAATGTGACCGGGGCGCCGTCGAAGTCGACCGTCGCCTGGGCTTGGCCGATGGTGGCCGGCGGCTTGAAGGCGACGCGGAACACAATCGGCTCGCCGTTGGTGATCCCACCCTGCACCCCCCCGCTGCGGTTGGTGAGCGTGCCCAGCCGGCCCGCCTTCCCCACGAAGGGGTCATTGTGGGTACTGCCGCGCATGCGGGCGCCGGCAAACCCCGAGCCGATCTCAAAGCCCTTGGTGGCCGGGATGGACAACATGGCTTGAGCCAACAGTGCCTCGGTCTTGCCGAACACCGGCTCCCCCCATCCGGCGGGCGCGTTGCGGCAGACACAGGCGACGACACCGCCGACCGAATCGCTGGCGGCCTTCACTCGTGCAATCTCGGCCATCATGCGTCCGGCGGATTCGGCATGCGGACAGCGCACGTCGAACCGATCCACGCCGGCCCGGTCGACGGTCAGAACGTCCACCTCCGGGGCGTCCACATCGCCCACTGCGCCGACCCAGGCGACGATCTCCACCCCGAAGCGTTCGCGCAGGAGTTTCTCCGCGACCGTTCCGGCCGCCACTCGTGCGAGGGTCTCCCGTGCGCTGGAGCGGCCGCCGCCGCTGGCCGCGCGGATGCCGTATTTCATCTGATAGGTATAATCGGCATGGGAGGGGCGCGGCGCCTGCTGCATGGACGCATAGTCGGCCGGCCGCTGGTCCCGATTCGGGACCAGCAGCGCAATCGGAGTGCCCAGGGTGAGGCCGTTCTCGGTTCCGCTCAAAATGCGGACCGTGTCGGTTTCATTTCGATCGGTCGAGAGGCGGCTCTGGCCGGGGCGGCGGCGGTCGAGCTGGCGCTGGACATCCGCCTCGGTCAGGGGCAGCCGCGGCGGGCAGCCATCCACCACCACGCCGACTCCGGCGCAGTGGGATTCGCCGAACGTCGTTGCTTTGAAAACAGTCCCGAACGAACTGGACATGGAATCGCCTCCAGCGGAAGAATGAGCGGTACGGGGCCCTTATTATTTCAGAACAGCTTCTTTTTTCAACTAAAGCGTCTTTCTCGGCTTCATCAACAGGAACCGGTTGCGGTCGCCGGTGCGCAGAGAGATTTCCCTGACTTCAACACCCTTCAGGATGCCCAGGGTGATTTCGGCGCCGGCGCTGCCGGTTTCCCACACCTTACGGTAGAAATCGGACAGCCCGCTCACCGGTTTTCCGTTCACCGTGAGGATGAGATCGTCCGCTTGCAGCCCGGCCTCCTCGGCCGGTCCTCCTGCGGTGATACGCGTGATGAAGACGCGGCGGTGGGTCTCCTCCGCATTGATTCCCAGCCAGGGCCTGGCTGGCTGTCTTGAGCGGCCGGTTGAAATCAGATCGTCAAGAATGGGGTTGAGCAGGTCGATCGGGATGAAGACATTGCAAGGCAGCAAACCCAATCCTGGAACGGCCAGTTGGGTAAAAAGGGAACCGATGCCGAGCAATTGGCCTTCAGACCCAATGAGCGCGGCGCCGGCGAACTGGGCATAGGCCGGAGCAATGTAAATGGCCTGATCGAGGATGTACTCCCAATAGCCGGTAAATTCCCGGCGTGCCACCACCCGGGCGCCGATGGCCGCCTCCAACCCGCCGTGGCCGGCTACGATCACCGGAGCGCCCTCTTTTAGATCCAAAGCGCTGCCCAGCTTCATGGGCTCCCCGTTGAGCAGGCCTTCAGCCCGCAAAATGCCGAAGCCGGTGGCGTGGTCGTATCCAACGAAGGCCGCCTGGACCTTCTGGCCGTCGGCCTGCGTCACCTCAATGCGTTCCGATTCGATGATCAGATATCCCGCCGTCAGGATGTGGCCTTTGGAATCGATGACGATTCCATGGCCTTCGCGCTCGGTGCCGAGGACCGCCGCTGTGCGGGCCTCTGCGGGAATCAACGCCCTGATCTTCACGATGGCCTTGAGCACTTCCTCGGCCTGAGTCGCCGCATCAACCGGTGATACCAATGCCCCGCATAACAAGACCATGAAAGAGAAAGTTGTTTTTCGCATGGCGCCGCCCCTTTGATTGATGGGTTTTAGTAGAATAGTGGGCACGGTCTTTCCACAAGTAAATAGGGCGGGTTGAGCGAGCCTCTACCCGAAGCGGTCGGGCCCAGTAGGGGGGGGCGCTCCGAACTGAGGCCATGGGGAGTATGTTCAGATCAAATTTTGAAAAGATTCGCTCGATAGGCCTTGAGATAGTTCATGCAGTAGGGGTCGCGCCCCATCAGCATTTCGGCGGTGACGATGCAGCCCATCATGCGCGCATCCAGCGGGTTCACGATGGCGCCGTCCAATCCCTTGGCGATGGCCATCACCATAAAGGCCTGGTTGATGAGCTTGCGTTCGGGCAGGCCGAAGGAAATGTTCGACAGCCCGCACATGGTGTGGACCCCCTTGAACGTCTGAGCGATGCGCTCGACCGCCTGCAGAAACTCGAACCCGAAGACGTTGTTGGTCGAGACGGGCTGAACCAGCGGGTCCACGTAGATGTCCTCAAGCGCAATGCCGTTTTTGACCAAGCCGTTGACCAGTCTGTCCGCAATGGCCAGGCGCTGGTCGGCGCTCTCGGGCATGCCCTCGTCGCTCATGCACAGCGCCACCACCTTGCTCTTCGAGCCCGCCACCACGGGCAGGAGCGTTTCGTACCGGTCCTTTTCGAGCGATATGGAGTTGATCATGGCCGTGCCCCGGTGCGCGGCCAGTGCCGCCTCGATGGCTTTGGGGTCCGGGCTGTCGATGCAGCAGGGCGCATCCACGGCGGATTGCACGGCAGCGACCAGCCATTTCAGAAGTTCGGCCTCTTGGCCGACGAACACGCCGGCATTGACATCGATGAAATGCGCGCCTTTTTCCTTCTGATCGCGAGCGAGCTTAACGATAGCTTCGACGTCCTGCGCTGCGATGATTTCACGGACGGCCTTGCGGCTGGCATTGATCAATTCTCCGACAATCAGCATTTGTCCTCTCTCCCGGTCGATCTTCCGCCCCGTTTATCTACCAGAGATTTCCCTCCGAATTGAACTCCCATTCGTATGCGTCCGACCGGATTTCCATCTTCGGATTCGCGCGCGCTTCGGTGATCAGGTTCTCCGAGATTTCCATCCGGTGCGCTTCGAGGGTGTTTTGGATGCGTCCCAGCCGCACGTTGCGGAAGTCCGCAATGTTGCATGTTTTGATCGCCGCCTGAATGGCCAGCCGGTCGGTTTTGAGGACCATGGGTATCTTGGCGCTGGCCGGAACCGTTGAGGTGAGCGAGTTGGGATACGTCTCCTCGAAATCGAATTTGCGGTAGGCGCGTAGCGTCGTGAAGTCCAGGATCCCCAAGCCGTTGCCGTTGCCGTGGGATGCCTCCGTGATGTCCAATCCGGCGATGCGGGTGATAAACGGGCCGTCGGACGTCATATGCGGAAGGTGGTAACGGCCCACCACGTTGTTGTCGAAGCCGGTCCCGGAGATGTTCTTGCCGATTTCATCGATGATGAGGACGTCCAGCCGCTTAAAAAGGATTCGCGGTTCGAGGCGCTTGGCTTCCGCCTGGAGCGCGATTTCCTCCTCTTCGATACGGTGAGCGGGGATGGCCTCGATTCGGCAGGTCTCGTGATAGGCGTTCTCCAGCAAGGCGACTCCGAACAGGATCTTCCCGGTCGAAAGCGCCCTCCGGCCCATCGCCACCAGGTTGTCGAGCATCCGCTCCATGCCCAGCTGATGGCAGGCCTCCGCTCCTTTTTGTTTGCCGAGGCCGATGGCGACCATCTTCATCAGGCCGCTTTCGTACTTGCCCCTGAAGGAGACATGGGGTTTGATCCGGTTCACCAGCACGATGCCGTCCGCTGCGGCGGCGTAGGCGTCGAACCAGGCCGTGAGACCGTTTTCAGCCGTGCCCATCGAGACCACGTCCATGGTGGCGCGGACGGGCGCCCCCATCGCCTGCTCGGTGATGCCCATCCGGGCCAGCAGAGCCTGTTGCCCTGCCGCGGTGGCGCCGCCGTGACTGCCCATCGCCGGAAATATGAAGGGGCTAGCCCCCCGGTCCTTGAGTTGGTCGATCAGGGCTCGCACGATCTGGGGTTGGTTGGAAATGCCGCGGCTGCCGATACCCACGGCAATGCTCGTTTTCGGCTGGATGGCCTCGAGCACGCATGAGTGCCGCAGGCGATCGTGAAGCACCGCTTCGACATCCGCGATGATCGGTCGATCAAACGTCTGTCGAATCTTCACTACGCGCGGGATGGGTATGCTTTGCAGCAGTGCGGCGATGGCGTCTGGCCCGGAAGAAATCGGCATGTTTCTATTTGCGCGCTTCAAACTTGGCGAGCTTCTCGTAATACTGGGCAATGCCGCTGTGATCATTGCCCGCTTTGCCGTCGACTTTCAAGGCCTGCATAATTTCCATGACCTGGCTGGTCAGCGGAAGGGGAACTCCGACGTCATGGCCGGTCTCAATCGCGTTGGCGAGGTCTTTTATGTGCAGTTCGATGCGGAATCCCGGCTTGAAGTTGCCGCTCAGCACCATGGGAGCCTTGGCATCCAACACGGTGCTTCCGGCTAATCCGCCCCGGATTGCTTTGTAGATGACTTCGGGATTGACCCCAGCCTTGGCCCCCAGCACGAGCGCCTCCGACATGGCGGCGATGTTCAGGGCGACAATGATCTGGTTGGCCAGCTTGGTCGTGTTGCCGGCGCCGATCTCTCCGCAAAGAACGACCGAGGCTCCCATTTTGCCCAGGATGCCCTGACACTTTTCGAAAATCTCCTTCTTGCCGCCGACCATGATCGACAGCGTTCCGTCGATGGCTTTCGGCTCACCTCCGCTGACCGGGGCGTCGAGCATCTCAACGCCCTTTTCGGCTGCCCGGGCGGCGACTTCCTTGGCGGCGAGGGGTGCGATGGAACTCATATCTACAATGATCATTCCGGGTTTGGCGCCCTCCAGGACGCCATTGGGTCCCAGAACAGCGGCTTTCACGTGGGGCGAGTTCGGCAGCATCGTAATGACGATGTCCGTTTTTTGGGCCGCTTCTTTGGCCGACGAAGCAGCCTCGGCCCCTGCCGCCGCCACTTCTTTCACCGCTGCGGCTACGATATCGTATACGACAAGCTGGTAACCCGCTTTCAAGAGGTTCTTTGCCATCGGCTTTCCCATGATTCCCAGGCCCACAAATCCAATTTTCATCTTCTGCTCCTTCTGTTCTGATTTTTCCGAGCGATTCCCGCTCTGTAATAAACACATCGACACTCGGCGTGCTGCCGACCGATCCATGAAATCCGTCGGCAGCACGCCGGTCTCGTTGAACTGACTATTCTTTCTATCAAAAACCTTATTGGATTGAAATATTCAAATCCTTGATGAGTTTTCCGTAATCGGCATAGGCCTGCTGCAGGAACTTCGCAAAATCGGCGCTGTTTTGGTACATGATGGGCTGGGCCAGGTCGACCATGAGCTTCTTGAATTCGGCATCCTCACAGATCTTTTTGAAAGTGGCATCAAGATACTCCACCACCTCCTTGGGGGTCGCCGCAGGCGCTGCCACGCCCTTGATGGAACCCCACGTGTGGACGTTGAACCCCTGCTCTATCAAGGTCGGTACATCCGGCAGGGACGGATCGCGTTGGGGCAAGGCTACCGCTAACGGCTTGAAGCGGCCGGCCTTGATATGCGGCATGATTTCCGAGGGATGCCCGCCGCCGATCATCACGTGCCCGCCGGCGAGCGTGGTCACGGCATCCGCGCCCCCGGCAAACGGAATCGTCACGATGTTGATGCCTGCCACCTTGCCGAGCGCGGTGATGGTGATGTCGACTGCGCCGGCCTTGGTCGAAACGGATGAGGTGATCGGCTTGTTCTCTTTCTTGGCCCACGCAACCATGTCCTTGATGCTGTTGAACTCCGACTTGGCGCCCGTGCAGATCGCGACGGAATGAACGGACAGCCGCGAAACGGCCGCAAGGTCTTTGTAGGTGTCGTAGGGCATTTTTTGGAGGTGCGGCATGACCACATCGTGACCTGATCCGTAAGCAAGATATAAGGTGTACCCGTCGGGTTTGGATCGAACCACGAACTCCGTTCCGACCACACCGCCGCCGCCGGGCTTGTTGATGATCACCACGGGCTGGGGTGAAAATTTCGGCCAGATTCTCTCAACGGCCCGGGCGAGGAGGTCTGACGAGCCTCCGGCCGCGAACGGAACGATCACGTTGATCGGCTTGGAGGGGAATTTGTCCTGCGCAAATGCCGTCGGAACCATGAAAGCGACAACCAACGCAATGACCAAACTGCTGACGATTTTTCGTTTCATACGTCTTCTCCTTTCGTTTTTGGAAAACAGGAATTGTCCTGCCGGTCAAGCCGCCTTCTGGACTCTAGCGCAACGGCTCGAACGGCGGACGCTGACAATAATCTGCCCCATGACGAAGAGCGCAAACAACGCCACGATGGTCATCGAAATGGGGCGGGTGAAAAAAATCGCGAAACTCCCTCCGGACATCAGCAGCGACTGGCGCATGGCGCCCTCGATCATGGGGCCTAAAATGAAAGCCAGCGGCAGGGGCCCCGCCTCGAATTTGAGCTTGCGCAGCGCATAGCCGAGAACCCCGAAGGCGATCAGGGTGTAGAGATCGAAGGCCTGATTGGCGATGCTGTAGGACCCGATCATCGTGAAAAGGATCACCACCGGTGCCAGAATGCTGTAAGGTACGCGCAACAGCTGCACCCAGATCCCGACCAGCGGCAGGTTCAGGATGATGAGCATGACGTTGCCGATGTACATGGAGGCGATCACGCCCCAGAACACGTCGGCGTGCTCGACGATCAGGAAGGGGCCGGGCGTCACCCCTTTGATCAACAGGCATGCGAAAATCATGGCGATGGAGGCATTGCTCGGGATGCCGAGGGTGAGCAGCGGGATGAACGATGCGCTCGAGGCCGCGTTGTTGGCGGATTCGGGGCCGGCGACCCCCTCGATGGCCCCCTGGCCGAACTCCTCCGGGTGCTTGGAGACCTTTTTTTCCACCGCATAGGACACGAGCGAGGCAATCACCGCGCCGCCGCCCGGGATGATGCCGATGAAGAAGCCTACCAGCGTGCCCCGCAGGATCGCCATCCGCGCTTTGATCCAGTCCGTCATTTTGGGAAAGACCTGCCCCACCTTGGTGGTCACGATCTCGGCGGCGCCCTGCTGCTCCAGGTTGTAGAAGATTTCCCCCACGCCGAAAACACCCACGGCCAGCGTCACAAAATCGAACCCGCTTTGGAGTTCGATGACGCCGAAGTCGAATCGACTTTTCCCCGAGATCGGGTCGATGCCGACCGTCCCGAAGAGCAGGCCCAGGACCATGATGATCAGCCCCTTGGTGGTGGAATCGCCCGAAAGCGTCACCGCCATCAACAGGCCCAGTAGCGCGAGGGCGAACTTCTCCGGCGGACCGAAGCCCAGCGCGAACTCGGCGATGGGGGGTGCGAAGAGCGTGAGCCCGACCACGGCCACGGTGCCGGCAATGAAGGACCCGATGGCCGCAATGCCCAGGGCCGCGCCGGCCCGCCCCTTCTGGGCCATCTTGTAGCCGTCGATGCAGGTTACCACTGATGCGGCCTCGCCCGGCAGGTTGAGCAGAATCGATGTCGTGGACCCGCCGTACATGGCGCCGTAATAGATGCCGGCCATTAGAATCACCGCGGGGACCGGGGAGGGGATCGAATACGTGATCGGCAGCAGCAGCGCGATGGTGGCGGCAGGCCCCAGGCCGGGCAGGACGCCGATAGCGGTGCCGATCAACGCTCCCAGAAAACCGAACAGCAGGTTCATGGGCGTCAGGGCAACGCCGAACCCCGAGATGATTCCATCAAAGATGCCCATGCCTGTAGCTCCTTAACCGTTACGAGAGGAACGGATTGGACGGCAGTTCGACATGCAGCAGCAGTCTGAACAGCGAGTACATGGCGACGGTACAGAGCACTGTGATGATGACCGCCTTCAACCAGCGTTGCCGCTCCACGATCACCTGCCACCCGAGCATGAACAGCAGCGTGGCCAGAAAAAACCCGATCCGTTCGAACAAAGCAGCATAGATGACGGTAGCCGCAAACGCTAGGGCCAGCTTCGCCCGTGAAACCGCCAAGGGAGCCGGTTCCCCCTCACCGACCGCCTCCGTCCGGACTGCGGCCGGCGCGGCGGTTGAGGGAGACTTGAAAAGAAGCGGTTGAAGACGCCAGATGATACCCAACACCACCAAGGCGAGCCCGCAAAGAAACGGAAGGAAACCGGCGCCCGGGATAATCAGGATGCCGAGCTTGAGAACATGATAGGAATGGTAAGCGACAAAGATGCCCAATGCGATGGTGATCAGGTTGGCGATGCTTTGCGATTTGCTCATGGCCGTCCCCCGGGCCTCATGAAATCACGTTCTATGACTCTGTCGAAAGACCCAATCCATGGCACCCGATTCTCAGCCGATCAACCTCCGGACCAAGTCGATGGCTTCGGCGGCGTCCCTGGCATATCCATCTGCGGCGATGTCGTTGGCGAACCTCTGGTTCACCGGGGCGCCGCCGACGATGACCTTTACGGCTCTCCGGGCCCCGGCCTGCGACAAGGCGGAAATGACCTTGCCCATTTCGGGCATGGTGGTGGTCAGCAGGGCGGACAATGCCAGGACCTGCGGCCGTTCCTCGTTCACTTTTCTGACGAAAACGTCGGCGGCGACGTTGATCCCCAGATCGACCACATTGAATCCGACGCCGCGCAGCAGGGTCGCGACCATGTTCTTGCCGATGTCGTGCAGGTCACCTCTGACCGTGCCGATCAGAATCCTTCCGCCGCGGCGCTTGTCGGTATCCGCCAGGTAAGGCTCCAGGAACAGCACCGCCGCGTTCATGGCCCGCGCGGAAACCAGCACCTCCGGTATGAAAACGGTCCCGTCCTTGAACGATTGGTTGAGTGTATCCATGGCGGCCACCATGCCCAAGTCGATGATGTCCTTGGGGGCGATCTTCTGCGTGAGCAGCTCCCGGACCTGTTCGATGAGTTCCCGCTCCCGGCCGTCGAGGACCGCCTGGCGAATTTTTGCAAAGCGGGCGTCCTGGGGGCCCGGCGCTGCGGTCGGTTTTTTAGCGAGGACCTCGGCCGCCGCCTCCGTATCGAGCGGGTTGAAGGCGCCGGCCGCCAGCGGCAGGCGACCCTTCTCCCGAACCCAATCGCCGATGCGGACCAATCGTTCGAAATCCGCATCCGGCGGGGTCGTGTCCGCAATCCCCACGATGAACCTGGAGCCGTTGCCGATGCCGGTGAAAAGCTGGTCCATGAAGCTTTTGAATTGATCATCGGGGGTGAGCTGGGGCAGCAGCAGATTGGAAGGAACTCCGCCGAAAATGGTAATGCGGTCGCCCCAGCGCCGGTAGTACTCCCGGAGGCTCACCTTGGTCATGGGCGCCGGGCAGACCGCTTCGGCCACATCCGTGCCGGAATCCCGGATGAGATCCAATAGTCCCTGGTTCTCGCCGTCGGTGTGGCAGAGAACTCGAATATTTTTGGGGCCGAGCACGTCCTTGGCCTTGCGGATCCAGGGAACGAAGTGTTGGGCGAACATCGGCGGGAAGGTGAGCATTTCGTCGAAGTTCGAGCCCCATTGGATGACCTCGGCCGGGGATTCCGCCACGATGCGCAGGGCCTTCTCGTACAGCGGCGCCAGGGCGTCGGCCAGGTAAAGGATCTCGGGCTGGTGGTCGCGGTAATAATGAAAAAAATCGGTGGCGTCGAAAAAGTACTTTTGGATGTGGTGAACAGGGCCGGCCGCCACCGTGAAGGAGGTGACCGGCAGCCCGTTTTCACCCACCGCCGTCTGATGGGTCTTGAAGGGCTCGTAGTGAGGCGTGACATCCATGTTCTCGAAAAGGTGGGCCAGAACCCTCAGATCGTCCGGGGACTTGACGGCGTGCTCCTCGATCCAGGGGACCGACGTGCCCGACCGCCGCATTTCCTGGCTGTACACCGTACGGGTCGTAATGGAGCCTTTCGCGGTGGTGTAGCGGATGCGAGTGCGGTCGCCTTCGCGCCGCACATCGATTATTACCCGGCCGCTGAACACAAAGTGCGCCACGTACTCCTTCATGAAGTGCACTCCCAGGGCGCGGTGCAGCATCGCGTCCGGATCGGGCTGGTGCAAGTGGTCGGCCACCACCGTGTGCAGGGCCCAGCCCTCGGAAAGGGCGATTTCGGTGCGGCTCTTCCCGCGGTGCCTGGCGGGCAGGGTGTCGTTCAGGGAATTGGCGTTGTACCAGAGGTCGATCCGGGGCGCGTAAGGGAGGTGGTCGGGCATTTCGCCCCGGACGGCCGCGAGCATCCGCTGTTTGTGGGTCATCATCGCCCAATACTTCCTCGGAATCCATCCTTCGCTGAGAAGAAAGCAGGTGTTCCGGCTCATCGATGACGTTCGAGCTCCTTGAATAATACCAAATGTATTTTTATTGTCAATAAAATAATTGACAAATAAATTTTATTTGTATACAATTTTGCCATTATGGAAAAAAGCAAGGTCTACGCAGACATCCGAAGGCAGATCGTCGAGGAGAAGCTGGCGCCCGGGCATTGGTTAATCGAGCGCGAGCTTTGCGAGACTTACAGCATGAGCCGCACTCCCATCCGCGAAATTCTCTGGAAGCTTACGGCCGACGGATTCCTTGAACAGGAAGCCAACCGGGGGTTCGTCGTTCGCCGGCTCGGTCTTGAGCAGATATTCGAGATTTTCCAGACACGAGAAGCCGTCGAAGGCATGGCCGCTCGGCTGGCCTGCCGCCGGGGGGGCGAGGCGTTTCGCTCGAAGCTGCGCGACATCAAGAAGCAAATCGCCAAAGCCAATATCGAATCCGATCCCGTGCTGGGGATCGCGCTGGGCCGCGAACTTCACAGGGCCATCATGGCGGCTGCCGGCAACGGCATCCTGGCGGACATCAACGAAAAGCTCGAAAACCTGACGATCCTGACGGCCAACATCACCAAGCGCTCGCCCGGCATCGAAAAGGCTTCGGGCGATGCCCATCTCAACATCATCAACGCCATGCTTCAGCAGGACGAAGAAAAGGGCGAGCAGCTGATGCGCGAGCATCTGCGGGAAACCTGCCGGAATGTCGTCGATCAGTTCTACCCCGGCATGCTCGAAGTATCATCCAAACACCAATAAATAAGGTGTTCTACTTTTCAAAAGGAGAGAAACTCATGGCTGTTCAGAAGCTGCGTGAAGGCAAGAGAGCGGTCGGGACGATGGTGCGGATGATCCAGGATCCCGCCGTGGCCATCGTGGCGCACAATGCCGGCATGGACTTCATCATGCTCGACCTGGAACACGGCCCTTACACCATGGAAACGGTGGGCGATGTCTTCAAAGTGGGCCGGGCACTCGGCATCGGCTGCTTCGTGCGCGTGCCGGAGCTCGCCAAGGGCTACGTTTCGCGGGCGCTCGACTGCGGCGCCACGGGAGTCATGGTGCCGATGCTGGAATCGCTGGAGCAGGCCGAACTCCTGGTGCGCTGGTCCAAGTTCGCGCCGCTCGGCGCACGCGGCTTCGGCGGCGCCGGCGGCCACAGCAACTTCATAGGGGTGACCCCGGACGCCACCCCGGCCTTCATGGCCAAAGCCAACGTCGACACCATCGCCATCGCCCAGATTGAAACCGCCCAGGCCATTCAGAACATCGACGCCATCGCCGCCGTGCCGGGCATCGACGCCCTGCTCATCGGGCCCAACGACCTCGCCATTTCGATGGGATGCGCCGGAGATCTGCTTGGGGAGACGTTGGATCAAGCCATCGGCAAGGTGGCGGCGGCCGCCAAGAAGCATGGCAAGATCTTCGGCATGCACGGCCCGGATCCGCTCACCGAGCGTTGGGTGCCCAAAGGGCTCAGGCTGCTCATGAGCAATCTGGACACGAATATTCTCACGGCCGGCTTCAAGGCGATCTGCCAAAAGTACAAAGCCTGATCCGACGCGATCCGTTCATCCGAATGAAGCACTCAAGGAGGTTTTCAAATGGCTTATAAGGTGTTGATCCCGCAGGATGTGGCGCAGCCGGGCAAAGACTTTCTGAACGAGCGGGGCTACGAGATCAAGATGGGCGCCGGCCTCACGGCGGAGGCCATCGCCGCCGACGTGGTCGACTGCGATGCCATCCTGGCGCGCACGGCACCGTTCCCGGCCAAGGTCTTCGAGGCGGGCCAGAAGCTCAAAGTCATCTCGCGCCACGGGGTGGGCTACGACAACATCGACGTGGCCAAGGCGACCGAGTTGGGCGTCTGGGTGACGTTTGCGCCGGAATCCAACGCCAACACCGTGGCCGAACACGCCATCGGCTGCATCTTCGCCCTGGCGCGCAATTTCATCCAGCTGAACCGCGAGACGCGCGCCGGCAACTGGGGGATCCGGGACCAGCTGCTGGGGTTCGACCTGGCCGGCAAGGTGCTCGGCATCGTCGGCCTGGGCAAGATCGGCCGCCGCGTGGCACAGAAGGCCTCGCGCGGACTTGACATGAAGGTCGTCGGCTACGATCCTTTTCTCAAGCCGGAGCAGATCGCCGAATTCGCCGCCCCGGCCGCGTCGATGGAGGACGTTTTCAGCACGGCGGATTTCGTGAGCGTGCATATCCCGGGCGGCGCCTCGACAAGGGGCATCGTCAACCAAAAGCTGTTCGCCCTCATGAAGAGGACGGCGTTCTTCATCAACGCCTCGCGGGGTGACGTGGTGGCCGAGGCCGACCTGATCGAGGCCCTGCGCAGCGGGACGATCGCCGGCGCGGCCATCGATGTTTTCGAAAAGGAGCCGCCTGCGAAGGACCACCCGCTGATGGGCATGAACAACGTGCTCCTGACGCCTCACAACGCCTCCCAGACCCGGGAATGCATGATCCGCATGGCGCTGCATGCCGCCCAAGGGATTGACGAAGTGTTGTCCGGCAAGCGCCCGACCTGGCCGGTGAACGACCCGGCCAAAAGGAGGTAAGGATGGCATTTATCCCCAGAGGCATCGTTCCCGCCATGGTGACCCCGCTCACGAAAGACGGGAAGGTCAACGAAAAGGGTCTGCGCCAGTTCGCCGAATACCTGATCCAGGGCGGGTCCCACGGGCTTTTCGTGGTCGGCACCACCGGCGAGTTCTACGGGCTTTCGTCCGAGGAAAAGAAGGCGCTGTTCGAAATCACCGTGGACCAGGCGCGCGGCCGGGTGCCGGTTTATGCCGGCACCGGCGCGATCACCACGCGCGAGGTCATCCGGTTGACCCGCCTGGCCGAGGAGGCCAAGGTGGACGCCGTGTCCATACTGACCCCGATGTTCATCAGCCCGAGCCAGAAGGAGCTGATCGAACACTACACGGCCGTCGCGGCCGCCACGGGCCTGGCGGTGCTGCTCTACAACAACCCGCCCAAAACCGGAGTGAACCTCGCCGCGGCCACGGTCGCCAAGCTCGCCGACGTGCCCAACATCGTCGGCATCAAGGACTCATCCGGCGACTTCACCCTGACCGGCGAGTACATCCGCCTGACGCGAGGCAAGGACTTCCACGTCCTGCTGGGTCGCGACACGCTCATCCATGCCGGCCTCTGCTACGGCGCGCAGGGGTCCATCGCGGCCTGCGCCAACGTGGCGCCCCGGCTGGTGGCGGACATCTACGACCGATACGTGGCGGGCGACGTCAAGGGTTCGCTCGAAGCCCAGTTCAAGCTCGCGCCCCTGCGGATTGCCTTCAACCTGGGGAGCTTCCCGGCGGTGATCAAGGAAAGTCTCGAGCTGCTCGGCATCGACGCCGGTGCGTGCATGGCGCCGGTGGGCCCCATGAGCGCAGAGGAGCGCCAACAGCTCAAAAAAATCCTTGCCGATATGGGCCTTTTGAAATAAGGCGTTGCCGAGAGAACAATAAGGAGAAATGAAGATGCCTCAATTTTGCGCGAACCTGACGATGCTGTTCAATGAGGTGGGTTTTCTGGACCGGTTCGAGAAAGCCGCCAAGGCCGGATTCAAGGGCGTCGAGTATCTCTTCCCGTACGCGTGGGGAAAAGAGCTGCTGGCGGAGAAGCTCAACGCCCACGGCCTCGTCCAGGTGCTCCACAATCTGCCGGCCGGTGATTGGAATGCCGGCGAACGGGGCATCGCCTGCATGCCGGGGCGGGAAGCCGAATTCCAGGAAGGGGTCGGCCGGGCGATCGAGTATGCGAAGGCCCTGAAATGCCCTCAGGTCAACTGTCTGGCGGGGCTCACCCCCAAGAATGCCCCGGCTGACAAGGTGCGGCAGACCCTCGTCGCGAACCTTCGCTTTGCCGCGGCCGCCCTCGCCAAGGAGGGGATCCGCCTGCTGGTGGAGGCGCTGAACGACAAGGACATTCCGGGGTTCCATCTGGTGCGCACGGCCGATGTGCTGGCCCTCATCCAGGAGATCGGCCATCCCAACGTCTTTTTGCAGTACGATGTCTACCATATGCAGATCATGGAGGGGAATTTGACCCAAACCATCCGGACGCATCTCGGCCAGATCGCCCACATTCAGATTGCGGATAACCCGGGGCGCAACGAACCGGGCACCGGAGAGATCAACTTCGCCAATCTATTCCAATCAATTGATGCTGCCGGCTACCGAGGTTGGATTGGGTGCGAGTACAAGCCGGCCGGAAAAACCGAGGACGGACTGAAGTGGATTGAGCCCTTCCGCAGCTGACCGATGTGACCTCGCGGGGACCTCCCGCAAAGAATGAGCCGCACGCAGGGATGGCCTCTTTTTTTTGAGAGCGAAAGGCAGAGCGTTTTAAGCAGATCAAGCCCATGGCAATCAAAGCCCATCTCAAGATGCTCCAAAAAGGGACTGCGGTGTGGAATCGGTGGCGGCAAGACAACCTCCACATCCTGCCTGATCTCAGCAATGAGAACCTTTTCAAGCTGGGTCTCGGAACAACGAATTTCAGTGGGGTGGATTTTACCCGTGTGAATTTCCGTAAAACCTATCTGCATGTGTTCGATTTGAGCTCGGCCGATTTTAAGAATTCGGATCTGCGCGATGCCAATCTGACATCCTCGGACCTGCGCGGCGCTGACTTGCGAGATGCGAAGCTTGCGGAGACGGTTTTCCGCTTTTCGGATCTGCGCGGCGCCGATCTGCGCGGTGCGGACCTGAGGCAAGTCATGTTCGAAGATGCGAATCTCAGCGGCGCGAATTTGTGCGGCGCCGATCTGAGCGGGGTCAATCTCAGGGAGCTCGACTTGAGTGGTGCGGATTTGAGCCAGGCGAACCTCAGCGGCGCTAGCCTTACGGAAGCTAATCTGGCCCAAGCGAATTTGCACGGTGCCAATCTCAGCGGTATCGACCTCAGGGATGCCAACCTTCGTGCGGCCGATCTCGGCAGCGCCTATCTGGGCGGCGCCAATCTCAGCGGCCTGGATCTCAGCGGAGCGAATCTGAGAGGGGCCGATTTGACCGATGCGAACCTGAACGCAACGAATCTCAGCTCTGCCAACCTGAGAGAGGCTACCATAAAGGGGGCGAATCTCGCCAAGGCCGCTCTCACACGAGCCAATCTCAGCGGGGTGGATATCAGCGGAGCCGGTCTCAAAAGCGCTGATTTCAGCGAGGCGAATCTCAATGGCGTGAATCTCAGCGGGGTCGATTTCAGCGAGGCGATTTTCAGCCGGGTGGATTTCACCGGGGTGGATCTGCGCAAGGCCATTCTGAGAAAGGCCAATCTCGAGGGAGCCAACCTGAGCGAGGTCAATCTTTTCGGAAAAAACCTCAGCGATGCGGATTTGAGAGAAGCCGACCTTCGCAAAGCGAATCTAGGTGAAGCCAATCTGAATCGAGCCCATCTGGAGCGCTCGGACCTCACGGGGGCGCTGATTTACCGTGCCATCCACCATGAATGGCGAATCGAGGGGGTCAAATGCGACTTCATTTTTTGCGATCCGGCCGGGGAGATTCCGTTCCCAAAGAATCGAAATTTCAGACCGGGTGAGTTCGAGCGGCTGTTCAGACATCTGCCGACATTAGAACTCGTGCTTGAGGCCGGCGCGACCGGCCTGGATGCGTTCGCCCTGGATCAAGTCGTTCAGACGCTGAACGAAAAGCGGCCGGAGCGTGAACTGAAACTGGAAGGGTTTCATTCGGGCGGCCAACCGCAAGCCGCTTTTACGGTGCTTCGCAAGGAATATTGCGACGAGCAGCTGCGCGCGGAAATTGCGACGGGCTACCAGGTTCAGATGGCAGCCTGGCGGCGGAGCCCGGCAGCTCCGCGGAGTGATCGATCTTCGCGCTCCGGTGCTCCGGAGCTCAGAAAGAACCGGCGCTATGAACGGCTGGAAACCGTACTCGTTGAAAAACCCGAATCGGAACCACTCGGCCCGGCGCAACTGAACAACTTCAGCGCCGAAGGTCTGATGCTTAAATCCGGCTTTGCCATCGCGCCCGGCGAGTTGATCAAGATCCGATTCGAAAAACCGCTGATCGCCTCGAGCTCCAATGTGATGACCAGCAAAGTGGTATGGTGCCGAGATCTCGCCGCCCACGGTGAGGCGGTTTCCCGATTCGGTATCGGCGTCAGTCTGGTGCCCTGACGCTCATGGGCTCAAGTTGCAACGAATTTCACGCTTGAGCGGCTACACAACCCCCGTGGGCATCGGTTGCATCTTTTCTCCCCCCAGCACATAGCCGCCGTCCAACCGCAGCACGCTGCCGGTCATGAAGGACGCGTCGCACAGGATAAACCTCACGGCTTTGACGACATCCTCGATCGTGCCGGTGCGTCCCAGAAGGGTGTGGTCGCGGATCGCCTGCTGCTGCGCATCGCTCAGAAGCCCCCAGCCCCGGGTGCCCGGGCCGTGGCGGGTTTCAACAAAGCCGAGCATGATCTCATTCACGCGGACGTC
>Ga0105093_10000050_pt1 | contig 40649 bp, 32 predicted proteins | sample PPLLak3March2015_2_FD_79111 | JGI IMG/M metagenome (GOLD analysis project Ga0105093, IMG submission 79111) | Freshwater sediment microbial communities from Prairie Pothole Lake near Jamestown, North Dakota, USA - PPLs Lake P8 Core (3) Depth... | ecosystem: Environmental > Aquatic > Freshwater >... | reverse complement strand
GCTCGACGTCGCGGCCATGGCCGTAATGTACGGGCAGGGTTCTCCCGGAGTGGTGCACCTCCCTTACATTGTATTTTCGCGTTCGCTCGAGGGCTATGATGATAAACTCCGGGCGCATGAAGTTGCCCACCAGTGGTGGGGACATATTGTCAATCCGGCGACTTACCGGGATGTTTGGTTGTCCGAAGGGCTGGCCGAATATTCCGCCGCCATGTACATCGAACAGGGGAAAAAACGCCCCGATATCATGTGGCAGGTACTAAATCAGTGGCACAAGGATATTGTTGAAAGCGGTAAGGCCTATGGCAAGCGCTCGGTGGGATACAAAGCCGGGGCCTTGTTTCTGGGTGAACGATTGAAATCGGAGTTATCCCAGGGCGATTTCATTGTTCTTATTTACAGCAAGGCTGCCTATATGCTGCACATGCTGCGGTATGAAATCGAAACGGTGCCAAAGCGTCCGGGCGCTTTCATGGAGATGCTTTCGGAATTCGCCCATCGCAATTATAACAAGCTCACTTTTACCGATGATTTTATCGACCTCGCCCGCGAATATCTTGGCGAGCGAACCGATTCTTTCTTCGACCAATGGCTCTTTGACTGGCGGATTCCAAAAATAAAAAAGGGACACGAAATTTCGAAAGACGGGACAGCAATTCTGAACCTGGAAGTCAAGGAAGTCGATGCCGATTTCGCTTCCTATTATCCGGTCAGGTTCGATTTCAATAACCGAACCTCAATCATGGTTCATTACCTGGTTTCGTCCGGAGAAAACAGCTTCGAATTTTCTCCTCCCCCCGGCAAAGAAATAACCAAAGTATATTTTAATCCTAATAAAGACATTCTGGAAAAATAATTTCCCTCTACGAATATATGTTTTGACCGCATCTCGGGCGCGCGTATAATTAAAGCATAATGGAAAGCAAGGTATAATGGAACTCTGGACCCTGTTCATAACTTCGTTTATTGTCGGCTTTTCCGGGGCGATGATGCCCGGACCGCTCCTGGCCGTCGATGTCGCGGAATCTCCCAGTAAGGGATACATTACCGGGCCGATTCTTACTGGGGGCCATGCCATCGCCGAACTGGCCGTGGTTATCCTGCTGTCGCTGGGCTTGGCCGCCCTCGCGGAAAACCGGGCCATTTCCGGAGGAATCGGGATTGTCGGCGGCGCCATGCTTATATTTATGGGAATCGGAATGCTTTATGATTTAATCAGAAAAAAAATCGAGATGAAACAGGATCCGTCGCAGGCCAAAAAGTCCGGACGCTTGGTTTTCGATGGAATCGTAACATCGCTTTCGAATCCCTACTGGTTTGTCTGGTGGGCCACAACCGGTTCGGCCTTTTTGGTCAAATCGCTTGACCACGGGGCGGTCGGCCCGGCGGTTTTTTACGTGGGGCACATACTTTCCGACCTGGTATGGTACAGCCTGGTGGCCTTTCTGGTCTGGCGCGGAAGGAAACTGATTGTCGGGCAAGGATATAAATTCCTGATAGGAATTTGCGGACTATTTTTAATATACCTGGGAGGGAGTTTTATCTATGACGGCATCAGCGGTACGATTTAATTTTCAATCTACTGTCTTATTCCCTTTCTCTTTCGCGTAAAATTTATAAATTGCGGAACACCGAAAGATGAATGTTAGATAAAGTATGAAATTCGCCAACTTTGTACATCTCCACGCTCACAGCCAGTACTCGCTGCTGGATGGCGCCTGCCGGCTCGATAAGGTGATCGAACTGGCCAAGGAGTTCAAAATGCCTGCGCTGGCTATTACCGATCACGGCAACATGTTCGGAGCGGTGGAATTCTATACCAAGGCCACCCGCGCCGGAATAAAGCCGATTATCGGGATGGAGGCCTATGTCGCCGGGACTTCGCGCTTCGACAAAAAACCGGATGGCAAGTATCCCTCTGGCGGATTTCACATGGTCTTGCTGGCCAAGAACATAACCGGATATCGCAACCTCATCAAGCTGGCTTCGGCGGGATTCCTGGAAGGTTTCTACCACCGCCCCCGAATCGATAAAGATCTCTTACGCCAGCATTCCGAAGGGCTTATCGCCACCAGCGCCTGTATGAAAGGGGAGGTCAACTGGAACCTGTTGAATCACAATATCGAAGGGGCTGTCGCGGCCTCCTTGGAATTACGGGACATTTTCGGTGAAAAAAATTTCTATCTCGAAATCCAGAATCACGGACTGGAAAAAGAACAGCTTCTTATTCCAATGATCGAAACCATCAGCCGCCAAACCGGAATCCCTCTGGTGGCTACCAATGACTGCCATTATTTGCGCCAGGAAGACGCCGAAGCGCATGACGCTCTATTATGCATACAAACCGGCAAGCTGGTTTCGGATGAAGACCGGATGCGCTACAATACCGACCAGATTTATTTTAAGACGGCCGATGAAATGTCGAAACTGTTCGGAGATTTCCCGGCCGCGGTCGAAAATACCATCAAAATCGCCGAGGAATGTCATCTGGAGCTTGAAACCGGAAAACTGCATCTTCCGCAATTCGATATCCCGGCTCCCTTTGTCGATGCCGATGAGTACCTCAAAGATCTCTCAAACCGCGGTCTGGCCGAGCGGTATGAAAAAATCACCGATGAAATCAAAGACCGGCTTGACTATGAACTTAATGTCATCAAGCAGATGGGTTATGCCGGGTATTTTCTCATCGTAAAAGACTTCATCGATTATGCCCGCTCGCAGAATATCCCGGTCGGACCGGGCCGAGGCTCCGCGGCCGGCTCGCTGGTGTCGTACTGCCTGAAAATTACGAATATCGATCCGATAAAATATTCACTTCTCTTCGAACGGTTCCTTAACCCCGAACGCATTTCGATGCCGGATATCGATATCGATTTCGCCGACCGCGGACGCGACAAGATTATCGAATATGTTGTCAAAAAATACGGCAAAGAAAACGTTTGCCAGATTATTACGTTCGGAACCATGGCCGCCCGCGCGGTGGTGCGGGATGTCGGACGAGTCCTCGGGGTGCCGTATTCCGATGTGGACAAAATCGCCAAAATGATTCCGATGGCGGTCAAAATGACCCTCGATCAGGCCCTCCAGCAAACCCCGGAACTTAAGGAATTGTACGACAGCAACATTCAGGTGCGGAAATTGATCGATCTTTCCCGCACTCTCGAAGGCCTGACCCGCCATGCCTCGACCCATGCCGCCGGGGTGGTAATCGCCCCATCTGCCCTGACTAATTTCGTTCCCCTTTTCAAGGGGACCAAGGATGAAATAACGACCCAGTTCGATATGAAGATCGTCGAACAGATCGGCCTCCTTAAGATGGACTTTCTCGGTCTCCGAACCCTGACCGTGATCGACGATACCCTGAAGATGATCGAAGAAAACCATGGCAAGAAAATCGATATCGATGCCATCAATCTGAACGACAAGAAGGTTTACCGTTTATTCGGAAGCGGCGACACTGTTGCCATATTCCAGTTCGAATCGGGCGGAATGCGCGATTATCTCCGCCGCCTGAAACCGGAAAACCTCACCGATATCACCGCCATGAATGCCCTCTACCGCCCGGGACCGCTCGATTCCGGAATGATCAACATCTACATTCAGCGGAAAAAAGGGGAAGAGGCCGTTTCGTTCCCCCACCCAAAAATGGAAAAAATCCTCAAAGACACTTACGGCGTAATAGTTTTCCAGGAGCAGGTTCTTCAGATCGCCAACTCCCTAGCCGGATACAGCATGGGCAAGGCCGATATCCTCCGCAAAGCGATGGGGAAAAAGGTTACAGAATTGATGGCAGCGCAGAAAAAAGAATTTATCGATGGCTGCGAAAAACAGGGGGTCGATTCCAAAATCGCTCATGATGTCTTCGACCAGATTGAGACTTTCGCCAGGTACGGTTTCAATAAGGCCCATTCCACCGGCTATGCCTATATCGCCTATCAGTGCGGATACTTGAAAGCATATTATCCGGCGGAGTTCATGGCCGCCAACTTGACTTCGGAACAGGATTCCTCCGACCGAGTCTATATCCTGATGGATGAATGCCGGCGGATGAATATTCCCGTTTTCCCGCCGGACGTGAATGAATCCGAAAAAAGATTCACGGCGAAAAACGGTGAAATCCGCTTCGGACTCTGGGCGGTGAAAAATGTCGGCGAAGGAGCCGTGGAAGCAATAATCGAGGCCCGTCACAAGGATGGGCCTTTCAAGAGCATGGAAGATTTCGTTTCCCGCGTGAATCTCAAGAATATCAATCGCCGCGCCCTGGAATCGCTGATCTACGCCGGGGCGTTCGACACTCTACCCGGAAGCCGGGCTCAGAAAGCCGAAATCGTCGAAGAAATGATCGAATTCGGCAACAAGGTTCAATCGTCGAATCAAACGGTCGACTTATTCGCGGCCGGAGGAACCGAGGTGGTTCGTAAAGCTCCCGACTTCCCCGATATCTCCGAATGGCCGATATCCAAACGTCTTTCAATCGAAAAAGAAGTCCTCGGCGTTTATGTCTCAGGCCATCCTCTCGACCGCTATCGCGAGGAACTTTATCAATTCGGGACAGTCGATACCGAACAGATTGCGGGGATAAAAGATGGCCGCGAAGTCCGGTTCGGCGGCATTATTTCGGTCCTCAAATTAATGAACGACAAGCGGGGCAACCGGATGGCCTTCGCAACCATCGAGGATTTCAAGGGGAAAGTCGAAGCGATTATCTTTTCCAGTTGCTATGAAAACACCAAACAATTTATCGAAGTCGATAAGATTATTATGGTTACGGGAAGAGTCAATACCCGGGAAGAAGAGGCTCCCAAAGTCATTGTCAGCGATGTTTTCCCCATGGATAAAATCGCGGAACGTTTCGACTGCCAACTGGTTTTAAAGATGGATATAGAAACGACCGAAAAGAAAATTAACGCCGTCACCAAGGCCCTGGAGCAAAATCAGGGGAAAACCCCGGTAATGATCTCGGCCCGAAGAAACGGACAGGAATATTTAATAAGATCAAACCGGTTTATGATAACTCCTCAAAACAATCTCATCAGCAAATTGAAAGAACTGCTGGGCAACCGCGCCGTCTACCTCGAACCCAAGCGGCTTTAAGTTGAAGAGAATTTTGACAAAATTTGTATAATTTATTAAATTGAAGGTATATTTTTTTAATATTGGTGACAACATGAGAAAACTGACACTGCTGATCGCTTTATTTCTCCTGCCGCTTGGGCTTTTTGCGGAAGATGGGAAAAAAGGCGAAACACCCAAAAACGAACCCCCCCGGATCGATACCACCAAAATTACCTGGCTGCCTTACGATCAGGGACTGAGTCTGGCCAAACAAAACGGCAAAAAAATCCTCGTAAATTTCACGACCGCCTGGTGCGGATACTGCAAGAAGATGAATGCCGAGGTTTTCAGTTCGCCGGAGGCCATCAAACTGATTAACGAGAAATTCGTGCCTATCAAAGTCGATGGCGATTCCAAAAACGAACTGGATATTGAGGGATATAAAATCACCGAGCAGAACCTGTCTCGTTCCGAATACCGGGTATCCGGTTTTCCGACCTACTGGCTTCTAACTTCCACCGCCGAAAGACTGGCCCCGATTAAAGGCTATCGCCCGAAAAACGACTTCCTCGATATGCTTTCGTACATTTCCGATAATGCCTATCAGAACATGACCTTTAAAGAATATCTGGCCAATGGCGGAAGAAACGGCAACGGCAACAAGGAGTAACTTTCAATGAAACCTGGAAAGATATTTTGGGCTCTATTTTTAACTGCAGCCGCGACCTGCTTTATATCCTGCGGTAGTTCGGAAAGCGGCAGTAATAACGGGAATTCTCAGCAGACTACCGCGCAAAATCAGGCGGTTTCCGGGAATAATGCCAAATTCGCTTTCGGTGTGCCGGATATCGAAGGCAATGTTCATCAGTTCAGCGACTACATTGGAAAGCCTTTGATTATAAATTTCTGGGGGACCTGGTGCCCTCCCTGCCGCCGGGAACTTCCCGACCTGAAGCAAATCTATGCCGAATATAAGCCGAAAGGGCTCGAAATTATCGGTTTGGCCGTTAAAGACAGCCCCGACCAGGTTAAATCATTTGCGCAGAAAGAGGGACTGGACTGGGTGATGCTGATGGCTAACCGCGAAGCGGCCAGTGCCTTTGAACTCGGTTCTGGAGTTCCCTTCACCCTTTTTGTCGACAAGAACGGTAATGTAATCGATCGCGCTATCGGAGCCCGCGATTATAATTTCTTCAAGCAGCGGGTCGAAAAAATAATCTGATATCCTGAATCGAATCGAATTTATAAACGGTCGCTTTTGCGGCCGTTTTTTTTTACTTAAAAAGGGAAAGGGCGCGTGTGGCGCCCATGTTCCCGGATAGTAGGGGTTTTTTTGCTGCGGCATGCGGGGGCCGCAGTCAGGCCTAAGGATAGCAGTAGTCTAATTCCAAAATATTCCAAATTGTTATTCACTTATGAGGGGATTGCATAGTATACGTAAAGATCGCGATGACGGTGAAATTCCAAATATGCCGGAAAGATTACGACCGATTCTGAAGCAATTGCTATTGGATTAAAAAGCAGCGCAACAGGGAGGGAGCGCACCGATTTCGAAGAAATATTTTACCATCCAGGCGGCGTCGACAATGTTTACCAATCCGGAATTGTCGATATCGCCGGAATAATCAACCGGTTCGGGACCTTCGTTATAAAAATAGGCCAGAATATAGGCGGCATCGATCAGATTAAATGACCGGTCGCCGTTAACGTCGGCGCAGTCTAAATTCGGAAATATCCCGATATTTGAAAGCTCCGACCAGTTCCCGGCGTCGTCAGCGGTTTTCAGGGCAAAATAGTAAACCCGGTGAAATGAAATACCGGAGATGACACAACTGTCGATTCTGCCTGCGAACGAAGGATAAGAAGTCGATGTTACCCGCTGAGCGTTTTCCCACCAGGTAAAAATATCGATCCCGGGGCGGGTCGTCGAAATACGAAAATCGTATTCGGCGGCTTGCCCCACCTTGGAATCATCTCCTGGCGCAGTCCAATATACCGCAACCGAGGAATCACCGACGATGCGATATGCCTCGGACCGGGCGGCGATTGCGAAAAGGCAGATAAAAATATAAATAACGCCAAGGGCTCGCCCTTTAGCGCGGAATTTGCTTTTCCGCATCAGCTCTGCTTACTCCTTGAAGCAGGTATATGTACCTTTTAAGTCTCGGTTCCTTCCACTCGAGATACCTCGGTATCTCGGACCGTTTTATAATAAATACTAAAACAGGTAGCAATATAAAAAGCGGGACAGGAGATAAATTACATCGAGTGATTTGGTCCGGGATAGTAAGGGAGTATCGGTCCTGAACCACTCGATTATTACGATACCGGCTGTTTCCTACTGGCAAATGGGATTGGGGCCGATATAGAATCGATATTTAATCATATAGATTATATCCAGAATATTGGTCGTGTCGTTTCCGTCCACGTTCCCATCCCCCTGAATCGGTGCCGGTCCTTCCTTAAATATAAAATTTACCAGATATAAGATATCGAGGATTGAAAACATGCCGTCGCCGTCAACATCCGCGCAATAGTAGTAGTCGAAAATCGTGCTGGCTATATTCGATAACCCCGACCAGTTGCCCGCTTCATCGGCCGCTTTCATGGCGGCGTAGTAGTTCTGGTTATTGTCAATGTTCGCAACGGTCATGCATTGCCGAATTCCGGCGCCGACCGGCGGGGGTTCGTTGGTCGCCCGGGTACAGCTGTTCCACCAAGCAACGGTATCGGTCCCTGGAGGATTAATGCTGTATCGAATATCGTAATGCGATGCGATCCCGACCAGGCCGTCGTCACCGGTGGCCGTCCAGCAAAAGGTCAGGGTATTAGCTTGGAAACTCATGAACGGATTCGGCTCGCAGCGAACCCCATCCGGCATAAAACATAACAGCATAATTGCAGCATAAGAAAATACAAAAAATCCCTTTTTAAGAGATCGGATGTTGGCCATCCCATCCTCCTAAGCTGTACAGGTGTTGCATATTGCCGCCCACGCCCTAAAGGCGGAACGGTATGTCATCTCAAATGCCGCTTCTGCGGCCGGTATGTAACGGCGGGTATAGCTGGGTCGAGATTGGGATGTCCTCTGCGGAAACCTCGACTGACAAGTACAGGGGGAATAATCCTCCGTTTAATTCAAATAAACCTAAAGTTGCTCTTTTTCAGTCGCGGATTATATATCCTATTTATAAAAATTTGGCAAGCATTTTATGCCGCTAAAATGGATTTTTTTTGTCAGTATATGAGGAATGTGCCGCTGCCTCATTGACAATTTGCCACTGACGTATCTTTCCCATCATGCAGCTTCGCGTAAAGACTTCAATAATCATCATAAGAGAATGTGGCCGTTACGCTTTTATGAATCGCGCCCGAATTAACCTTATTTCCATGAATAAATCGCAGTTATAACGACAGCGAATATCCTTGCGACTTTTTTCTTGAAGAACCGGTGAATATTGGATAAAATGTAAAATGGCGTACATAAAGACCGGCATAGACGGCCTTATCAGCCTTTACCGACGATTAAAACGTTGGGGAGGTCATTATTTCGGGGGGCTGGTTAACCGCGCCGACGAACATCATATTTTCCTGATGTCCGGTGGGCTGGCCTTTTCGCTTATTATTTGCATTGTCCCGATGGTCCTGATAATTTTCGCGGGATTGGGAGTTATCTTGGAGCAGCCCTCGATAACCAATGAAATCTCGAATTTTATCGATCGCGCCATTCCTTATTCCAGGTACGCCGCTTCCATAAAGGAGATCGTCACCGGCAGAATCAATGAATTTCGGGTCTATCGCGGCTTGGCCGGTCTCGCCGGTATTATCGGCCTGTTATTTGCCTCGAGCGGGTTGTTCTCATCGATGCGTACGATATTGAATCGAATTTACAAGGTAACCGATGAAGGCTCCATTCTGCTGGGAAAACTCAGAGATTTTGGCATGATCCTTTTGGTATTGTTGTATTTCCTCCTTTCCACTTTGATTCTTCCGGGGATCGATATTTTCACCGGCTTCGCTCGAAGGCTGAATTTTCTTCAAATCTATGGAATCGGTTCCGCCGCCGACTATCTGGTGTCGTTCATGTCGTTCACGATTATTTTCGTAGCTTTTTTTATCATATATTTCCTGATCCCCCGGGGAAAAATTTCCATAAAAGTCATCGGCGTCAGCGCCTTTTGGGCCGCGCTTCTCTGGGAAGCGGCCAAGCAGGCTTTCGGTTTTTATATCACCAATGTCGCTTCCTTTAAAAAAGTCTATGGTGCCTATTCGCTGATTATTGTCGTGGTTTTCTGGCTGTACTATACCTCGTTGATTTTCATTCTCGGAGGGCTGATCGGGCAGCTATACCGGGAATGGCATGATAATAAGAAGAACGAGCCGAATAATACCGGTAAAGATAGCGCCGTCGTGACGTAGTTATTTCTAAGCGGGAGATAGAATTTTGGAAGAATCTCTGTTAATTGGCCTTGCAAGTATAATTATCCTCGGCAATTTGGCCCAGTGGCTGGCCTGGCGCCTGTCATTGCCCTCGATTTTATTACTGCTCATCTTCGGTCTCATTGCCGGGCCGGTTTCAGGTATTCTTAAGCCCGATATCTTATTCGGAGAACTACTCTTTCCGTTCGTCTCGGTCTCGGTGGCGATAATTCTATTCGAAGGGGGTTTGAGTCTCCGCCTCGACGAACTGAAACAGGTCGGCAAAGTCGTCCGCAATCTCACCACCATCGGAATCCTGATTACCTGGGTGCTATCTGCGGTTCTGGCTCATTTCGTGGCCGGCATCGAATGGACCCCGGCGGTTCTTTTAGGCGCTATCCTGGTCGTTTCCGGCCCGACTGTCATCATCCCGTTATTACGTCAGGTCCGTCCGGTCGGCAATATCGGCTCGATTGTAAAATGGGAAGGAATCGTCAACGATCCCATCGGGGCCATCCTCGCCGTTCTGGTATTCGAGGTAATCGTATCCGGAGGGCTGGCGGCCGGATATTCCGCCGCGATTTTCGGAGTTCTTAAGGCCCTGATTTTCGGATCACTTATCGGTGTACTGGCGGCGGCCGTAATCGTGATACTTTTGAAAAAGTACCTCATTCCCGATTTCCTTCAAAATCCGGTGGCCCTGATGATGGTCGTGATGTGCTATGCCGCCGCAAATGCCATCATGAGCGAAACCGGGCTTCTGGCCGTGACCGTGATGGGAGTCGCGCTGGCCAACCAGCGTTTCGTTTCCATTCGCCAGATTACGGAATTCAAGGAAGCGTTGCGGGTCCTGCTGATTTCAAGTCTGTTCATAATCCTGGCCGCCAAAGTTACCGTGGACCAACTTGCGACCTTTAATATTCTCAACTGGATATTCGTCATCCTGCTGATTGTACTGGTCAGACCGGCAATGGTATTTTTGTCGACCTATAAAATCAATCTGAAGCGAAAGGAGAAACTGTTCCTTTCGTGGATGGCGCCGCGAGGAATCGTCGCCGCCGCGGTTTCGTCGGTCTTCGCGCTCCGGCTCGGAGAACTGGGTTACGAAAACGCCGACAAAGTCGTCATCCTGACTTTCCAGGTAATCATCGGGACCGTTGCCGTGTACGGCCTGACCGCTTCGCCGGTAGCGAGATTTCTGAAACTGGCCGAACCGAATCCGCAGGGAGTCCTCTTTGCCGGCGCGGCTCCGTGGGCGCGGGCCCTCGCGAAAATCCTGCTCGATGAGGGCTACGAAGTCCGCATGGTCGATTCCAACTGGGAAAATACCGTGGCGGCCCGATCGCTCGGTATCAGGTCGTACTACGGGAATATCCTTTCGGAAAATATTCTGAACGATATCTCGCTGGCCGGGGTCGGGAAGCTATTCGCCGTAACGCCCAACGACGAAGTCAATGCCCTTGCCGCAATGCGCTTTACCGATATTTTCGGAAGATCCGAAATCTATCAGCTCCGTTCGACCAAGAAAAAATCGGACGATGAAAAGGACGAGATGGCTCAGCATCTGCGGGGACGGAGCCTGTTCGGAAATGACGTGACTTTCAGCCTCCTTAACGAGCAGTATTATTCCGGATTTATCACCAAGAAGACTCCGATTACCGAGGAGTTCACCTTCGAGCGGTTCAAAGAGATGTACGGCGATTCGGCGATCCCCCTGGCTGTCATTCGGGAGTCCGGGAATCTCGGGGTGTTTACGGTCGATTCTCCGCTGGTTCCGAAAGCGGGCGAAACGATTATCAGTCTCGTGAAACCTCCCGAAGACATAAAATTGCCGGAATCGAAAAATCCCGGCATTTCCAAAGACCGCAAAATCTGAAAGTCGGATTTATTTCTTCGGAGTCACCGTCTTGGTGATGCCGGCCGCGAGAGCGATTTTCACGATCGCGCCCGGTACGAACGGCACGAATCCCATCATCATGATCGCAGAAAACGAAACTGCATCCCCTTGCACGTATTTGGCCCAGACGGCGAGCTGAAGCAATCCCGGAAGGAAAATCAGAAACAGCGTGGCGAACGACATCAAAAGCGCCATCGGCCAGAAATTCCGGGATTGGATATACCTATCGGTGACGTGACCGAGGAAGAGAGCGGTCAGGATAAACCCGAAGATGTACCCTCCGGTCGGCCCGGCGAGGATAGCGGTTCCTCCGCTGAAACCGGCAAACCAGGGAACTCCGGCGGCTCCGATGATGGCATAGAGAGCCATCGAGATGCCTCCCCAATGCCGTCCCATAAATACTCCGGCCAACAGCACCGCCAGAGTCTGTCCGGTGACCGGAACCGGGGTGAAGGGAAGGGGAAAGCGGATCTGCGCCATCAGGCCCGTAAGGGTCGCAAATCCCAGAGCCAGGGCGAGGCGTTTCGTGAAAGCGAGGCTGTCGCGCCAGGCGAAAGCATCGGTCCGCAGACGATCGTATTTCTGCACCAGTGCCGTCATTTCCATGTCGATTTCTCCTTAAATGGGCCGGTCGTTTTCCTTAGATGGTCCGAAAATAGCCAAATCGTAAAACGAAGTCAACCGGGGAATCAAGGGCGGCAGGTCACACTTCCGCAGTTGCGTTGGGAGTGTGAGCGGAAGCAAGACCTGCCGCAACAGCTTCCGTATTCCCGGTTCAAACGGGGAATCAGGTGCCGGTATCGAAGACGTATTTCCAGGAATTGTCCGCCTGACGTTTCCAGATGGTAACGTAATGCCCCGAAGAAACCTGTTCCTCTCCGTTTTCATCGGTGAATTTGAACTGGTATGTTCCGAGAGTGTAGCCGAGGTCGCCGGAGGCGGCAGCTTCCGCGAAAGTCGGTTCCCAGGTGAGTTCTCCTTTGGCATCGGGAGGAAACAGCGGCATGATCCGTTCGCGTCCCACGAACGGTTCCTTGCCGGTCCGATAAATCACGGAGGAATCGGCCATGTAATGATCGAAGGCGGCGTGTCGACCCTGCTCGATAGCCATCCGGTTGAAAGCCCGGTCGGTCTCCATCAGTTCCTGTTTGTATTTGGCGACGTTCATTTCACCTCCGCATCCTGCGATGATGGCGATTATGAGTAATCCGAGAGTAAGTATTCGCATACATCCTCCTGTTTTGATATGTCCTATTAGACGATAGACCTTCGAATAGGATACGGAATCGGGGGACGATTTACAATGCAAATTTTCGAAGTCATTCTTTGTAAGCCTGTGTCTTCCATTATAGTGCGAGAAAATGGGTTTGTTTTTCATAATTGACACGCATTTTTTTCCCTGTTCGGTGGCGTGAGTTAGTTGCGGCAGGTCTTGAATCTGTTCGGTAGCCCTGAGAAGACGGATTTGTGACCTGCCGCTCCCAATTGCCGCGATGCGTCGGGTCATCCTTCCGCGAAACGCAGAGATTAGACGCGCGGATTCAGGATCCGGCGCAACAGCGAAAGCGGGAATTGCAGCGGTTCGGCAGCGAAACGGAAATAGGCCTCTATGCGGAATTAGAAAAATAAAATACCTCCCCCTAACCCCCTCCTTGTAAAGGAGGAGAAAATCGAAACCGTTCAGGTTTCGACAGGGTGAAGATTGCCTTAGGGCAATGTCAAAATGCCGCAGTGGGGATTTCATAGTCTTCATATAAGGGGGGCGGGGGAATTCACCACCGAATTGGTAGTGAAATTGTTGGGGAGATACTTGACATAGCATGGTTTTCGAGGTTAAGTTACTCTATAATCCAAAATTATTAAAAAGTATTCGGGCTCTAAGTCTAATTGAACACAATTCGAATATGGGGAGAGTGTAAGAAATGCTGGAAACGTATCAATTATTCAAGATATTTATTTCTTCACCTGGCGATGTCCCGAATGAGCGCCAACTGGCCGAACAAGTGATTAACGATGTTGATAACAGCTGCAGGGATACCCTTGGGGTTCAGGTGGATGCACATTCATGGAAACGGCTGCCTCCGCTTACGCCTAAAATGTCTGAGAGAACTATCCAGGATATTATTAACGAGGAAGTCCGTGAATGTAATGTATTCGTACTAATTCTTAACAAGCGCTACGGATCAGTGGAACAAGGACAAACAAAATCCAATACGGAACGGGAAATCAATGTTGCATTGAAGATGCTGTCGGAAGGAAGTAATATAATGTTTCTTTCGTATTTCAGGGACTTACATGCAAATGATGATCCGGGGCAGCAGGAAGAAAAGGTGATTCAACTTCGTAATAGGCTGGAAAAAAGAGGTGTTTTCTATAGGACTTATTCCTCGCCGGATAATTTCAAGACCTTATTCACTCACGATCTGTATCATACAATATTAAAATACCAGGTTTCTACCACAAAGCGAAAAATGCTGAGTCAATTCTGGCAATTCGGGATTCCCGAGGGTGCAACTCATCCGCGGCTCGCCATTATTTATCCCCCGGTCGATCGCTATTTCATGCGTCAGGATAATCCTGATCGATTTTGGCTAAATCGCCTCGTTCCTCATATAGTATTTGAGGATTTCAAAGCACTGCAGAAAATCGAGAAAACTCTGCGTCTCATTGGATTTCGTGATTTTGAATTTTTTAGTGTGGCCGGGAAGCCGCCTGATGTTGAGGACCGAAATCGTTTTTGGATATGTCTTCCACGAAATGAGCCGGCGCGACATCAACTATCACTATATGAAAATAAGGTGTTATTCAGCTTTAAAAAACGCCAGCTTGGAGCAGAAACACGTCTAAGCTGGGAGTCACCGAGTCAGAAAAAAAACATAACAATTTGCTCTCCATTGGGGAAATATCTCACAGCCCAGCGCGAAGTTATTTCCGGAGGGGAGTGGACCCTTGGACATGGAAGGATAGTCGCCAAGGACTATGCTATTTTGGCCAGGTTTTCAGATAAAAGAAAGAGAAGGCCGATGTCTCATGGGAGTCTGAAAGACTATTTTATTGCCGGAATTAGAGGTCTGGGGACCTGGGGCGCTGCCTGGTTTATCGACCGGCGCTATCCCGACTTTAAGGACCATTTTAAACGCTATGACTGCGATATACAAATGTTGTTGGAAGTAGTATATAGGAACGAACAAATTCACGATGTTAGGGACGTATCGAAAGAACCTCAGAGTTATTTTAATCAAGAAAACGACATAAGAGTAATCCGAGCGAGAATAAAAGAACATTATTAGGCCGGTCAGTAATACAATCGAAATATATAACGGATATAATAATCTAATTATATCTATTGGTGTCAATAATGCCCCAATTGCGCGATTTGACAAATGACGACCTCGACGCTCTGGTGCGGTGGCGGAACGATCCCGAAATCAATCGGTACCTCGCCGACCGGCTCAAGACTAAAGAAGAAGCGGAACCGTGGTTCAACCGTCTCCGGGGTAATCCCAAAGTCTGGCTGAAGGCCATCATCGAAAACGGCACCCTCATCGGCTACGCCGCCGTGGAAGCAATCGACGAAAAAAATCGCAGATGCGAAATGGCTATGGCAATCGGCGAAAAGGATTACTGGGGAAAAGGTATTGCCACCGAGGTCCTCAAAATAATGCTGGAATACGCCTTCGTAACGCTGGGGATGCACCGGGTCTGGGCGGCGGTGGCGCGAGGGAACATGCGGTCGGAACGGCTGATCGAACGGGCGGGATTTATCCGGGAAGGGGTCATGCGGGAGACGCTGGTCATGAATGGCCAATTCACCGACTTGCTTTGCTATTCGATGCTGGAAGATGAGTACCGGAGGGGATGCTCGAGTCAATAAATTAACACGACGGGGCCAGGAATGGTAGGTCGAAACCCTTGCGGTTTCGACATTCTTTTATGACAAATATCAGACGATATTTCCGCGAAGGGGAATTGGTGTTTATAACCAGCGTCACCTATGAACGACGCGATATCTTGATAGATAATATCGATCTCCTGAGAACAGCAACGAAATCGATTAGAAATATTTATCCGTTTAAAATAACTGCCTCTGTCATTCTTCCGGATCATTTTCACTGGCTAATCTACGCGAGAGACCAAAATATATCCGAGATATTAAAAAGAATAAAATTGAAATTCTCCGGATTATATCGAAGTCAATATGAATTGAAATCTGGAAGATTATGGCAGTACCGGTATTGGGATAGAATTGTGAGGAATCAAGCGGAATTGAATAATTATATCGATTATATTCATTATAACCCGGTAAAGCATGGATTTGCAAAGGGGCCATACGACTGGGAATATTCTTCGATTCATAAGTACAAAGAATATTATCAAAAAGATTGGGGGATTCGGCAGGTTCCGATGTTTGAAGGGGAATTCGGAGAGTGAAATAGCATTTTCTCTGCGAGAAAATGCCTGTCGAAACCATAAAGGTTTCGACCTACCATAGGATGTCAAAGCCATACGACTCCCAACCTATACCTCCTCCGATTCCCTTTTCGAAAGATACAAAACCCCGTCATACACGCTATAGCCGGCTTTGGTGAAGGCCGAGAGGGACGGCGTGTTCCAGTCCTCGATCAGGCAGGCGATGATTTTCAGCCCCATATCATGCAGGTGTTCCTCGCACTGTGCAATCAACTTTCCGGCTAACCCCTTCCCCCGGTAATCGGGGTCGATGGCGAGGCGGTTGATCCACCCCTTGCGGCCGTCGGATGTCCCGATGATGGCTCCGATCATCTTTCCCTCATCGTACATTCCCAGAAAAATCGTCTCCATCCGTTCGAATTCTTTCTTCATGTTCTCGAACGAATCACGTCCCCTGGGGCGATAAGTCAATCCGCAGCGCCCCCAGAGCGAAACAAGCGCGTCGTACTCATCGGAGCTAATCGGCCTTATTGCGTATTCCATGTTTCTCCACGATAATCGCTTTGATCTTTTCCAGAATCGTCTCGGTCGGGAAAGCCTTTTCGGACCAGTGGTCGCAGCCGGTCAGGTTGAGGAATATCCCGCGTGCGGGAACTTCGGCCTCGCGAGCGGAGCGCATCCCGGAAGCGAGGGTCAGGATACAGGAAATCCCTATTACTCCCAGCGACTTCTTCTTTTTCTTGATGGCGGTGAGCTGTTCGGTCAGTTTCCGTTTCGAAAAATATCCCTCGATGCCGTACTGCTCGGCGAATTCCATGATTTTATGCACTTCGCATATTTTTGTGCAATGGGTGCAGACGTCTCCGAATTTCTTTTTCTTCTTTTTGCACTTGTCGCCGCGGATGGCAAGGCAGTCCGGGAGGATAATGACAGTATGCTTGGCCTCGTTGAAAGCTTCGAGGTAGGCGGTGTCGAAGATCTTATAATACAGGGCTTCGAGGAGGTACATTTCTTTCGGGGTCGAGCGGAAGTACTTGTCGGGGCGATTTGAATTATCGCATTTGGCTTTATTGACATATCCCGGGATATTGGCGAATTCTTTCCCGAACAAGTCAAAGCCCTTTTGCAGGACCTCCTCGGTGAAGCGGTCGAGCTTGTCGTAAAACGAGGGGTCGATTTTGTAGGTGTTGATCGGTTTGTCTTTCATGGCTCAAATATATCCGATTTATTAAGTTATGGAAACGTCCCGGATATAAAAAATATCGACAAAATTCCGTCCCGCCTGAAGAATTCCGGAAGAATAAGCCCCGATTGACTTTGGAAGGGGTTTGCGATATATTCGGGGCATGCTTCTGGCCATCGATATCGGCAATACCGACACCGTGATCGGAGTCTTCGACGGCGAGCGGCTTCTGGATCATTTCCGGATCGCCTCGCGGGACAATATCACGGTCGACGAATGCGGCTTCTTTATCACCGGGATTATCGAACGCTTCAACGGGACAACCAAAGATATCGACCGGATCGTGATGGCTTCGGTGGTCCCCCGGCTGACTCCGGTCTACCTGAAAATGTGGAAGAAATATATCGGGATCGAGCCGATCGTGGTCTCGCATACCCTGAAATTGCCGGTCAAAATCGCTTACGACAACCCGGCGGCGGTCGGGGCGGACCGGATCGCCAATGCTGTCGGAGGGTTCATGAAATTCGGGGGGCCGCTGGTAGTGGTCGATTTCGGGACAACTACCAATTTCGACGTCGTCGACGCCAAAGGGGTCTACCTGGGCGGAGTTTTGGCGCCGGGGCCGGTAACTTCCGGGGCGGAACTGGCTAAACGGGCGGCAAAGCTGTTCGAAGTGCTGGTAGAGGCCCCTCCGAAGGTGATCGGGTCGAACACCGCTGATTCTATCAAGGCGGGGTTGTTTCATGGCACGGTGGGGCTGATAGACCACTTAATCGAGCTGATTGCGGGGGAATTGGGAGCCAAACCGAAAGTTATCGCCACCGGAGGGCTGGCCGCTGATTTTGAAAAATATTCCAAATATATCGAATCGACTCACCCGACTCTGACTCTGGACGGGCTGCGGATAATCGCGGAATACCAATCGTCACGATAAGCTAAGTGTAATATCTGCAATATCTTACAAGAAACTCACAAAATTCAAAAAATTCTTTGAAACTTCTTGACATTCTCGGGGGTTTATATATATTCGACAGGCTGTTAGCACTCATCCATTTTGAGTGCTAACGAGAAAGACAAATTATAAAAGGCAACTAGTCCAAATCACTTAATAGGAGGAATGAACATGACGGTAAAACCGCTTGCGGATCGCGTGCTGGTTAAGCCGCTGGAAGCGTCCGAAGTCAAAAAGGGCGGAATCATCATCCCCGATACGGCCAAAGAAAAGCCGCAGGAGGGGGAAGTCGTCGCGGCCGGCCCGGGACGGGTCGAGGACGGCAAGACTGTTCCGATGGAAGTAAAAAAAGGGGACCGCATACTGTACGGTAAGTACTCCGGGACCGAAGTCACCGTTGACGGGGTGGAATACCTCATCATGCGGGAATCCGATATCCTGGCGATTGTCAGCTAAGAAGTAAGGAGATAAAAACATGGCTAAATTAATAGAATACGATTCAGTAGCCCGCGAAAAGCTTAAAAGGGGCGTGGACAAGCTGGCGGATGCCGTGAAGGTAACGCTGGGGCCCAAAGGGCGCAATGTCATTCTCGACAAAAAATTCGGCTCGCCGACCGTCACCAAGGACGGCGTGTCCGTGGCCAAAGAGATCGAGCTGGAAGACCATTTCGAAAACATGGGCGCGCAGATGGTGAAAGAAGTCGCTTCGAAGACTTCCGACGTAGCCGGTGACGGCACCACCACCGCGACCGTCCTCAGCCAGGCCATTTACCGCGAAGGCATCAAGGCCGTGACCGCCGGGATCAACCCGATGGCCATCAAGCGGGGTATCGAAGCGGCTGTCCGAGACGTCATCGTCGAACTGAAGAATCTTTCTTCGCCGGTGGCGGGGGACCTCGAAAGAATCCGCCAGGTCGGGACCATTTCGGCCAACAACGATAAAGAAATCGGTGCCAAGATTGCCGAAGCGATGGAAAAAGTCGGCAAGGACGGCGTGATTACCGTCGAGGAATCCAAGACGATCGAAACGACGCTGGAAATCGTCGAGGGAATGCAGTTCGACCGCGGGTACGTTTCACCGTACTTCGTAACCGATCCGGAAAACATGGAAGCGGTTCTGGAAGACTGCGTAATCCTGATTCACGATAAGAAGATCTCGACCATGAAAGATATGCTGCCGATCCTGGAAAAGATCGCCCAGATGGGCCGCCCGCTTCTGATTATCTCCGAAGATATCGAAGGGGAAGCTCTGGCGACTCTGGTCGTCAACAAACTGCGCGGCACCCTTAAAGTCGCGGCCGTGAAGGCTCCGGGCTTCGGCGATCGCCGCAAGGCCATGCTCGAAGATATTTCCATCCTGACCGGCGGTAAGGTCATTTCCGAAGAACTCGGCTTCAAGCTCGAAAACACCAATATGGCCGATCTCGGTTCGGCCAAGAAAGTCACCATCGACAAGGATAACACCACCATCGTCGAAGGGGGCGGAAATACTTCCGACATCAAGGCCCGTATCGGACAGATCCGCAAGCAGATCGACGACACCACTTCCGACTACGACCGCGAAAAGCTGCAGGAACGTCTGGCCAAGCTGGCCGGCGGTGTGGCGGTTATCAATGTCGGCGCCGCGACCGAGACCGAAATGAAAGAAAAGAAGGCTCGTGTCGAGGACGCGCTCAACGCTACCCGCGCCGCGGTGGAAGAAGGTATCGTTCCGGGGGGCGGCGTGGCGCTGCTTCGTGCCATGCACGTGCTCGGAAATATCAAGATGAACCAGGATGAAATGGTCGGAGTGAACATCGTGCGCCGGGCGCTCGAAGAACCGATTCGTCAAATCGCTCACAACGCCGGGGTCGAGGGATCGATCGTGGTAAATAAAGTGATGACGGAAAAGGGAAACTTCGGATATAACGCCGAAACCGATGTCTACGAAGACATGCTGAAAGCCGGCGTCATCGATCCGACCAAGGTGACCCGCAACGCCCTGGAAAACGCGGCTTCGATTTCGGCTCTGATGCTGACCACGCAAGCGTTGGTTTCGGACAAGCCCGAAGACAAGAAAGCGTCAGCTCCTGCAATGCCTCCGGACATGGGCGGCATGTACTAATTTCAGTGAACTTGAGACCTCTTGTAATAAACCCCTGCCCCGGAAACGGGACAGGGGTTTTTTTGTTGGGGGAATAATTTCAAACCACCCTGTATAGGTTGTTGCCTATCTGCCCGGACTGATTTGTAACCCATCTGCCCGGTTTAAACCTCCCCCTAACCCCCTCCTTAGTAAGAAGGGGGGATTGTCGAAACCGAGGGTTTCGAGCAGTTCCTGTTGGTCAAACCCCTATCGCAGTGCCTGTAGGTCAAAACTCTGTCGCAGATCCTGAGCTTCGAAGGACGGTTTTGACGGGATTTTCTTTCAGAGAAAATTTGCGGACGGCAGGTCGGTGTTCCGAAGGAGTTCCGTCTTGCGGAACGAGCGGGAAACCCGACACCTTCATTAAATCGTTGCGGCAGGTCTTGATTCCGTGCCATGATCTTATCGAAGCGGAATTGTGACCTGCCGCTCCGCTTAAGCGTCGGGTCACAAATTCGGCAAATGAAACTCCAGCACCCGAATTCAAGACCCGACGCAACTGCAATCTGCAACGGTTCGGCTTGACTAATCGCCCCTTTTTCGATAATATGGCCCCATGCCGAATCGTAACGAATTCCTAAAACTGATCCGCGATAACTTCCCGGAGGACCGCCTTACCTGGCAGCAATCGGTGCCGACTTTCCACCCGGAAACGGTGCAGGAAACCGCCGACCTGTTCAAGCTGGCCAATCGCGAGAAGCAGCCGCTGTTCATCGCGGGGTTCGGGAATAATATCTCTCCGGTGGGGGAGAAATTCGCCGGAATCGTCGCGGTCAAGTCCGACCGTTTGAATAGAATCATACAGATTGTTCCGGCCGATTATTATGTCACGGTCGGAGCCGGGTATCCTCTGCGGGAACTAAAAAAAGCTTTGGCGCGGGAAAATCTATTTTCTCCGATGGCGGAACTCCCGTATGTCGGCTCGGTCGGAGGGGCCCTGGCGGTGGGGCTGACCGCCGACTATCTCGGGCACGATCTCCCGATAAGCCGTTATTTCATCATGGGAGAAATCGCCGATCCGACCGGAAGGGTGCTTCGTCCGGGATCGCGCTGTTTCAAGTCGGTTTCGGGGCTGGAAATCGTCAAGATTTATTCGCCGTCGTGGGGTCTGCTGGGGATGATTGTCACGGCAACCCTGAGAGTGTTACCGGTATCGGAATACCCTCAGTACGAACACATCACCATGCACGAGATAGATTATAAACGTTTCGCGGAAACGTATCGCAATCCGGGGGATAATGTCTCGGCGCAGTATTCTCTGAAGATCAAGCAGAAATTCGACCCGAACGCCATCCTGCCGCTGGTAGGGTGAGGGAGGGATTAGTTTTTAATCCTTTCGCAAATCTTCTGGATTTCCCTATTGTAAGGATAATATGCTAAGGCTGTATCGCATATAAATCCAGCTTTTCTTAACTGCTCCAATTTGACTAAAACGAAAATTTGATTAAATAATGCCCCTTCCATATAGGTATCGATACTCCGAGTTCTTTCTATATAGGTCAATGCGCTATCATAAAACCCTTGAATAATATAAATTCCAGACATACTCGCGTATTGATTCACCTTTGGAAGGCCTTTATCAACGGATAGCTTTAGATAATATTCAGCATTTTTGTAGTCATTGTTTTTTATGTAGGCTTCGCTAAGCCCATGATAGGCAATATAGTCAATTTTATTAATTCGAATAGCCAGATCATAATAAAAGTACGCGCTATCCAACTCATGAGTTTTGAGAAAAGTCACGCCAATATCACATAATGCCCCATAGTGAAGAGGATTTATAGCCAACGCTTTTCTATAATATGTCTTAGCTGAGTCGAATTCGTAAAGATCATCATAATCACATCCGGTGTTTATCAATGCAGAAATATCATATGGATTGCGCGATAGCTCTTTTTTATAATATTTAATTGCCTTTTTAAATTCTCTTCTCATATCACAGATTATCCCAAGTTCATAATTAACGCCAATAACATCGCTATCACATTTAAGGGCCATTCCAAAATTATGAATAGCAGAATCCAATATCCCCAATTCAATATAAATATTTCCAATATTATGATACGCCATGGCATCACAAGGCCATCCTAATAATAATCTGTTTAGCATCTCAAGAGAACGCCTAATATCACCTTTCTTTCGATATAGTTCGGATATATTTATAAGGGACGTTTTATCAAAGGGCATAAGCTGTAATGCCCTATCATAACATTTAATCGCCTGTTCGTCTTTGTTTTCAGCCGCTAGACTATTCCCCAAATTAGCCCAATGAAAATGTATACCACTATTTAATTGAGTTGCCCGCTCAAAATAGAGACTTGATCTTTGAAAATCACTCATTCTATAAAAGATATCACCAATGTTATTCCATGTATTCGCAAATTGGGGCCGATGGCTAAGTGCCCGCGAATAACAAACTGCAGCCATAATAAGTTTATTTTCAAAATGGCTGATTACCCCTTTATAGAAATAGATGAGAGAAAGTTTTGTCGTATCTAAGGTTTCTGCAGTTAAAGCATAATATAAATGGAGTTCAGCGGTTCTAAAATTGCCAAGACCAATAGCGACAATCGCAGAATCAATCCCATTTTTAACGATTTTCTCTAAGCATTTCGCCTGTTGCGCAGCCAGATCCCTATATTTTTGCGAGGTTAGAGAAGCATTTATATACATTCCTAGGGTATCGATACTACATTGCATTGTATCCTGATTGGCTAATATGGACGATTGTCCATTTAAAATCTGCTCATTATCTGATTCCGAGAAAAATATATCCGTGGTAGTGCCCAAAACTATACTTAGTATTGTCAATACCAGTATAATTGTTTTAATTTTGGGGATTTTTTTCTTCTTACTGAAATCTTTATAATCGTAGAACGCGATTGCAATTGCAATGACTCCCAAAATAATCGTAAATAACACCTTAGTCATAATTCGCGAATCCCTTATATCTTATTTGAGTGTTAAATTATCTATCTATTCTTAAATAATGTTCTCGGGGTCAAATTAAAGATCGGCAAACACAATCCCACTGTAAAGCTATGAATTAATATTTTGGCTGTCAAGGAAATCCGGTATCGCATCCGCTTGCTGTGGGTATTTACTCTAAGGCAAGTATCTCGGAATTATCAACCGCGATATTGATTTATGGAAAAATTATGGCGGGAGCGCCCTTCGATGCTCAGGATCTTCGACAGGGCTCCCACCCTACGCGTGGATTCCTGCGTACGCAGGAATGACAGATAAGGGGCAGTAGTGACAAATAAGGAGCGGGGTGATATTTAAGGGGTGGGATTGGCCATATAGAGAACGCGGTGTATAGGAAAATCGGGCAGATGCGGACATCTGCCGCGCACAAAATTCAAATATTATCACGGCTCCCAGAGCTCGATTTTGTTGCCCTCGGGGTCGAGAATATGAACAAACTTCCCGTACTCGTACGTCGCAATGGTATCAAGAACGGTTACTCCGCTATCCTTAAGCTTATTCACGAGGGCTTCGATGTTTTGAACCCGATAATTAATCATATATTCCTTTTTGGACGGACTGAAATAATCGCTTTCCTTTTTAAAAGGACTCCATACCAACTGATTGATTTCGTCGGGATTGTTCACATTTCTGGATTCGAAGATTGAACCGAAATCGTTAATTTCGAGCCCCAGGTTTTGTCCATACCATTCTTTTGTCTTTTGAGGGTCGTCCGAAAAGAAGAAAATCCCGCCGATCCCGGTCACTTTCGGGGTGGTGGTGTCGACAACTGAACTTGTGTCGTTTGTCCGGTCCTTTTGGTCATCCATATTATTAGTCTCTTGGGTTTTTGAATTACTGCCTGCCAGAACCATGACAAGCAAAATTATGGTTAATCTTGATTTCATGCAGTTCCTTTCGCCAGTTCCTGTGAATAGTTATGGCTCGCAGGGTCGTGCTGCCTCGATTATATACGGACTTTTTATCCTTTTATCCAATTGATTTGGGGGGTTTGGCGGGAGTTCCGGTAATTTGTGATATAGCGGCAGAGAAGGACGAATTATCTGTTTCCATAAAATCTCAACAAGACTATATTTGGAACGAATCAGCAAGTTGTGAAGGATAGAAATGGACCCGGCGTTAAAAGTCCTCTTTGTCACCCATAATTACCCGCGCCGTGAAGGCGACTACAGCGGAGTCTTCCTGCATCTGCTGGCGACCAAACTGCGGGATTTCGGTATCGAAGTGACCGTGATCGCTCCGCACGATTACAATGCCTCGGAATACGAAGAGCTGGACGGTATTAAAATCCATCGATTCAAATACGCCGAAAGCAAGTCGGAAACGCTGGCCTATCGCGGCAACATGCACCGGCAGTTGATCGCCAATCCGTTCAAGATATTCACCCTGCTGAAATTCGTCCGGAAGGCGACCGAAAAGGCAACTGAAGTCATCGAAAAGGAAAATATCAAGCTGGTCTCGGTGCACTGGGTGGTCCCGAACTGCCTGATCGCCACCCGGCTTAAAAAGCAATTCGGCGACCGGATTAAAACCATCCTCCATTCGCACGGGACCGATGCCCGGATCATCAACAAATTCTATGCCGTCTACCTGGCGGCCAAACCGGCCATGGAGCAGGCAGAAAGCTGGACGGTGGTTTCGAACTTCATCAAGCGCCTGATTCTGGAGCGGAACGTTGCCATCGCCGACAAGATTCGAGTATTCCCCATGCCGAATGACGAAAACCTCTTTTACCCGGATGAAACCATCGCCCAAAAGCCGAACCTGGTTTTGGGAGTAAGCCGCCTGACCCGGCAAAAACGCCTGCCGTACTTAATCGATGCCGTGAAGAAAGCCTCGGAGGAAATCCCCGAAATCAAGCTGGAGGTTTACGGCTCCGGCCCGGAACGGGCCAGTCTGCGGCGGCTGATAGAGGAAAAGGGAATGGAGCGGATCGCTCAGATTAAAACCCCTGTCCCGCAGGCCGATCTGCGCACGATATATAATAGAGCATCGGTGGTGGTACTGAATTCGACCGAGGAGGGATTCGGGCTGGCCCTGACCGAAGCGATGCTCTGCCGCCGGGCGGTAATTGGTGCCGATTCGGGAGGGATCGTGGATATTATCGAACACGAAAAGACCGGGCTGTTGTTCGAGCCGGACAATGTTCCGGCACTCACCGAGGCAATTGTACGGATTTTGAAAGACGAGCAGCTCCGTTCGAGATTAGCCGAGGCGGGATATCAGAAAGCGCTGAACGGCTTTTCATCGGATGCGGCGGCTAAGAAATTTGCGGAATTATATCGCGAACTGGCCTGATTAACCGGCGGCAAGCTGCTGGTCGATCCGGGCCATCATTTCCCGAACATGCACGTTTTGTTTCTCGATCAACTGACCGGCCACGAACCGTTTCAGGCGATAGCGGGCGCCGTCATCGGAACCTCCGGAAAATACCGAGCGTGCCTTTTCCAGAGCTTTCATCACCTGTGAATCGTCGATAGTCTTCGATTCCGGCTGATTACCCCCCTTGATTTGCGCAATCAGGGCCGATTTCAGGCGGTCGTGCGACCAGTCTTCGGTCAAAGCGGAACGGAACAGGTTGAAGAGGGCATCCCCTTCGATTTTGGTGATATCGTGCCCGGAACGGCGCAATCCGACATACAACGCCGAGCAGAAATGAGCCGCTTTACGAATGTTAAGCCCTTTATCCGAAGCCAGGCGGTCGAAAATTTCAGCCAGCGGTGATAGTGAAAGGGCCTTGACCTGTTCCTCGTGCAATCCCATGGTTCTCCAGCGGGCCATGCGGTCCCAGAGGGGCTCTTTAACCTTCGCGCGGTCTTCTTCGACCCGTTCGCGGGTGATCTTCATTGGAGGATGGTCGGTATCGGGGTACATCCGATCCGGGCCGGGGAGGATCCGTTCGAAGTCGGTGGTGCCGTCTTTCATATCCTGGCGGGTTTCGTTGGGGACGCCTGTAAACAATTCCGCGATGCGAATCTTGATTTCGTTCAGAGCGGTGGCAACATCTTGGGGCGGCCCGCAGACGATGGCGATATCGTCGTCGCCGCAGCAATCGAGCTTCTTGCAGACGATCATCCAGTCGGAATCGGGAATGCGGTAAGCCCCTTTGTGCGAATAGAAGAAGATGTTCGGTTTGTCGTCGATGCAGGCGATGACGCGGACTCGTCCGCACAGTTCGGAGCCGAAATTTTTCCCGGGCTGCAGGGGATGCGAGACGACGTCAGCGAGGCGGGGAAGTTTCATGGCTACGACCATGAATTCGGGGTATTCGTCGAGGCGCCGGCCGATGGCGTTGATCGACCCTTTGAAAAACGTGGTCAGTTCGATTTGCTTGAATGCGATATCCTCGGGGGAGGAATATTTTTCTTTGATTTTGTCCCGGATTTCCAGAAGACCCTTATGGCGGAAAGCCTCGATGGCCGTGAGGGGGCGGATATTACCCACCTTGTGTACTCCCTTGATTTCGACACGGGTGCTTCCGGTGATAGAGACATTGACATCCTGCCTGACCGTGCCGATACCGCGCCGGACCAGCCCGGTTACTTTCATGGCGTTTCCGAGGATGCGGCAGACTTCAGCGGCCTCGGTGGGATTTTGTATCTGCGAATCGGTGATGATTTCCACCAGCGGGGTCGAAAGACGGTCGGCCGCGAAGGTGATGGTGTGGCGAATGTCGGATACCTCGCGGCAGGCTTCCTCCTCGAGGTTTACCTGGGTAATGTTGATTTTACGGTCCTTATAGGGGATCCAGCCGTCGAGCCCGATGATCATGGTGCGCTGGAAACCGGTCGGGATGGAGCCGTCGAGGTACTGCTTGCGGATGATATGGATTTCGTCGATGATACGGCAGTTGAACAAAAGCGCGATCCTGATGGCGAAATCGACCGCCTGCTGGTTGACCAGGAATGGAGGGGTGTCGTCCATTTCGTAGGTGCAGGTATGGTCGCGATAGAGACGGTAGATGACCTCCTTGCGGGTCTTGAATTCCATCAGGGCCGTGCCGTCGTATTCCCCCATTTCCGAGAGGGTGGGGCGCATATGGCGGAGGATTTCGGCATCATGCGGGCGGTTGGTAAGGCCGACGGGGCAATGGCAGAAGAGCTTCTTTTCGGTGGCCAGCTGCTGGTGGATTTCCAGTCCGCAGCGGAATCCCAGGGAGGCAAAACGGGCATTATCGCCGAAATCGATATTATCATATTCCATAACGATGCTCAATATATATCGGGGGCGGGAAAATCAAAGAGAAATTTTGGGGAAACGATACGGCGCAATTTCGGGGTGAACGGGGCCCAATCGGGGGGTGGCGGGGGTCGATTTTCCCTATGAAAAAAGTTGAAAAAATCCGTGTCGACATGAATATTTTTATTGCATAAAATTCAATAAAAATAGTTTATTGGTTCTTGTTGGTGCCAATAAGAGGATTTGGGCAGAAGAACCGAGCGGGGGAATCCGAGGCATTCCAGAGCCAAAACCGGAACTTTCGAGAGAGAAAAAGCGGGGATTGCATGGATCATGCAACGCTTATAAAAGGGAATCTAAAGTAAAGAATAACGATTAACTTAATCACATATCAACCACCCAAGGTTTAACAAGGAGGCATTCATGCCAGTTAAGAAGACGGCAAAGAAGACCACCGCTAAGAAGACCGCCAAGAAGAAACCGGCGGCGAAGAAGACCACGAAGAAGACGGCGACGAAGAAAACCGCCGCCAAGAAGAAACCGGCAGCGAAGAAGAAGACCGCGGCCAAGAAGACCGCGAAGAAGAAAACCGCGGCCAAGAAGCCGGCCAAGAAAAAAGCCGCACCAAAAAAAAAGACCGCGCGTAAACCGAACGCGGCTTTCATGAAGCCGATGCAGCCCGATGAAGCGCTTGGTGCAATCGTCGGAAGCAAGCCGATACCGCGCACCGAAATCACCAAGAAGCTGTGGGATTACATCAAGAAGAACAACCTGCAAAATCCCGCAAACAAGCGCGAAATCATGGCCGACGACAAACTGAAACCGGTTTTCGGCGGCAAGGGTAAAGTATCCATGTTTGAAATGACCAAATTGGTCTCCAAGCACATGAAATAGGCGTTAATGCTGATACAAACGGCCGGAGCAATAATTCGCCCCGGCCGTTTTTTATTATCGGGTTGATGCCGCCGCTTGAATCTCATATATTCTCCCCATGACCGAAATCAAAAGCAAATATTTCCCTCCCCTCATTTCGTTCGCCGCGGCATTCGTATTTGCCATTCCGATTCTTTTGGAATGGAGCTATCTCGGGCCGCGCGACTGGGAGTTGTTCGTCACCATGGGAGCGGTCCCGGTCAGGACCGTTTTACATTACGGGCAATTTCCCTTCTGGAACCCGTACATCGGAGGAGGCAATATTCTGTTCGTGCACCCCGAGGCCGCGATTTTTTCGCCCTTCTTTCCGATTCTGTTAATATTCGGGGCAATCGGGGGATTAAAGATACAGGTAATGCTGGCCTGGTTCCTGGGATTCTGGGGAGCATACCGATTCGGGAGAATCCTGGGGCTGTCGCGGCCGTCGGCCTGGCTGGTTTCATTCACCTATTTCGGTTCGTCGTACTTCGCGCTGCATTTCACGGCGGGGCATATTCCATTCACCCATTTCTGTTTCCTCCCCTGGCTGGCCTATTTCATTCTGAAGGCGGAGGAAAACCGCAAATATATCATTGCCGGAGCCATCACGGTGGCCTTGATTGTCCTCGGCAATGGTGCGGCCATCCCGTTTTTATATACATCGTTTTACACCGGGATTTTCGTTCTGCTATACTCATTTCAGAAGAAACGTTACCGCTATTTAAAGTTTTATATTCTTAGCATCATTTTCGGCCTGCTGATTTCATCGGTGAAATTTATCCCGATGTACCTGGAACTATCCAAGTTCCCCTGGGAGGGGCGGACCGACGATTTCACCGCGATCGGGCTGTTGCCATCGATATTCTTCTCATTCAAACAAGGCTTATTCCGCGAATTGAGTGCCGGTCATAACTGGCCCTGGCATGAATACGGAGCGTATCTTTCTCCGCTGGTTTTTGCTTTGGGGATTTATGCTCTGATTAAAGCTTTTCGGAAGTTGTGGTTCTGGGGAGCGATTGCGGTGTTTTTCCTGATTTTCGGATTGGGACATTACGGCGATTTTTCGCTCTGGAATCTCTTCATGAAACTCCCCGGGTTCGCTTCGATTCGCGCGCCGGGAAGAGCGTTTCAATTCGTGGTGCTGTCGTTTGGAGTGCTGGGTGGGTTCGGCCTCGATTATTTGATCGCACAATATCGTGAGAAGCTGCCATCGATCACCAAACTGGCGTGGATTATTCCGGCGTTGATTTTGGTCATCAATTTCGGGATCAATCTCCCCAGTCTGACCGAAGTCGATTATAAGCTTCCGGCCAAGGTCCCATTTGAGGAGAATTTCCGCCAGGAACTGGGAGGAGTGGAGGAGTTATATAGCCAGTTCCAGCATAACCGGGGGAGCCTGGTGGCGCCATGGCTATCGGCGTACAAAGCCAGTCGCGGAATTGTCACTCCCGATAATCGCGTAATGATGGATTATATCCTGAGCGGGGACGGCTTTGTAACCGATCGGAAATTCACACCTAACAAAGTTGAATATGATATTCAGTCGAAAACCGGTGGAGCGATGGTTTTCTCTGTCGGGTATGATAAGGGGTGGAAGGCTGCCGACGGCAGGGCCCTGCGAAACGAACAGGACCTGATTGCACTGGAATACAAGCCGGGGAAGGATAGTATCGTTTTGGAATATCAGACTCCCGGATTCTATATATATCTGGTGATATCGTTGCTTGCGCTGGCCGGGGCGTTACTGGTTCTGCTTCACCCGAAAACCGGTGAGCGGTTTAAAGCGGTATTTTAAGAGGGTCCAGATCGCTTCGGCCCCGTCAATTCCTCGAATTTTCTTTCCCTCTTCGAATTTCCTCGGGAAATAATTAATCGGAATTTCGTGAATCTTTATTTTATTCCGGGCCAGTTTTGCGACCAGTTCCGGGCAGAATTCGAAGCGCCGCGATGAAATGTTCAGCTGCTTGAGAATATCGGTGCGGACCATCTTATAACAAGTTGATTCATCGGTGATGCCGGTATTAAATAAAAGATTGGCGACAAAAGTCAGTAGTTTACCACCCCAGAGGTAGCGATAATAAGATATTCCGCTTTGTTGATTGAGAATCCGGGACCCGAAAACCACTTCGGCCTTTTTCTCTTCGGCCAGTTTTACCATTTTCACGATATCTCCGGGATCGTATTCCAGATCGCCGTCTTGGATGACAGTATATTTTCCTCGCGCGTGCGGGATGGCAGCGGCCAGAGCATCCCCTTTGCCGATATTTTCCGGCCGGGTCAAAATGACAACATTGTCTTTTGAGGCAAACCTTTGGATAAGCTCGCCGGTAGAATCGGTGGACGCGTTATTTATTATGATTAATTCGAAATCGAGCGGAAGGGCCAGGATCTTTTCGGTAATCTGAAGGACAGTGGCTTCTTCGTTATACAGGGGCATTAAAATCGAGAGCAGCATAATTCAATATATGTAATTTGCGGCCAAAAACAACAAGCGACCTGACGTGCCGGGAGCGTATATCTTGACTTTTGGCGCTCATTTCGATTATGTTGTGCGAAATCTAAACTCGAGGTAATTATGTCCAGTTCCAAAATAAGTCCCGGCGCGAAACTGGGAACCGATACCAGGTACGGAGAATTCTGCGTTATCGGGGACAAAGTGACCATAGGAAAAGGATGCGTTCTGGGAAATAATGTCGTGATTCATGAGGGTACGACCATCGGCGATAATGTTCGTATCGACGACGGCGCCGTAATCGGCAAGTTCCCCATGAGGGCGGCTAATTCCGCGGTAACCAAAGACCAGCAGCTCCTTCCGACTAAGATCGGTTCGGATTGTATCATCGGGACCCACGTGGTCGTCTATCGGGGAGCGGAAATCGGAAAGAAAGCCCTCATTGCCGATTTATCGACGGTTCGCGAAAATGTCACGGTCGGAGATTTCACCATTGTGGGCCGGGGAGTGGCTATCGAGAATTTCTGTAAAATCGGAAGATACTGCAAACTGGAAACCAATGTTTATATCACCGCCTATTCCGAGCTGGAAGACCGGGTCTTCGTGGCTCCCTGCGCGGCGACTTCGAATGATAATTTCATCGGGCGGACCGAGGAACGGTTCAAGCATTTCAAGGGAGTCGTGGTGAAAAAGGGAGGGCGTATCGGAGTCAATGCGACGATCCTTCCGGGTAAAACCATCGGTGAGGATGCCCTGGTGGCCGCCGGAGCGCTGGTGACGCGCGATTGCCCTCCGGGGAAAGTCGTGGCGGGAGTTCCGGGAAAAGTGTTTCGGGATGTTCCCGAAGAACAGCTGTTGAAAAACCAGGGCTGGGACGAATAAGGAGATTAAGTATGGCAGTACCACTGCTTGATATGAAACGCCAGTATGTGAAGATCAAGGACGAAATCGACCGGGCGGTGATAAATGTCCTGGAGCATGGACGATTCATTTTCGGCCCGGAAGTTACCGCATTGGAAGAAAAGCTGGCCGCTTTTTCCGGGGTGAAATACGGAATCGGGGTGGCTTCGGGAACGGACGCCCTCTTGTTGTCCCTGCGAGCGGCCGGAGTGAAGCCGGGGGACGAAGTAATTACATCGGATTATTCGTTTATTTCTTCGACCACCGTGATATCGCGGGTGGGAGCGATTCCGGTATTCGTCGATATCGACCCCGATACTTTCAATATCAATCCGAAACTGATAGAGAAAGCCATTACGAAAAAAACCAGGGTGATTATGCCGGTGCATCTGTTCGGCCAATGCGCCGACATGGACCCGATCATGGCGATCGCCAAAAAGCACAACCTGGTCATTATCGAGGATGCCGCGCAATCACTGGGAGCGAAATACAAAAACCGCATGGCCGGATCGTTCGAGGGATACGGGTGCACTTCGTTCTATCCGACCAAGAACCTCGGCGGCGCGGGAGACGGCGGCATGGTGGTAACCGATAATGCCGATTATGCCGACCGGCTGAAAATGTTCCGCAATCACGGCTGGAAACAGAAATATCACCCGACCGAAATCGGCTACAATTCACGGCTCGATTCGATCCAGGCGGCAATTCTCCTGGTCAAGCTGAAATACCTCAATGAAGCCAACGAAGGACGCCGGGCTCATGCCGCAAAGTACGATAAGGCTTTCGCGGGAACGAGGGTCAGGACCCCCAAGGCGAAGGATTATTCTTACCATATCTACAACCAGTACACAATCGCAGTGGAAAATCGGGACGAGTTGTTGAAGGGCCTGGAAGCGCGTAAAATCGGCCATGAAGTATATTATCCCGTTCCGTTCCATTTGCTGGAGTGCTATCCCGATCTTCCGTACAAGAAGGGGGATTTCCCGCATAGCGAATGGGCGGCCGATTCGGTGGTATCGATACCGGTATACCCGGAATTGACCGACGCGGAACAGGACGAAGTAATCGAAGCGATCAAGGAGATATCCGGGTAGCTTGAAAGTCCCGTTTTTCAGACTCAAATTTACGTCCGCCGAAAAGCAGGCGGTCCGCGAAGTCATCGAATCGGGCTGGGTAACGACCGGCCCGAAAGTCCGTCTTTTCGAGGAAGAAATCCGTAAATTCACCGGGGCGAACGAAGCCGTGGCGGTATCTTCCGGCACGGCCGGGCTGCATCTGGCCCTGATAGCAAGAGGTGTTACGCCGGGAGATGAAGTCATCACTACGCCATTCACGATGGCGGCGACGGTCGAAGCGATTTTGTACTGCGGGGCGAAGCCGGTCTTTGCCGATATCGATCCCGATACGTTGAATATCTCTTCCGTTGAAGTCCGGAAAATAATCACGAAAAAAACCAGAGCCGTTATCGCGGTTGATATAGCCGGTTTGCCGTGCGATTATGATGCCCTGCGGAGAATAGCATCGCAACATAAGATTAAGCTCATCGCCGATGCCGCGCATTCGTTCGGCGGAGAATATAAGGGGAAAAGGGTCGGCAAGCTGGCCGACGCCACGGTTTTTTCGTTTTATCCCACCAAGAGCATCACTACCGGCGAAGGAGGGATGGTCATCGCGGATAGTAAAAAGCTTGCGGATAGAATCCGATTACTATCGCTTCATGCCATGAGTTCTTCGGGGTGGAAACGATATTCCGGCGGCAGCTGGAAGTACGATATCACGGACCTGGGTTATAAGTACAACATGGCGGAACTCCCGGCGGCTCTGGGTCTGGCCCAGTTGAAACGATTCGAATCAATGCAAAAGAAGCGGGATGCTCTGGCGAAGCAGTACGGGAAACTCCTTGAGGGATTAACTGAGTATCTTGAACCGCCGATCGCCCCCGACGGATATGTTTCTTCCCGACATCTTTATATTATCAAATTGAATCTCAAGAAATGGCGAGTTGGGAGGGACAGCGTTATCGATGAACTCGAAAAGCGGGGAGTGGGATGTGGAGTGCATTACATTCCTGTTTACCGTTTTAGTTATTACCGGAAATTATTGCAGACCAGTCCTTCCGCTTTTCCCGCAACCGAAGCATCTTTCAAGCGGGTGATAAGTCTTCCCTTTTATCCCGATTTGACCGTTAAAGAGACCGCATATGTCGCGGACATTCTCTCTGATTTAGCCCGCAAATTTTCCCGATAAAAAAAGCCGCCCCCGCGTTAAAAGCGGGGACGGCAAAGTTGGGAGACCTCCTCTATTTCATCATCATCATTTTAATAGTATGATTGTATTCGCCGGCAGTCATGCGGCAGAAGTAAATTCCGGACGAAACCTGGTGCCCGGCGGCATCGGTTCCGTTCCACTGAATGTCGTGGCGTCCGGCTTCTTTGTATCCATCAATCAACGTTCTGACCTTCTGGCCGAGGACGTTGAAGATTTCGATTCTAACCGGCGAGGCCTGCGGCAGTTCGAAAGATACCGTGGTCGCCGGGTTGAACGGGTTGGGATAGTTGGCGTTCAGGCGGAATTCCGTCGGCAATGACGCCTGCTTGAAAGGTTCCAGAGGATTCGGGAGCGGATCAACCGGAACATGACCGCAGTTATATCTGGTTTTAACCGTGCCGGCGGCGTTAAACATCCAGGGTTCTCTATTCTGGGCATCCTTGATGAATGAATCCTGGCCGAAGGTTATTGTCGTCGTCCGGTAACACCACTGAGTACCGGGACCGCTGTCTTTTTCTCCATCCCCGGATTTTTGCAGAGGATCTTCTATTATCGGCGGATAGTAATATCTGCTGTAGGTGATACTGGCGATTTGAATTCCGTTCGAAGCATCGGCCGCCTCCCATTCGGCTCCGGCGATTAAGACTACCTGGGTACTTGTAACAGTATCGACCACGGCTCCGTTTAAAGGCGTTATCGTATGGAAGTAATGCGGACCGCTCCGATTAATTGCGACGCTGAAAGTATCGGCCACGAAATTAGCATACAAATAATAATGCTGAGTCGGATTGGCCGGCTCTGTCGTAATGACGGCCGGGGCATAAAACTTGCCGACGGCATATTCCACCACGGCGTCGGTAGAAACATCGAGACCCGTTCCGCATTCGACCGACCTTAAACCAGTGGTATCGAGCAGCCTGGCGTTGCGGGAATCGAAATCACATGAGAACGGGAAGGTGAAATAACGGAGAGCATAAGAGGTCGGCGCCGTCCAGCCGCCGCCGAATTCCATGCCGAACTTCAAGACATCCTGATACACCGTATCGGGAACGTGATCGCGATAGTTCAGCAGTTCGCTTTTTACGATGGAATAGAATTCGTAATTCGTATCTATTGTTTTGGCTGTCCCGGTATGAGCCTCGAACCAGAAATCATCCAATCTCTCGGAGTAGTTGGGGCTGCCTAACGACGGGTGATAGAGATAATCCAGTTCTATATCCATCGCTTCGGAAAATGTGAAATCGATTCTGATTTTGGAATCATCGGCGCTGGTGCTTCCCTCGGTTCCCAATCCGATGGGGAAATTATTGCTCATACTGACCGTAGTGGTACAGAAAGCCGCGGGTTCATCTTTGAATATCCGTCCCTTTGACGAAGTAATAAACGAGGCGGCGTAGGCCGGAATCGTAATATTATGTCCATAGGGATAGTAAAACGCCCCCGAAGCAGCAGCAGCGCAATAACCTGTAGTGTTTTGACCTACCCTAACCGAAAACTGGGTCACCCCAATATAGGCCGAAGCGCCGTCCCAAAATGAATTATCGTATCTGCAATAGAATTTTGCCCAGACAACCGGGTCTTCAGACATGCCCGAAGGAATATCGTAGGAATCTCCGGTTCTCAGTTGGGCGATAACAGGGTAATCTCCTTCATCGGGACAACCGCCCTCACAGCCAGCCGGGAAATATGTGCTGACATCGACAAGTTCGATAAAGTGGAGTTTGAGTGTATCATAAACCATAGTGAAGTCGATGCCGTCGACATAAGAATCATTATAAAATAAAATAGGGACAATAATCTCGGTGCCCAGGGCCCCAGGGTAAGAGCCTGCAGCCGGCCATAATCCGTAAACATAATAATCAATTAATATACTTTTACCTATCATCTCGTCTGCTTCATCTGCCCGATATTCATCCAGAGTCCTGGTAGTCATGCTGTTTCTGTTGGGATTATTAAGATCATATTCGGGAAATTCGAGCGGTGTATTTACATAAGACGGTCCGCATTTCGCTTTGAATTTGACGGTTGCAATGGCTTTATAAATATTGTAAAAATACGACGCCTCTTTGAAGCCAGCCGTAAAACTCAATTGCACAACGCCATTATCGTAACCGAGCGTTGTACATTCAAAATCCCAGGGCCAGGCCGTGGGATTGGCGTAGGCATCATCAAGCGTTAGCTTGGTATTATCATAGGTAAAATATGCGTGGATTATACCGACAGTATCTTCGACCGCGGCGGTGTTATCCAGACGCATCATTACCTGAATTTCCAGCGTTTCATCGTCGACATCGCCTCTCGTTCCTTCGATATAAACGCTGTTTTCTCCTCCAAGTACACTCAAATAAAATCCATCGGTATAGGTTGCCTTCGCATCCGCCCAGGCATTTCCTCCTGTCAGTAGAAAGGCCAGCAGGCTTAACATGATAAGAAATTTGCAGTTGTTCCTCGCTAGCATATACTCCTCCGTGAAGTTTTTTATGATTAAGGGGTTGGTAATATTTTAGAAGACCCAAATTCCGTCGGGAATTGGGGGAGGCCGCTGACGCACCGATAGAACCATGCCATCCCCTTGCATGATGGTACTAAATATTTTTGATTCGGACGAAGATTGCCCTAAAGAAACGGGTCAACCTGCGACATAATCATTTCCGATCTGATTTTAAAATAAGGGGAGAGGCAGATTTTGTCAAGGATAGAAAATTATTTACTATTATTCCCACTCGATCGTGGCCGGCGGTTTAGATGATATATCGTACACCACCCGGTTAACCCCTTTGACCTCATTGATTATCCGATTGGATATCCGTCCCAAAACCTCGCGGGGTATTTCGGCCCAGTCCGCGGTCATGCCGTCGGTCGAAGTTACCGCACGGAGGGCAATGACATTTTCATATGTCCGGGCATCCCCCATGACCCCCACCGATTTCACCGGAAGCAGCACCGCGAAAGCCTGCCAGATTTTGTCGTATTGTTCACTTTTATGAAGTTCTTCGATGTAAATGGCATCGGCGTCCCGCAGGACTCTCAGTCTTTCCGGAGTGATTTCTCCGATAATACGAACCGCCAGTCCCGGTCCGGGGAAAGGATGTCTGCCGATGAACCGGGATTCGAGTCCCAGTTCCCTTCCCAGTCGGCGGACTTCGTCCTTGAAGAGTTCCCTCAGCGGTTCAACCAGCTTCAGGTTCATCCTATCCTTCAATCCGCCGACGTTATGGTGCGACTTAATGGTGGCCGAGGGTCCCTTGAACGATACCGATTCGATGACATCGGGATAAAGAGTCCCCTGGGCCAGGTATTCCACCTCGCCGATTCTTTGCGCCTCTTTCTCAAAGACGTCTATGAAAGTGTTTCCGATTATTTTTCTTTTTTGCTCCGGATCCTCGACCCCTTTCAAACGGCCGAGAAACATGCCGGAGGCGTCGACCGGAATCAGGTTCAGCCCAAGCGACGACAGCATTGAAGTGACTTCCTGGAATTCGTTCTTGCGAAGAACCCCGTTGTCCACGAAGATGGCATAAAGCTTATCGCCGACGGCTCTTTTCAAAAGCAGCGAACATACCGTGGAATCGACCCCTCCCGATAAAGCCAGAACCACTTTTTTATCGCCGAGTTTTTCGCGCAAATCCCTGATTGTGGTATCGATGAATGACGCAGTGGTCCAGTTGCCGGAACAGCCGCAGATCTCGAAGAGGAAATTGCGAAGAATCTTTTTCCCTTCTTCGGTATGGTGCACTTCAGGATGAAACTGCAGACCGTATCGTTTCAGTCCGTGATTTTCAATAGCGGCTACCGGAAGGGTCGAAGTCGAGGCAATGGTGGAAAAGCCGCCGGGAAGTTCTTTGACGGCATCGCCGTGGCTCATCCAGACCCGGCTGGCATTTTTTACTCCGGAAAATATCTTTCCGGTAGACTTTATCTGCAGGCTGGTGTTCCCGTATTCCCGGGTTTCCGAAGAGTTGAGCTTCCCGCCGTACACCTGGGCCATTAACTGCATGCCGTAACAGACGCCGAGAATCGGTGCCGGAACGTCGAAAAATGCCCGATCGAGCCGTGGGCTACCCGGTTCACTCAGGGAATCCGGCCCGCCGGACAGGACATACCCCTTGACATTGCGGTCGCGGAAAGGAGCGAGGTCGGCATTGAACGGGATGATTTCGCAATAGACACTGAGCTCCCGGATTCGCCGTGCAATCAGCTGCGTGTACTGCGATCCGAAATCGAGTATCAGAATCATTTCACCTGCTTCGACCATATTTCTTCCCCGGCGTGCTAAAAATTGGGCGGTTTGATTACGGTATTTCTTCTGCGGCTGTTGACCGTATCGGGATAATCGAGATTGTAGTGCAGTCCCCGCGATTCCTTCCGGCGATAGGCCGACTTTATAATCAACGACGCCACCAGCGCCATATTGCGGAGTTCGATAATCGGATACGACGTTCGGTGGCTGAAATAATAATCATCGGCGGACTTTATCAAATATTTTATACGGTCCTTCGCCAGTTTCAGCCTTTCCTGCGACCTGACGATCCCTACGAAGTCCGACATCAGTTTCTTCAGTGCCACAATATCGTGCGTAACCACGATTTTTTCTTTCTTTTCTTCGATCGAGGCATGGTCGTATCCCTTATTCGGAAGATTCCGGGGATAATGATGCTCGGTCAGGAATTTCGCGGCGTCGTCGGCGGCATAGTCCGACATCACCACCGCTTCGAGGAGCGAATTCGAGGCCAGACGGTTGGCTCCGTGCATCCCGGTGCAAGCGGCCTCGCCGCAAACATACAGCCCGCGGATTTCGGTCCGCCCGTGGATATCCGCAACTACCCCGCCGCAGTTATAATGCGCCGATGGAACCACCGGAATCGGCTGTTTAGTGATATCGATACCCCTGCTTTCACATTCTTTGAAAATATTCGGAAACCGCCTCTTTATGAATTCCGGTTTTAAATGTGTAATATCGAGGTAAACGCAATCTTCGCCCGATTGTTTCAGTTCTTTATCGATGGCCCGCGCCACGATGTCCCGCGGGGCAAGATCTTTCAGCTTGTGATATTCCTGCATGAATTTCCGCCCGCGGGAATCGATTAAGATGCCTCCTTCACCGCGGACCGCCTCGGAAATCAAAAACGCTTTTCGCCCCGGATCGTACAGAGTCGTGGGATGAAACTGAATAAATTCCATGTTGGCGACCCGGCACCCGGCTCGAAAGGCCATGGCGATACCGTCTCCGGTGGCGATATCGGGATTGGTGGTGTTGAAATAAACCTGCCCGATTCCTCCGGTCGCAAGCATTACGATCGGAGCATAGAAACTGCGAAAATGTCTTCCCTTGGGGGTGAAGATGTACGCACCGGCACAATGTTTATGTTTGCCCCGGCGATAGGAGATTAAATCAAGTGCAATCGATTCCCTGAAAATCCTGATATTTTTCCTGCTCCGGCAGGCGTCCAGAAGCGCCCGTTCGATTTCTCGTCCGGTCAAATCTTCGGCATGAACCACACGATTCGCGGAATGACCCCCTTCACGGCCGAGGTCGAATTCTTCACCTTTCTTGGTGAAGCTGACCCCGATATCCATCAGTTTCCGGATTACCTGCGGTCCCCGCGTGACGATTTCTTCGACTACTTTCCGGTTGCACAGCCCGGCTCCGGCGGTCAGAGTGTCGGCTACATGCAGATTGAAGCTGTCAATCCCCGACATGACCGTAGCGATTCCCCCCTGTGCGTAGTTCGTATTGGATTCGGTTTCCTCTTTTTTGGTCACGACCGCGACACGGCAATCGGGCAGCAGAGAGGCAATTTTCTGCGCGAAAAAGAGTCCGGCAATGCCGGAACCTATTACCAATATTTCGAATTTTTCTTCTACCACTATCGCTTCAATACTCGCTCGCAGGCAGCCAGCATTTTAGCCTCCTTCGCGGGCTCGAATTTGATATGCAAATCAAGATAATAAATCGGAACGCCAAAATCAAAATTTCTTATTTTCACCCAGTCTTTGCGGGTAGTTACGGCATAATCGGGTTTTCTGCTTGATAAATCCTTCCGGATAATTTCCCGCTCTTTTTCATCGTATGGCGCGTGATCGAAAAAACGCCGCTTGCCGACTATCTCTCCGAAATAACTTCCAACATAATCCGCAAAGGAATCGAAATTTCCGATTCCAGCGAAAATGTACGCCGATTTCCCTGAAACCTGTTCGAGCGGTACCGTTGAATTGTTCGATATCAAAGCTGTGTGTTCGTAAACCGAAACGTACGCACGATTTCCATACTTGAAAGCCCTTATTGGAAGCTGCGGCGGCCCGGTCCGATAGTTCCCTTTGGTGAAAATAATCAGGTCGGCCCGATCCATTGCCGAAAGCGGCTCTCTGAGTCGTCCCAGCGGGAAGAGAAACTCCCTTTCAATCGGCCGGGCGGCATCTATCAAAAGAATATCCAAATCACGCATTAACCTCCGGTGCTGGTATCCGTCGTCGACAATGATGACATCCGGGCCGTACTTCTCATCCAGCATTTTTGCCGCCGCCCGCTTGGTCTCCGCTACGGCGAAATAGGCGCCGGGAAGGACTTCAGCCATCTCCAGTAGTTCATCCCCGGTTTTTTCGACCGGGAGGGAGGATATTTCTTTTCCTGTTCCGATTATTGTTTCTTTGCTTTCGCGCTTGTATCCTCCGGCAGCAACGGCCACTTTTCTGCCTTTCGACAGATAATGTTTTGCCAGATGAATGGTCATGGGGGTCTTGCCGGATCCTCCGAGGGTGATGTTGCCGACCGATACCACTGCTGCTTGAGTCCGGACTTTTTTAACCGGTACGATATTATTCAAGAATAGTCCGATACGGTAAAATATCGCGGCTATCGCCAGTACAATCAGGATGGGCCAGGTCAGGGGATTGGTTTTGTGCCCGATG
>Ga0105093_10000049_pt1 | contig 41406 bp, 42 predicted proteins | sample PPLLak3March2015_2_FD_79111 | JGI IMG/M metagenome (GOLD analysis project Ga0105093, IMG submission 79111) | Freshwater sediment microbial communities from Prairie Pothole Lake near Jamestown, North Dakota, USA - PPLs Lake P8 Core (3) Depth... | ecosystem: Environmental > Aquatic > Freshwater >... | reverse complement strand
TTTGTTCTGCTGGTGCACGACGAAACCATGGTATTGGAGGCCAGTTCACGCATGCTCCAAAAGCTGGGGTTCACGGTCTCTCGTGCCGGCGGCGGCGATAGCCGGATCTTTTATACGGATGGACCCTGTTTGCTGCTCTTTGGGGCTTTGGTTTTCCTGGGAGGCGGTTTTACCGCATCCGCCTTTACCTGCTGCAGGGTTTTTTCCCAATTCCGGCGCTGCTGGATTCGGCCTTGGAAAACCAAGGTTGTTTGCGCCTCCTCACCGGTTGCCCATCGAATTACCATTTCATTTTTTTCAATGGACATGACCGTAAATATTCCCTTTTCATTTTCGTACTTCTCGCCGACCACAAATTCGAATTCTTCGGATGAGCTCATTTTCCCTCCGTTCGACATGCGGACTTGCCCTTATCCCCAACCCGAGCATCAAGGCTAACGGCTTTCCATAAAAAAACCACCGCACTTTGAAGAGTGTGGTGGTTAAGCCCTACACTGCAAAATGTTTTTGATCCAACCTTGAACTTCGGTTCCCCCAGGGGATTTTTCGATGCCGTATTAAAGAAGTTACGCCCATCCTATTCTCATGTCAAGCGGTTCGATGTGCATTCCCGACGGAGGGACATGGACACTGAAAACCCGCAATCTTTCCCGCTTCGAAATAACCTCGTCCCAGTTCCATCCGACACCGGGGCGATACGTGGAGTTACAGGAAACGGACACCGGAGTCGGAATGACGGCCGAAACCATGGATCGTTTTTTCGATCGTTCAAGGTCTGACGCCGCTTGCTCTGACGATCGTGGTCCCACTGAAATCGTGAGATTTGATGAGCTGTTCGATGTCCATTTTTCTTCCTCCCTTCAGAATCCAAGCTCATGTTGCAGCCGGGCGGCCTTCTCGAAGGCTCCGGTCAACGATCGATAAAGCTCGGTATAGAGCGGATAGACATGTTCATATACGGCCGCATGTTCCGGAACCGGATGTAGGACCCGGCTGGATTGCACCCAGTTCCGAATCTCGCTGATGGATGCGGCGCCGCCCATGGAAAGATACGGCCAGAAGGCGGCCGCCAGGGCGGAGGTTTCCCCCCACTCCGGCAAGGAGAGCTCGCGGCCCAACGCGTCGGACATGACCTGCAGCCACAACTCGGATTGGGTGAAGCCGCCCGAGGCGACAATCTGCCTCACGTCGAGGCCCACCTCCGTCAACACCGCCAAGAGACTTTTGAAGCGAAACGCAATCCCCTCCAGCAGCGCCCGGGCCAAATGACGCGCTTCGTGCCTGAGCGACATCCCGAAGAAGACCGCCCGGGCATTCAGGTTCCAGTTGGGGCTGCGTTCACCTGCAAAAAACGGGAGACAGACCAGCCCCCCGGACCCGACGGGAGCGCGGCCGGCGAGCGCGAGAATGTCCTCGAACGTCAGCGGCTGCCTGACATGGGCTTGGTTCAGGCAGTCCCGCAGCCAGGACAGGGCCACGCCGCCGTTGTTGATCGCACCGCCCACCAGCCAGTGCGCCGCATCGATGGCATAGCACCAGCTGCGGGCCTTGGTGTCCAATACCGGCCGGGGCGCCACCACCCGGAGCGCGCCGCTGGTACCGATCATTAAGGTGGCCTGGTTGGGCGCAACCGCGCCGGCCCCGATGCTCGAATTCACGGCATCCGAGGAACCCGTCACGACCGGCGTGCCGGCGGGAATCCCCATCCGGGCGGCAGCCTCCGCCGACAGTCTGCCCAGAAGGTCGACCGGTGCAGCCAGGGACGAAAGCTGGTCTGGGCGAATGCCGGCCTGGTCGAGGGCCGAATCGCTCCATTCGAGGGTGTATGTGTTCAGGAAGCCCGACCCGGCGGCCAGCGAATAGTCGACCTGCCAGGCGCCGGTCAAACGGAAGCCGACATACTCCTTCGCGGAAACGTAGCGCTTGGCTTTTTGAAATACCTCCGGCCGGTTTTCACGCAGCCACATGATCTTGTAAAGAGGGTACATCCCGTGAGCAGGGCAGCCGGTTTCCTGGTAAAGCCCTCTGCCGGCCGCTGTTGCGGCCACGGCCTCAGCCTGCTCGACGGCCCGTCCGTCCGCCCAGGTGATGACGCCCGTCAGGGGCTGATCCCGGCCATCCACAGCCATCACGCTGTGCAGGGCGCCGCCGATGCTCATGCCGCCGCAGCGCTCCGGTCGTGCGCCGGACCGCTCCACCGCCTGGCGCACGGAGGCCATCGCCGCCCTAAGCAACTCCTGCGGGTCTTGTTCCTGCCAGCGCTCCTGGGCCTCGGCTCCCGAATACCCGACCGCCCCGAAGCCGAGGACCTTGCCGCTTTCGTCCACCGCGGCCGCCTTGCAGCTGCCGGTCCCGAGGTCTATGCCGAGAAACCATAACGAGCGCATCATATTGATCTTTGCATATTTGGCTTGACAGGGACACCCCCTCCCCCGGCCCTCTCTCTCAAAATGGGGGAGAGAATCAGACGGCGGGGTGGGGGCCGCAAAATCAGTTGAAAAATTAGCTGCGGTGCGCGGCGGCCGCACGCCCGCGGTGCCGTGACATACCGCATTGGGAATATCAAATGCCAGCAATAGAACGGCTGCCAGGCTCACTCTGATACCGCAGGCCGCTCCAGGCGGTGGAGAATCTCGCCGGCGGGGTCCACGTAGAGGATCTCCTGCCCTTCTTTGTTCATGTAATCATTCGGATCGATCGCGGCCGGGTCCATGTAGCCGACATTGATCCTCCGGCAGACCTCCTCCGGAATCAATGTGGCAAAGACCAAATTGACATCGGGCCTCTCCTCGCCTCCCGAATACGTGCCGGTCCCGCGCACGTGCGTGAGGTGAGCCAATACGCCCCGCGGGACGTCCTTGAACCGGTCCATATGGGCCAGCAGATATTCGCGGATGTGGTAGCCGACGGCCTCGATGTGGCGGCCCCAGGTCCGGGACACCTCATGGATGTGGGGGGCATAGATGATAAGGGTCCCCTGATCGGCCACGACTTGTTCAAGCTTGTACATCACCTTGCCGGCGGTCCAGATTTCATCGTACATGGCGGGTGCGACGCCCAGCACGAGCCGGAACGGCCGCCGCTTCGTCACGACGTGAATCCGTGCGGACAAATCGGCTGCCTGCGACCAGGCCTCGCGGGTGTCTCCCGCATACAGGCCGCACAACCCCGCGGCGTGGTTGACCACCATGGCCAGGCAGTGAACGGGCACGTCGACCATTTGCAGCGCCCGGTCGATCAACCGGCGAACCGGCGTGTCTTTGACTCCGATGATCCGCTTGCAGCTGATGACCGCACCGAGCCAGTGGAAGAAATGCAGGAACTCGCCTCCGGATATTCCGGGGAAGAGATACTTGGCCCCACCCGAGTAGCCCACAACCTCGTGCGGGAACACCGGCCCGGCGATCAGCACCAGATCGTAGTCGAAGATGCGCCGGTTGATCTCGATCGGCACCTCCTCGCTCAGGACCCCGGCGGATAAGTTTTCGACGTCCGAGGACGTCAAGGTTCCGATGCGGCGAAAGGTGTCCGGGCGGTTCCATTCGTGGTTGAAGAACGCGGAGCGGGGGAATTCCTGATGCGGACGGGTTATGCCGTAAAGCGCCAGGATCCCCTCCGGCGATAATGGCGTGTGCGTGCCGAGCGCCACCATGAAGTCGAGGCGCGCGCAGCGCTCGCCGATGGTCCTGCGGATGGCTCGCACCATCATCGGCAGCGGGCACGTGCGGGTGGCGTCCGGCGTAAGCACGAGGACGCGCTTGTTTTCATACAACCCGGAAGAAGTCCCCTGCCGGATGATGGCTTCGACATCACTTTGCGATAGCACCGCATCCGGGCTGCCTTTGCCTGCAACCATGGCTTCGATCCCTTTCGCTCCCGCACGGAAACCCTCTCACTCTCCCCGCTCTCATAGAATTGCGGGAGCAGGCTTAGGCGAGAGGGCCATCTCAATAGCGCTTTTCCACCAGGGAACGCTTGACCTTGTCGAGTCGTTCCTTGGTGACGCTGAAATCCTTCATAGCGACGGTGACGAAGAGCACGTCCACTACGGCCAGCTGCACCAGCCGTGAAGTCATGGGAGCCAGGCGCAGCGCTGCTTCGCGGGAAAACACGGAAAGTGCGATGCCGCACAACTTCGAAAGAGGAGCGTTGGCGCTGCCCAGTATGCCGATGATTTTGGCGCCCGCCTTTCGGGCGATTTTGACGCTTTCGATGATATCTTTGGTCGAGCCGGTGTGGGAAACGGCCACGACAACGTCCGGGGGACCGAGCAGAGCCGCGGACATCACCTGCATGTGGGGGTCGTCGTAAAAAACGCTGGGAATGCCGAGGCGGAAAAATTTGTGGTGGGCGTCCCGGGCCACGATGGCAGACCCGCCCAAACCGTAGAACTCGATGCGCCGAGCCGATCGCAGCGCCTTCGCGGCCGCCTCCAAATCGTCGAGATTGAGTTTGTTGAGGGTGTTGGTGATAGCCTCGCGGTGGGCATTGAGGATTTTGCCGGCGATTTCGGCCAGCGAGTCCGTATCGCCGACGTTCTCGAAGATGTACTGGGTGGATGGAAGATCGCGGGCCAGGTTCAGTCGCAGCTCCATGTAGCCGCCCAGACCTAAACGGCGACAAAAGCGGATGACGGTGGGCTCGCTGATGCCGGCTTTCTCAGCCAATTCGGTGATGGAGGAATTGATCACCGCCCCCGGATCCCCGAGAACGCATTTGGCCACTTTCTTCTCGGAGTTCCTCAGCGAGTCGAGGGAGCTGCGGATGAGAGCCAGCGTGTCGGACATAGTAGCTTTTTTACAAAAAATAGTTTTGGAAGGACATATAATATTTTTGTCGTAGTTTTACTACAGAATAAAACTGTGTCAATAAAAAGTTGAACATGAAGAATTTTTACAGTAATTTGCTCAAAAGCAAAGAGTAAGGATCGCGTCATGTTCAGTCCGAGGGATTTTCTTCTGCTGGCCGTCAGCTTCGGCTCGCTGCTCACCGGCGTGCTGGCGCCGGAGGCCTGCGCGCCGTTTCAGCCCTACCCCGTGGTGTTTATGATGCTGCTGTTGTTCCTGAGTTTTCTCTCGATCCGCCTCTCCCGGATCTGGGAAACCGCGCGGCAATCTCCTTTGCGGATCGCATGGTTTCTGCTGTTCCGCATGATCCTTTTCCCGGTAGCCGTTGCCCTGCTGTTCCGGCTGGTCTGGCCGGCTTACAGCCTGTCGGCCCTGCTGCTGACCGGGATATCCACCGGCGCCGTCGCCCCTTTTTTTGCCAACCTGCTCCAGGCTAACATGGCCATGGTCCTGGTGATAGTGGTGGCGTCCTCGCTGCTGGTCCCCTTCACCCTGCCGCCGCTCGTGGCCGTTCTTTTCGGTCAATCCATGGAGATCCCCCTGCTCCAGATGATGCGGCTTCTGATCATGGTGGTCTTCATCCCGCTCGCCGCCGCGGAGATATTAAAGAGAGCAGCTCCCCGGGCGGTGGACGGCATTCGGCGCAAACAGTTCGCCCTATCGTTGATTCTGTTTGCCATGACGAACTTCGGCATTTTTTCAAAATATGCCGACTTCTTCAGCCGGAACATCGCACTTCTCGTGACCTCCTTATCCGCAGCCTTCCTGGTGGGCGCCAGCTGCGTTGCCGCCGGGTGGCTGGTCGCCTGGCGCTGGCGGCTGGAAGACCGGCTGGCCGCCGTCATCAACCTGTGGATCATGAATTATATCCTGGTCATCGTCTTCAGCGCCCAGTTCTTTTCCCCGCTTGAGCCCACCGTGGCCGCGCTCTACACCCTGCCCTTCTACGCCTTGGTGATTCCCGTACGCGCCTGGCGCAGTTGGAGCGTGAAAAAATAGAAGGTTTTTATTACTCCGGCAATTGAACAGGTACACCTTCAGCCAAGGTTCGGCGGGGCGGGTTTTCGGCCTTAATGAGGCGCCGGCTTTCTTGCCCATAACTGGTTCCATGATTAAGTTTGCCTCGATCTCGCAATAAACCCACATTCGAAGAGAGGATTCCCATGAAAAAATCGGCTTTCTTATTGGTTACGGTATTTCTGGGTCCGATGGCCTCACCGTTGTTTTCGCAGGACATCGCTGCCGGGCTCAAAGAGGCTCTCGCCGTCGGGACGGGCAGCGCCGTCCAGATGCTTTCGAAGTCCAACGGCTATTTCGGGGATGCGGCTGTGAAGATCCTGCTGCCGGAGAAAATGCAGAAGGTGGCCGAGGTGCTGAAAAAGGCGGGCTACCAGAAAGAGGTGGACGACTGTATCCTGAGCTTGAACCGTGCGGCCGAGCAGGCGGCGCCGAAAGCCAAGCCTATTTTCGAAGACGCCGTAAAAAAGATGAGCTTTGAGGATGCCCAGAAGATCCTGAAGGGCAGCAACACCGCGGCTACAGACTATTTCAAGGCCAAGACGTCCTCCCAGCTAACGGACGTCTTTAAACCCGTGGTCTCCGACAGCATGAACCAGGCAGGCGCGACCCGCTCTTACAAGGCGCTGACAGACCGGTACAACTCGCTGGTGCCGTTCGCTAAGATGGACGCATTCGACCTGGACAGCTACGTGACCGGCAAAGCGCTGGACGGGATGTTTCTGAAGGTGGGTCAAGAAGAGGAGAAGATCCGCACCCGCCCGGCCGCTCGGACGACGGATCTTCTCAAAAAGGTTTTCGCGAAATAGCAGCCTATCCCAATACATCCTCCAACGCCAGGGCGCAGCGTGCCTGGGCCTCCTCCGAGCCCTCGATGTTGAGAATGTGGTTGTCGAAGTCTATATCCACCAGACGGCAGCCGTTCTGCTCCACTACGTTCTTGACGATGGTCAGGAGCTGGTCGTCTCTGAGCGGTGCGTTCATGAAGTCGGATCCTCTCTGATTGAATTTCAGATAGCGCATAGGTTGTAACGAAAAAAATGGTAAGGATGATTTGACTCAAATCAAGGCGATCACCTTGATGCTTCGTTAAGATCCGTTTCAGTTGAAAAGGGGAGCCGCCCTATGACCATTAATTTGCAGGACCTTCGCGAATCCAACGAGTTTCTCAACTTCATCCTCGACAATATGGGTGCAGCGGTGCTCATCGCAGACGAAAGCTTCCGGATCCACCAGTTCAACGATTCGTTTCTCAACCTTTTCGACAGCGCTGCGGTGGTACCGACCATCAAAACCTTCGGCGAGGTCAGCGGCTGTGTCAATGCCGTGAGGGAAAACAAGCCCTGCGGCGAAACCTCGGCCTGCGCCGCCTGCGTCCTGAGGCATTCGCTCATCCAAACGTTGATCGCCGACGCACCGGTGGACCGCAAGCCCCTCAACCGCATTTTTTACATCAAGGGACGGGCGGTCCAAAAATACCTGCGGTTCACCACCCGGCGCATTGCCTATCAGGGCCGCACCATGATCCTGGTCATCATTGATGACGTTACGGACATCGAGCGTCAGAAAGTCGAACTGCAGCGCAAGCAGGCGATGATCGACGAAGACCTCAAGGCCGCCGCGGCCATTCAGCGCAGTCTGCTTCCGGAGGGGGATCCTTGCATTGCCAACCTGCAGGTGGCCTGGCGGTTCAACCCCTGTGAACGCATCGGCGGGGACATCTTCAATATCTACCGTCTGGACGAGGACCAGGTAGGGCTTTACATGCTGGATGTCTGCGGCCACGGCGTCCCGGCGGCCCTGATATCGGTGGCGGCGTCCCAGTTTCTCGCAGGGCCGCGGGGACTCTTGGGCGGCGGCTGCCAGCTGACTTCGCCGGGGTCCGTGCTCAACCACCTGGACGAGGCCTTTCCCTTTGAACGGTTCGACAGCTATTTCAGCATCGTCTGCATGACGATCGACACTCGCCGCGGGACTCTAAACTACGGCGGCGCCGGCCATCCGCCGCCGGTCCTGCTACGCGCAGACGGTGGCCTGGGGACATTGGATCACCGGGGTCCGGTCATCGGTTTCGGGGCGGAAATCCCCTACGGCCAGAAAGAGCTCCAGCTGGAGGCCGGGGACAAGATCATTCTGTACACCGACGGGCTTACGGAGAACCGTGATCGCAACGGCCGGGCGTTCGGCCGCGACCGATTTCATACCATGCTGCGCGAATTCGGGCGGCGGCCGGTGGGGGCGATCGTGGATGCACTGCACTTGGAAGTCCGGCGGTTTCTGGAAGGCGTCGAGCCCGACGACGACATCAGTCTGCTGGGCGTGGAATACACGGGACCGGCTGCCAACCGCCGCTCCGGCTAAAGGCCGCTCGACAGCTCGTAAGGCAGCTTATTACTCCGGCAATTGAACCGGTACACCTTCAGCCGAGGTCCGCCGATGAGTGATAGGGCCGCATTGAACATATTTTATTGCCGGAGTAATATCTATTGATGCAGCTCATACTCCAGGATGAGGGTCACGGTCCGGTTGAAGGCGCGGCCCTCCGGCAGCCCGTTATCGAAAATCGGATCGATCGGCCCCTTTGCCTCGAAGGAGACTCGCTCCCTGGCGACGGCGCCGCCTGATAGAAGCTTTTCGTAAGCGGTTTCGGCGCGCTTCTTCGACAAGGCGATGTTGTAGTCGAAGTTGCCGACGGTATCGGTATGGCCGACGATCTTCACCGTCGCGGAGGGCACTTCGCGGATACGTTGGCCGATGCGCTCCATCACCAGCCGGTTGCGATCCTTGATCTCCGCCCGGTCGAGATCAAAGAGGATCAGGGCATACCGTTCGATCACCTTGTAGCCCTCGCGGCGCACCCGACGCTCTTCGCGTTTCACAAATTGAACCGTACACGCGCCCCGAGCTCTCAGCGACAATCCCTTCGCGTCCTCGGCATCCAACACCACCGATATGGATTGGTAGTTGCCGATATTCAATAACCCGACATCCTTAAGCGCCAGCACATAACTCGAATCCAACTCCCCTTCGCCGCTCAAACCTTCCAGCTTCTCACGGTCTCCGAAGATCTCGATGTTCCATCGTTTCAGGACCGCACCCGGCTCGATCTCGGGAGTGATCCGAAAAGTCTCCATGTCACTAAGGGCCTCAATATAGGTGCTCTGCACCGTGTCGAGGATCGCTGGATCGTTCGCGTATATCTCCACGCGCTGGTTCTCGGCACGGCCTTCGGGCAGGCTCGCGGCACTGGCCGCCGTCGGCAATCCGCGGGCCTCTAGATTCATACGCGACGGATCGATCCCCCAGATCGTCCGGAGGTAGTTTCGAACGGACTCGGCGCGGCGGCGCGACAGATCGGTTCGGCCTTTCTCCTCGCCGAATCCGGAGGTGCACCCGACGATCTTCAGTCGCGCCTTAGGCCGCGCGGCCGCCCGCTGGCCGATGAGGTTGAGCACATGGCGGTACTTTTCCATGGCGTCCTTTAACGCGGCGGGATCGAATGCGTTGGCTTCGGCCGATGTCCGGAAGAGCGCATAGCGGTCGGGCATTTCGGAGCGTCCGGTGTCGAAATACACATAGTTGAGCAGCGGTGAAACGTCGATGACGGTAATTTCCTCGACCGTTACGGTCTCCGGATCCAGCTTCACCGCACCGTAGAGCGGAAGGGCCAGCTCGGAAACCATGACCTTGGGGTTGGCTTTGATCTGGCAGAGGTCCGAAGAGGCTTCATGCACACGACCGTCGGCGGCGGTCACCCGGATGACGGCTTCCATGGAGCTCAGGCGCGCCAGGCGGTCGCGGCCGAGCTCATCCAGCGCAAATGAAGGCGACGGAGGAACCGCGGCCTTGGCGGTCAGAGCCTTCAGTGTCCGGTCATTGGCTTGAATCAGAACCTCGCTGTCGGTAACCTCCGGCAATGGAAAGAGGTCAAGCTTTACCTGGAGGGCATCCCGGTTTCCGGACTCCGCGATCAGGCGGCCGACCGCCCGAGACTGGGCGCCGTCCGAATCGAAAATGAACTCGACGCGCTGGTTTTCAAGCCGCCCTTCGCGAGTGCTGTCCGGCGACGGCTCGGCAGGCAGATGGCGGGCCTCGATCAGCATGCGCGCCGCATCGATGCCCCAGATGCGCCGGAGGTATTCTCTCACGGCCTCCGCCCGATCCTGCGAAAGCGCCAGGTTGTCCTTCTCGGGTCCGTAGCCGGAGGTGCAGCCCACGATGCCGATCCGGGCGTCGGGCAGATCGCGCAGGGCCTGTCCGACGAAGTTGAAGATGTTGAAATAACGAGCCGATGCTCCCGAAAGACGGTCGGGCTTGAAGGCATCGGCCTCCGCGCTGGTTTTGAACTGGACGTATGCGTTTGGGATTTCGCTCTTTCCGGTCGGGAAAAACACCATGTTCGTCGCCGGTTCGCCCGTCGTGGTGGAAGGAACGACCAAGCTCAGGATCTTGGGCTCGAAAGCAATCGAGTTGAGCAGTTCATAAGTCAAGAGATAGTTGCGAAGAATGGCGTTCTTTAAGTCCTGAAAAATCGGCACGAGCTCGGTTGCGGATCGTGCTTTCCAAATGCGGCCGTGATGATCCCTTGCCAGGCTCGTCAGAAAATTATCGGTTTTCTCATCCGGCATATAGTCGATGCAGAAGATCTGAAAATTCCTGATTCCCCGGGTTTCGTTCTCGATCTCGGTGCGGCTGGTCCAGCTGTTCAGGTCTTCACCAGCGGAGAACACCACCATCAGCTTCTTTTCCTTGGACGGCATGGTCTTTACGGCGTCGATACCGCCCATGATGGCATCGTAGAGATAGGTCTTGGTGGTGATGCCCCGGTCAAATACCTCTGTAAAAAATCGTTTCCAATCCGATGCCTGGCCGGCTTTAAAAGGCCGTACGGTCGAGCTGCGGCCGCCCCCCAGCTTCCCCCCCCGGTCGCTGAATACGATGGCGTGCACGTTGTCGATGGGGCGCACATCCTTCAAAAAGCCCTCCAGGGATGCGAGCAGGAAGTCGACGGTTCCCCGCTCCCTCATGGAGATGGAATTGTCGATGACCATCACCAGGTTGACGGGTGCCGCCTGGCTGTACAGCAGCGGTTCAACCGAGACGATGCGGGCTTTGTGGATGCCGACGCCCATCGAAAAATCCTGCGGCCCCAGCCCCCGGATCGGTTCGCCGTCCGGACCCTGCACCGCAACGGCGACCCGCTGCGGGTGCGCGCCGGGTTCGACGGAAATCTGAGATCGAAAACCCGGCGTTCCTATCCGGACGTCCTCGACGGCGTTCCCCTGCAAGGGGGCCGCCGCGATGATCAACGATATAAACAGGATCCAGGCTTTTTTCCGCATTAGCACTCCACGGCCTCGAGCTGGGATAGGAAGGACCGGGCCACCTTGTCTGAACTTTCAGCTGTGAGTCTTGATCGACGGACGCCCTCAGTGAACCAGCGCCAGGCTCAGCCAGGGCCAATAGGTGATTAAACATAGAGCCGCAAGGAGCAGTCCGACAAACGGCAGACAGGCCGCGTAAAGCTTGAGCACCGGCCGATCGAAACGCAGGCCGGCGATGAAGAGGTTGATGCCCAGCGGCGGGATGGAGGCTCCGATCTCCAAATTGGTAAGGAAGATGATCCCGAGGTGGATCGGGTCGATCGCGTAGGCCTGGGCGATCGGCGTGATGAGGGGGACCACCACCACCAGCGCCGAAAAGATCCCCATGGTGCAGCCTACGGCCAGCAGGAACAGGTTGAGCACCACCAGGAAAACCACGCGGCTCGATATCTGGGCCTGAAAGAAGTCAAGCAGCTGCATGGGGATCTCGGCGTCAATGAGATAATTGGTCAGGCCCATGGCCGCACCCAGGATGATCAATACTCCGCCCACCAGCACCATGCTCTGCTGGATGAGCTCCGGAAGCGCCCCCCAGCGTATATCCCGCAGGATGACCACCTCCACGACGAACACGTACATCGCCGTGATAGCGGCCGCCTCGCTGACCGCGAAATAGCCGGTATAGATCCCCCCCAGCACCACCAGCGGCAAGGGCAGCTCCCAGACGCACTCCCGCACGGCCGCAACCAACTCGCCGGCCCTGAAACGCTTGCGAGGCACCCGGAATCGAACAGCGGCGAGAATACTGTAGGCGGAAAGCATCACCACCAGCAGCGCACCCGGCAGGAGGCCGGCCACGAACAGCTGCCCGATGCCCACCTTGGCGACGATGGCATAGACAATCAGCGGCAGGCTCGGAGGGAACAACAGGCCCAGGGTTCCCGAGGTGGTGAGCAGCCCCAGGGAAAAACCCTCCGCGTATCCCCCTCGGCTCATCGCCGGCAGCAGGATCCCGCCTAAAGCGATAATGGTAAGCCCGGTCGCACCGGTGAGCGCCGTAAAAATCGCGCAGGTTCCGAGCGCGATCACAGCCAGCCCACCCGGCAACCAGCCGAGCAGGGCATCGGCCAGCCGGATCAGCCGCCGGGGGGCGCTGCTCTCCGAGAGGAGATAGCCGGCGAAAGTGAAAAGAGGGATGGCCACCAGCACCGGCGTGGTCGCCAAGCGGTGGACCTCGATGATGATCGCGGAGAGATCGATGCCGCTGATGTAAAAGAGGTACAGCGTCAACCCACAGATGACGACAAAGACGGGGGTGCCGATGAGCAGAGCCAGAACGGCCGCGCCGGCGATCAGAAGGGAACTCATAGCGGCGGCGGATGGGGCGACGGGGCTTCCCGGCGCAGCGCCCGGAGCCCACGCAGCAGAAACCGCAGGGTCATGATCGCAAAGGCCGCCGGGAGGATCGTTTCGGGTACCCAGGTGGGAATATCCAGAAACGTCCGGTTGCCGATCTGGGCGTCGTCGCGCACGAATTTCACCGCCGCCCAAGTCATGGCGGAGCAGACACCGGCGGCGCACAGCTGGGAAAGGGCGAGCAAATAGCGCCTGCCGGTGGCCGAGGGCCGCAGCTTGAAGACCTCGATGGTGATGTGACGGCCCTGCCGGGCGGCCAGGGAGGCCCCGATAAATCCGACCCACAACACCAGGTAGCGCACCAGGGGCTCGGACCACGACAAGCCGATGCCCATGAAGTTGCGCAGCACGATCTGGGCAAAGGCCAGCAGCAGCATTGTTCCGAGAAAGAGCACCATCAGCGCGCTTTCCAGCCGTCCGATGGCCGCGTCCATGCGCTCCAGGGGGGATCTCACTGCTTGCCCTCCGCGTAGGCCTTCAGCCACGCAACGGCTTGCTCCCTGGCATTCGCGCTGAACTTGTGCCCGCTTTCTTGCCGCATGGCTTTTTCCGAAATGGCCTTGAATTCGTCCAGGGTGGCCCTGCCCGGGGCGAGGAACTTGACGCCCTGCTTCTGCATCACTGCCAGGGCCTCCTGGTTCTCGGAGCGGATGAGCTGCTTGAGCCGGGCCATGTGGTGCTGAAAAACTTCTTGGACCACGGTTTGATGCGCGGGCTTGATCTTGTCGAAGGCCTCCCTCTTGACCACCAGACCGCCCAGCATGTAATTCAGCGGCGCTTCGGTGAGATATTTGATCCGCGTGAACCACTGCAGGGCGATCGCGACCGAGGGCGGAGCATAGACCACTTCCACCAGCCCGGTCTGAAGGCCCACCAAAACGTCGCTGATGGACAGCGGCACCCCGCTGACCCCCGCCTCGCTGAAGATGGCCTTGGCCATGGGAGAATCGCTCCAGATCCAGACCTTGGCTTTCCTGAGCTGTTCGAGCGTGCCCACCGGCACGGTGGACATCAGATAGACGAAGCCGGCCTCCGACCAGCCCAGGGCGATATAGCCGTTTTTATCGAGGCCGTTCTTGAAGTCGGCTTCCATTTTTTGGACCAGGAAGTCCGCCTCGGGGTAGCTGTTGAAGAGAAAAGGGATCTGCAGGACATCAATCTCTGAAAACAAGGATGCCAGCGACGCCGAGCTGAGCATGGACGCATGGATCTGCCCGATGTGCATTTTGCGGACCATATCGCGCTCGTCGCCCATGACGCCGCCCGGATAAATCTTGAACTGGACGGCGTTGCCGGTGTTCTGCTGGGCCTCATCGGCAGCGGCCTTGAGCACCTGCATCCAGACGCTGCCCTCCGGCGCCAGGGTCGCCAGCTTGAAAGTAACCGCCGACTGGCATAGCGCGAGGGAGGGCGTCAGCAGGAGGCCGGACAGCAAGGAAACCGCGATCACCTGTGCCAGCAATGCCGAACGATGCATGAGAGACCCTCCTTTAAAAATATTCGTCCGCCTTTCCCAGCAGGGCTTGCGCCTGCTGTCGGGCGACGGTGTTCATCAGCGTCAGCTCCGGCACGCTGTCCGCGGGAGTGTCCAACACCTTTTTCAGGCTCGCGACGAAAAGCTCCCGATCCAGGGCCTTCCGCGCATAATAGTCCGCGTAGTAGACATAGGCCATCAAAAATCTGTCCTGGCCGATTTCGATCGCCTTCAGAAAATGCTGGTTCGCGCGGTCGAGGTTGCCGCCTGCTATCCGGGGCCGAGAGGCGTAAAGGACCCCCATGAAGATGTGCGGTCCGCCGTAGTAAAAGGTTTCGTCCAGGCTCAATGCCTTTCGTATCAGGACTTCCACCCGCGGCAGCTCCGCCAGGGCGCTGATGGATGGGGAACGGGCGCCGATCCAGCTCCCCCAACAGGAGGCCGACCAGAAGACAAAGGCGATGTCCGAGCGGTTCAATTGGCCGACCTGCCGCTCGAATTGATCGAAGGGCGCCGTGAGCGGTGAGGAAACACCTCGCTGTTCGAGGGCTTGCAGGGCGTAAGCCTTGGCCCGCGCCAGGAGGGAGTCGCGAAAGACCGCATCGTCAGCACCGACGAACGCCGTGGCGTAGGAGGAGTAAGCCTGAGCGGCGGCGAGCAGCAGGCGGTCGTTGTCGGGCCAGCCTTCCACCATGCCGTCCATGAGCATCAGATAGGCCGGCATGCCCTCGCGGATCACCCGCAGATCAGACTGCTTGTAGGAGGCTTTGGCAACATCTTCCACCAGGGAGGCGGCGCTGAGGGTGGTCATTTTTTTGTTGATTGAGCAGGATGCCACAAATAGAAGAAGGAATACTATTAGAATCCTCTTCCCCACGCGGGAAAATTGAAAGACGTCAAATCCGGAGGGCTGAACGGATGCGGGACCCAACTATCCTCCCTTTCAATGACGATAAGGGGAAAAAGACAAATCGATTGGCTGGCACGGATACCTTTATCAGAGCGATGCAGTATAAGAAAGGCGCTCCACCGCGTCAAGCGGTGAAAGCGATGAAAACGAACAAATAACCGGATGCTAACAGAAATGGCAGGATGATGCCATCCTGCCATTTCTGATGTTTTTATGGAATCGGTGCGAGTTGAATTACTTTGCAGGAATGTAGGGAATCTCTTTGCCCCACCAGCCCTGATCAGCAGACTTTTTAGCTTCCGCTGAATCCACATTTTTGTACCCCCACCAGCTGAAGGCAACATGGTCGTTGGTGGCAAACAGGGTATTGTGTTTGTAAAATTCCGACGTGCAGCCAGCGATCAGCATGGCGGCGACAAGCAGCAGCAACATCTTTTTCATTTTTCTATTCCTCCTTTTAGGGTGATATGAAACAGGTAGTCTTATTTTTGGATGGCCCATTATAACCATCTCTTTTCGTTTGTCCAGAAAAAAAAGAGAGCACCTTAATACCGATGTAATCCGTCTAGACGGAAGGCCGGCAGCTGTTGGACGCTGCCGTTCGTTTTGGACTAACTATTCAATAATCATTCGAATTTTTCCGTAACGGTCGACCCGTCAGCCGTCCTCCCATAGGTGAACATCTCTTCGAATTCGGTACGTTCTTATTCTTCCATAATGCCGGGCCGTACCATACGGAACGAGCGGCTCAAGCTCCGCAAGGATTCGGCCGATACATTACCCAGCCATCCTCAATCGGGACACGGACATTTCATGTTCATCTTCCATATCTGCGGAGGAGGCTGGAGCGGGAGGCGGATCGTGCGGGCCTTGACATGCTCATCAAGTCCAACTATGCTTTTTTATAAGACAGTTGAAATCTTTGAACATTTAGAATCAGACCTTTTTCCCCGGCACCTCGCAAGGCGGCGGGCCTTGTGTACCCAAACGGAGGCGGGATCAGCAAGGTCATTTTTTCAAAGCGCCATGGATCGATCACCGCTATCGAGCGACAATTCCTACATACGTAACCGTCTAAACCAATGCATCACCATGCTTGAAGGAGAAAACCCATGAAATCTCGTTTTTGGATCTGCATCATTTTTGCAGCTCTGCTGGCATCCTGCGCACACGCCGGCGGGAGCAAACCGGCTTATACCTTCAACGCGGCGGTTCCGGAGGGATGGAGAACCATCGCCACCGAAGAGCCCATGCTCTTCATGACCAAGGACGGCGGTTACAAGCAGTTTGTTCTAATTCGGGAGCGCCCGCTGATGGAGCCCTTTCAATTCACGAAGAAGACGATGCGCTTGGGCATGATGCCGGAGGAGGCCGCGGAGACCATCATCAATGAGATTCTGGCTGATCCCAACATCCGCAATTTCAGCGTGATCGAAAACCTTCCCGCACGCATCGACGGCAACAGCGGATTCCGGCTGGCCTTCGTCTACACGGATGCCGACGGGTTTATGTTCAAAACGATCTATTACGGGTTCATCAAAGACAACACCTTCTACAACATCCGCTACGGCGCGACCCAGGAAGATTATTTTCAGAAAGACCTAAAGACATTCGAGAGGGTGTTCGACAGCTTCAAACTGGTCGCTGCGAAATAGTGACGCCCCATGGCTTAACGCACCGGTTTCTGTTCCTTTTTGCATGAAAACCTTCATCGGATTCGCGGAAGCGCTTGATCTCACTTTGTCCCATGTCGCCTCCGGGGGGACCGAAAAACGATCCTTACTCGATGCGGGCGGGCGAACTCTGGCGGAAGACCTCAACGCAAAGGTCGACAGCCCCTCCGTCAGCACGTCCCGCAAGGATGGCTATGCCGTTTTTCCGGAGGACCTGAAGACCGCTACATCGGCACGCCCGATCCGGCTGGTGCTGGTCGGCAGTCTCTCTGCCGGCGATTTGCGGCCCATTCGCATAAGCCGCGGCGAGGCAGTGCGGGTCACCACGGGCGCCCTGATCCCCGAGGGGGCCGACGCCGTGATCTCCGAAGAATTCTGCCGGCTCGAAGGCGAAGAGATCGCCTGCCTCAATACGGCTGAACCGGGCCGGAACATTCTGCCCCGCGGCACGGATGTGCGCGCAGGCGAGACTATAGCCGCCAGCGGTTCAGAATTGACGCCGCCGCTGCTGGGCTTGATCGCCGCTGCGGGTCATGGCGTGGTCAGCGTCCGCAAGGTTCCTCGCGCCGCAGTCATCGCCACGGGCGACGAGGTCATGCTCCCCGGCTCGCCGTTGCCACCGGGCAAGCTCTACGCGAGCAATATGGTTGAAATCGGCGCCTGGCTTTCGCTACATGGAATCCCGTTTAGAACCGCCGTGATCCCCGACCGCCCGCAGGCCATTCGGGAAGCCATTCAGAGAGGCTTATCCGAAACGGACGTATTCATCACCAGCGGCGGCGCCTGGGGCAGCGAGAAAGACCTGATCCTCAAGGTGGTGACGGACATGGGCTGGACTGGGATCTACCACCGCGTCCGCATGGGTCCGGGCAAACCGGTGGGATTCGGGCTCCTCGACGGCCGGCCCTTCTTCGTCCTGCCCGGCGGCCCGCCTTCCAACGAAATGGCCTTTCTGCAGCTCTGCCTGCCGGCGCTTATGAAGATGATGGGCTTTGGCCCTTCCGTTTTTCCCACGGCCGCCGCACGACTGAGCGATCACGTCCACGGAGAGCGCGGCTGGACCGAGTTCGTCCACGCACGCCTGAAAAAAAGCCCGGCCGGGATCCTGGCGGTGCCTTCCCGCTTGAAAAGCCGCCTGAAATCCATGGCGGAGAAGAATGCGCTGATCGTCATCCCGGAGGACCGTGATGAGATTCCCGCCGGCGAGATGATCGACGTTCAGGTACTGAAACCGATGGTCGATCCCTGCAGAGCCACTTCATGAGCAGCCCCGCTGCAGAAATCATCTGCCACTGCTTCACCCATTCCCGCGCCGACATCGAGCGTGATTATCGCCAAAACGACCGTTCGCTGATCCTCGAACAAATTATCGAGGCCAAGCGCCTCGGCGCCTGCCAGTGCGCGGTCAAGAACCCCAAGGGCAGATGATGCCTGTCCAACGTCCGCCGGGTGCTGGACGAACTGACCCGCAACCACCGGTAGCGGCACCGCCGGGCCTGATTACTTAACGATGACTTTGAAAAAAGCCCAAGTTCAAGGCGCGCGAATCCCGCCGAGTGAGGCGTACTTGCCGTACGCCACAGCGACTGCGGGATGAAGGGCAACGCCGAAATTGGGTTTTTTACAAAGTCATCAAGCCTTTGCTTTTCAGAAGCGGGCGCGGATCGATCAAATGCCGGGAAAACCAATCCCGGTGGCGCGTGGCGCCGAAGGCGAGGGATAAGATCTCGGAGAAGTGAAAGATCGGGACCGGGTTTTTCAGGGTGCAGCGGACCTCCAGGTTCATGTGGCACATGGCGCAGGCGGTAACGATGCAGTCCGCCCCGCTCTCGGCCGCCCCCTGCATGATGATGTTGACCTTGGGAGTCACGATGTCCGGCCTCGCCACGGTCAAGAAGGTGCCGCAGCACTGCGAGGAGTAACCCCAGTTCACCGGCCGAAGACCCAGCTTCGCCAAGGTTTTTTCCATGATCCCGTAATAATTGGATCCCGAGCGCAACGCAAAGGGACGGTTGAGCATGCACCCGTAATAGGGAGCGAAGCTCAAGTCGATACGGACATGGCCGTTCACCGCCAACAGGCGCTCCAGGTCCACGTCCTCCAGCAACCCGAAAAAATGCCGGATCCGCAAGTCGGAATCGAAGGGTCGGCCCCACATTTGAAGATATCGCTCCCGTGCCGCCTCGTCGTTTTTCAGGCGGTGCTGAGCGTGCTTCAGCCTCAGCGTGCAGCTCGGACAGGCCGCTACCAACGGCCGGTCCGGCGGGGCCAGCGACAGGTTGCGGCAGGCGAGATCGAAGGCGATTTGGTGACTGATGCTGTGCGCAGAGGAGCTGCCGCAGCAGTTCCAGTCGGCCAGTTCGATCAGGTGGATGCCCATCTTGCGGCAGCATTCGATCAGCGACTGGTTGTTCTCCTTGGCCGTGGTCGCCAATGAACAACCGGGGAAATAGGAAACATCGAAGGTTGGAGCTGCGGCCATGGTTATTTCCGGAAAATTTTCTTCACGTCCCCGATGCGCTCGACCCGGGAGGGCGTCAGATCCAGTTTGCGTTTGGCCAGCATCTTCATCCCCACGGCCCAGTCGCTGATCAAATCGCGGGTTTTGAGTTTATAGCGCATCATGATCTCTATTTTGTGAGTGCGGCCGTAGCGTTCGATGGAATTGAGAACCTCGCGGTGGAAGTTCAAAATGTCCGGCTCCTGGATGTCGACCTGCTCGGCCAGGGCTCTTTCGCGCAGCGCATCCATCACCGCGGCGATATCGATGGCCATGGGGCATTGAATGGAGCACGTGTGGCATCCGACGCAGATCCAGATCGTGTTGCAGGTCAGTGCTTCGGTCTTCAGCCCCAGCTGCACCAACCGCATGACCCCGTTGGGCATGAAATCCATGTATTCGCTGAAAGGACATCCGCCGCTGCAGCTGCGGCACTGCAGGCAGGTGTAAACGTCCGTCCCAGCCAGTCGTATGATCTCTCTAGAGAACTTCAGATCGAGGTCGTTCAAGCGAATCAAGGATAAATTGCTCTCTTTCATTGAATCAGTCGTTGCGCGCCGTTACTGGCGAACGCTGCAGCGATGTGTTCCATGGCCTCAACGGCATCTCGCACAGCCGTAAAAATCAGGTTCGAGTGTTTGCGTTCCCTGAAGCTGCCCTGCTCCTGGATTTCAATATAGGCCGGGCTGATGGCTCCGCCGATGGCATAAATGCCCCGGATGCTGGTCTGGTACGGCGGCCGCAGCAGGATCAGGCGGGCTCCCTCTTTGCCGATTTTGCAGATTCCTTCGGTGCAGGTGATCTGCTGGATACTCAAGCGGTCGAACAAAGGTGACGGTCCTTGCGTCCCGATGCAGGCGATCACGTGCTTCATGGGAAAGCTCATGCCCTGCTGCAATTCAACTCCCTGGCCCAACTGGACATTTTGAGTCTGAACCAGCAGGCGTTCGACACCGTCCTTATCCACTTCGCCTATTTTGGGGACGACGGCTGGAAGGATCTTGATGTTGCCGCCCAAAAGAATCTCTTCTCCCAGGTCGCGGGCCACTTCCTTATCGACCTTGAAGTGTTCTTTCTTATGGCCCCAATAAACCGGGGTGTGGTCTTCGGCCGCTCGCTTGGCTTTCGAAAGGGTGGCGACCACATCCGCCGCGGCATTCCCCCCGCCCAGAACGAGAGTCGGTGCACCAATGTGTTCGGCCGGATTGTCAAGCTTGCGGGCCACCGTTTTGGCCTCGCCGTAGACGCCCAATTCAACCGGGATGTTGCTGCCGAAGGCCAGCACGACAGCGCGCGCACGGTAGCGGCTCTGCCGGGTGATCACATTGAATTCACCCTGTTCTCTCTTGATGTCCAAGAATTCTTCGTTGAGGTTAACCAGGATCCTGTGTTGGTCCACACACTTCTGGATTTTGATGAGATATTCCTCTACCGGGTGGTTGTCCGCGTCAGGCATGAGGTCATCGATGGGGAATGGCCCCGTATCGCCCTTGGGGATGGTGGGGTACACCCTCTTGCCGCGCGGATAAGAGTCGATGATTCCCTGAAAAACAGGCTCTTTCCTTTTTCAAGGACCACATATTTCAGCCCCTTTTCAGACGCCTGGATCGCGCAGGCGACCCCACCCGGCCCCGCCCCGACAATCACCACATCATGAAGCGACATTGAAATAATCTTCCGTTTACGGATCAGTTTTCTTGTCGGCGCACTCTACGCAACGGCCGTATTCGTCGACGCAGTCCGAGCAATGCAAACGGCCGCAAAGCCGGCATTCGGTCATGACCCCTTCGGCAGCACCCTTGCAGTCTTTATGACAGGCGGTGCATTCGAATTGAACGTCTTCGGGTTCGGTCATTTTCTGCCTCCTTTCGTTTATGGCTGCGGCCTCAATGCGGCCAGCCCTTTGGTAAATTCCAACAAAACGCCCAGTCCCTGCTGGACTTGCGGGTCTCCCATGCCTCGCAGCATGCCCCAGGGGCCGACCGCCTGGGCGGCGGACACATCCACCCGGGCCGGCAGATCGGCGGCGCGGTCCAGGAGGTCCAGCGCGCCCGGGGCGGCCAGCTTCTTCAGAATTCCCGCCAGTCGCACCACCCCTTCGGCCACCTGCTGCAGATCTTCGGCCGAATAGGACGCGCCCACCTTTTTGAGAACCTCCATGCCGGTACCGAGCAGGCGCAGCACGCCGCGCTGTTCCAGATCGTCGAGGAAGGTTATTACCTGCGGCACACTGGACTTGAGCAGGGGCTCGGCCGTCAGCGCGAAATCGATCAAATTTTTCATCTGGTCCAAGGCGAAGTCCAGGTTTCTGACGTTGCGCATCATTTTCTTGATCAGAAAGAGCAGATCCTCCAGCTGAAAATCGGCCTCCACATCCGCCAACTCGACGATCAGAGCTTGAACGGCTTCATTGACGCGCGGCGCCAGCTCTTCGCGCAGCTCGCCGAGAGCTTTGGCGGATGCCGTCAAGGGCGCGATCTGGCTTTCCAGACGGTCGAGTCGATCCAGAATCATCTGTTCCGTGGTCATGGCATCATCCCCCTCAAGCGGCTTGCCGGATTTTGCCGGCCAGATTCATCTGTGGTTCAAGCGGCAGATCGAGACCTTTCATCATCAGATTCCAGTAGACCCAGCGAAACATCATCTTGCCCCAGTGGTTGCTGAGGCTTTCCTGCAGCAAACTGAAGGGGCCCATGCCGGGGAACGGAAACTTGCCCGACAACGGCTCCACGGCGTAGTTGAAATCGAGCAGGATCGCCTTTTCGAAGCCCGAGGCCAGGAAACAGGTGGCATGGCCATCGAACTTCGGCAGCGGCGGGTGACCGTCGATTTCGCGCACCAGGTTTTCAACCAGCGTGTAGGCCATGTAATGGGCCACGGAGCCGGCCTTGGAGGTCGGGACATTGGTCGTATCCCCGATGACGTAGATCCGATCGAACTTGCTGGCCTTCAACGTATGCTTGTCGGTCGGCACAAACCCCACGGGGTCGCTGATTTCGGAGTCGATCAGCGCCTTGGCGCCCATGTTGGGCGGTATGGCTACCAGCAGATCGTAGCCGACTTTTTGCCCTTTGTGGGATTCGATGGTTTTATCCTCGGCATTGACCTGCGCCAGATCGAAGTAGGGGGTCACCTTGATGTTTTTCTTGGCGGCAACAACCGCCAGCGTTTTGGCGGCCACCGGCTTGGTGAAGACGTTGTCCAACGGCGTCACGAATTCGACCTCGACCTTGTCCCGGACGCCGTTCACGGTGAAAAACCAGTCCGCCATGAACACGAACTCCAGCGGAGCGATGGGGCATTTGTAAGGGAATTCGGCGATGTTGAGAACCACCTTGCCGGAATCGAAGTACTTCAACCGCTTGCGCAGCGCCAGGGCGCCCTCCAATGTGTAAAAGTCGAAGATGTCCTTGCGCCAGCCGTCCAGCATGCCGTTGATCTCCGAGGGCTGGATATCGCAGCCGGTCGCGATCACCAGCCAATCGTAGTCGTACTGCGCCTTGGTCGTCTCAACCCGCCTTTGCGCCGCATCGATTTTCATGACCTTAGCGACTACGAAATCGACGCCCTGGGGAATGAATTCCTTCTTGGGTTTGAGCACATCCTGCTCACTATAGATCCCAAATGGGATGAACAGATACCCCGCCTGGTAATGGTGGCGCTCATCGCGGTCGATGATGGTGATCTGCCATTCCGCCTCTTTCAGCTCTTTGCGCAGCATGTTGGCGACGATGGTGCCGCCGGCACCGGCGCCTAAAATCAATATTTTCCTCATCTGATTTCCCTCCACCCTAGTTGAAGGTTATCCGGCCACGAATTGATAGCTCTGCGATTTGGTCCCCTCCACTTTTGGGATGTGAAAGGTCAGAATCCGGCTTTCGCAGTTTTCAACGAACTGCCTCTGCGAACAGCCGCTGCAACCGCCGCATTTCGGCTTCCGCTTCAACCACCATCTCCTCGATGATGGTTTTAAGCGGCTTGATCTCTTTCACCAGCCCCACGGATTGACCGGCCATCAGCGAGCCTTTGACCACATCGCCGTCAACGGCCGCTCGGCGCAGCGCACCGACCCAGAAACGCTCCACCTCGAACTGGGCCTCTTCGCGGGTGATGATATTTTCATCGAGCTTGCGCAGGAGCTCCATCTGAAGCTTCCCGAACTCGGCGGTCCCCTCGTTCTTGAGCGCCCGGACTGGGATGACCGGCAGGCGGCTGTCGAACTGCGGGGTGGCCACGGCATCGCGGGACTTGGCCCGCTTGAAAACCTCCTTGAAATTCGGGTGCGCGGCGCATTCCTCCGAGAGGACAAAGCGCGTGCCCATCTGGATGCCGGCCGCCCCCATCATCAGCAGATGCGCCATCATGCGGCCGGTGGCGATTCCGCCGGCGATGAAAACCGGGACATGCTCGACCTGGAAGAGAATCTGCTGGATCAGCACCGACAAAGCCACCGGCCCGATGTGCCCGCCGGCTTCCGACCCCTCCAGCATGAGCGCGTCGGCGCCGCGCTCGATCAGGCTCATGGCCAGCGGCTCGGTAGACGCAAAACAGATGGTCTTGGCGCCGCACGCCTTGGCCTGTTGAATCTCGTTCCGCTTTGGAATGCCGCCGGCGAACACCACGAACTCGCATCCCAGGTCGCACACCAGCTTCAGGTGCTCCGGGTAGTTCGGAGCCAGGGTGATGACGTTCACCCCGAAGGGGCAGTCGGTCAACTCGCGAGTCAGTGCGACCTGGCTGCGCAGGATATCCGGCGGCGCATTGCCGCCGGCCAGCAATCCGAACCCGCCGGCGTTGCAGACCGAACTCACCAGCCCCGGATCGCTGATCCAGGTCATGGCGCCGCACAGGATGGGGTAGCGCGAGCTCAAAAAACCCCGCCCCCGCTCAAAAAAGCGGTCTATGATCGCCATTCGGCACCCCGGTTCAAATGCATTCAGCGAAAGTGAGCGGGCATGCTGCCTGATTCCTGAAACCCGTGTTTAATTCGAACAATTCGTCGATTTCGTCCAAGAGCCGCATGTAGACCTGCTTCTGGGCGTCCCGCACCTGCAGCGCGAAATCCTCATCGACGTTGCCATCGCGCACGGCAAGCTCCCTGAGGCTTGCGATCATCCCGCAGCCGTCGACCCCCTGCGGACAGGCCTCGGTGCAGCGGCCGCACTGCACGCAAAGCCAGATGGAAGGAGACCGCAGAAGCTCCTCGGCCAACCCCAGATTGACCATGCGAAAGATGAATCGCGGGTCGAATGCGCTGCGCTCGCCGGCCACCGGGCAGGCGCTGCTGCATTCGCCGCAGGCGAAGCACCTCGACACGTCCGCACTCCTGACCGCCCCTCGGAAATTCTGACTGCTCTTGAAAAGATGTTGTGAGGGGATGCGGGTCGTGCAATCCGGAATCGGGGTGTTCATCCAGAAACGCCACCGGGTCTCTGTAATCCCTTCGTTGGTTCCATACAGACATTCATAAACCGAATGCCAGCGAACCCGCTGGAACCGCCGGAATAAATCGTAGTAGGCGCGGGCGGTTTCATAAGACACCGCACCGCAGCGAATTGCGGCGGCCCGGGCATAGCGGACCAAGGTCTCGGGCTTGACCAGGTTCGGACAGACGCGGTTGCAGCGCCGGCAGGTGAGGCAGTACCAGATTTCAGGGGAAGCGATCAGTTCTTCGAACAGGCCCAGATTGGCGAAACGGACTATCCGCTGGGGGCGAAGCCGGTCTGTGGCGATTTCAACCGGGCATTCCGCATCGCAGCTGCTGCAGTTCCAGCATAGGCTGCTGTCGGCGCTGGTGGCCTGTTCGATGCGCTGGCGTATGGTTGGATTCAAAAAGGAAATCATCCCGCCTTCAATCGTCCCGACAGGTCTGATTGGTGTCGCATCATTGTTTGAACTTATTTGAGAAATCTCCCCTGCCCCTCTTTCCAAAGAGGGGAAATGCCTCCCTTTGGCAAAGGGAGGTCCGGAGGGATTTGCTAGAATCCAACCTGATCTATTTTGAGGCTGTTAATTGGGCTGCCGCTCTAGATTGGAGCATGACGATCGAGCCCCTCAAGCCCCCTTCCCGAACGCGCAGTCCGGAAACACGCACTCGGCGCAATCCTGGCAAAGGCCGCCGTGGCCGAAGAAGGCGAGCTCCTTCCTGCCGATCCGCTCGCCGGCCAGGACCCGCGGCAGCACCAGGTCCAGGACCGTGGTGCGGTGGTACAACCCGCAGGCCGGCACACCCAGGAGCGGCACGTCCCCGATCCAGGCCGCCAGGAACATCGCTCCGGGCAGGGCCGAGGCCCCGTAGTGCATCTCGCCGGCGCCCGCCCGCTGGATGGCCTGGCGCGTGACGTCGTCCGGGTCGACGCTCATCCCGCCGCTCAGCAGGATCAGATCGCAGCCGTTCTCCAGATGCGCCACGATGGCCTGCCGGATCAGCTCGGCGTCGTCCGGCGTGAAGCTCACCCCGGCCACCTCCGAGCCGAGCGCCGTCACCTTCCCGGTCAGAATCGGCGCGAAGCGGTCCTTAATCAGGCCGTTGAAGACCTCGCTGCCGGTCACCACGATGCCGGCCTTGGCCCGGCGCAGCGGCCGCACCGCCAGCACCCCGCCGTTCTGCCGGGCGATGGCCGCCGCACGCTCGATCGGCGCGCGCTTCATCACCAGGGGGATGGCCCGCGTCGCTCCCACCAACTTGCCTTTCGGGACCAGGGTGTGGGTGTGCAGGGTCGCGCACATCACCTCCTCCACCATGTTGAAGGCCGCCAGCGCCGCCGTGTTCACCTGCAACAGCCCGTCCACGGCGGCCGTCAGACCGATCTTGCCTTCCTTCGGGTTGTTCTCCCAGGCGACCCCCTCGCCGGCCAGCGCCCCGGCCAGGATGGCGGCCGCTTCGTTCTCGTGGATCTCGTCCTCGGCGAGGTCGATGACGTAGAGGTGGTTCTTGCCCAGCTTCTGCAGATGGCAGATGTCCTCGTTGCAGACGGTATGCCCCTTGCGGAAGGCCGCGCCCTTGAACTCCCCGGGCCGGATCTCCGTGATGTCGTGCGCCAACCGGGTCCCGACCGCATCCTGCAAATCGATTTTTTTCAGCATGTCTCGCGCCCCTTCCAATCCAAGGAAGTTGATTTCATTTCTATCGCAGGGTGATGACTTCCGCGCGCCGTTTACCGGATTTTTCGAAATGGTGCCCGTGGTCGTGCGGTGCCGATAGATCGGGCACCGCATCCGGCGCCCAGTTCATATCCGTCCATCGGTTAACGGTTTAATGTTGAAAAAGATATTATAACAAGCTACTTATAGCCATAGCTTCACGGTTTGCAGCAGCCAACCGTTACTACTTTTCTCCGGCCCTTGCAATCATTCTGCGGCGCGCCCAGTGGAAGAGCTTCCAGTGGGCCGTAGTTCGCTGTTTCAGTTCTCTTCTCGGAGATATGTTTGAGGCTTTCCGGTTGACCCGGAAAGCCATTCCCAAAGACGTTCCTATTGTGATAGCCTCAGATCACATTCTCTTTTCGCTCCCGCGCGAAAGAAGCCAGAGAAAGGGTACCAAAATGAAACAGCAGTCATTTACGTCCATTCTTATAGTTTCAGCGATCCTGATTTTTCTCCCGCTTGGCGCCGTGGCCGACCGCTGCATCGAAGGCGACTGTTTCAACGGCAGGGGCACCATGGAATACGGCACCGGGCACACGTATACCGGCGAGTTCAAGAAAGGAATGCGCGACGGCGAGGGCTTCATGACCATGCCTGGCGGCCGAACCCTCAAAGGTCGCTTCCAATACAATACGATTTTCGAGGGGACCTACACCTACCCGGACGGCAAGGTCTACACCGGTCAATGGGAGATGCGCGAGCGCAACGGCCGCGGAACGCTGAAGTATGCCGATGGGCGGGTCTATGACGGCGAGTTCAAGAGCGGCTTGCGGCACGGCAAGGGTGTCATGACCTGGCCCAGCGGCCGCCGCTACGAGGGCGATTTCGCCCGCGGGACGCGCACCGGCAAGGGGACCCTGAGCTATCCCGACGGCCGGGTCTACTCGGGCGCTTTCGTGGACGGGGAGATGACGGGTCGAGGTGTGATGACCTTACGGGACGGCAAGCGGCTGGAAGGAAGATTCGTCAAAGGCGAGTACGCCGGGCAGTGACAGGGACGAAAAACCGGCGAGCAGCAATCGGCCAACTAAACATAGCAGGGAATAATCAAATCGGGGAGAGGGAAAAACCCTACGGAACCACAAGATGGTACATGGGTATCATGTCTTTATCGTCAAGAATCATCTCAATCTTACCATTGCTGCGCGAAGCGAATAACTTTACAACAGCCTCGGCGATCATGGTTGCGTATCGGTGGTTAGGAAAAAAGTTGATGGTTCGCAGAGTGGTGACCAAATCCGCTATTCCTACAGCAATCGAATTAGTCACGCTTTCGATATCATAGGTCTCCTCACAAAGCAGGCAGAAGCTCTTATCTTCAAGCATCGAAGGCTCGCTACGATTCAGGTGCCTATCGATAATCGCCAATTCTTTAATGTTCAGCCGTGTCCCTGCAGCGTTCAAGTATATTTGGTATTTTTGGCGCATGAGATCCTCTTCCTCCCTTAAAACATGGGATAGCATTGCAATAGCGTTAGTAACGCCCCCTGCCGCGTCTGTCTCCACGTCCTCCTCTGTCTCTACCTCTACGGTCGTCAGACGAAGGGCGAGCTTCATTGACAGTAATTGTCCTTCCTTTAAAAGCCTGTCCATTTAAAGCCGCGACTGCAGACTGAGCCTCAGCCTGCATGGGCATCTCTACGAACCCAAAACCTTTTGATCGACCACTTTCTTGATCCAGAACAACAGTTACGGAGGTGACCTGCCCGAAAGGCCCAAAGGCTTCGCGCAAGTCTTCTTCCGTAACATTATATGATAGGCTCCCAATGAAGATTCGCATGTTCATTCCCCTTGGTCCATCAGGTGAATTTCTGCGAACGCTAATCTTGGAGACAGAGGGGGGCGGCGAACTCTCTTTACAGGGAACGCCCAATCAGGAAGGCCGCTTCAGACTCGCGAACAGCTGATCCTATCCTTTTCAAACTCTGCAATCATATCATCGCTCAGCGAAGCCCTATGAGGCAGATGAATTTTCTGCATGAGAAACTGGGTGACGGATTCCGTGTTGCCTGGAATAGCTGATGGTTAGCTCTTCCACGCCCCATAGTTTTTGCTCTTGCTGACTGCGATGACGTTGCCTTGGAGGTGAGAGTTATTGAATTGCTCTACTGCGCGCCGAATGCCCTCTTCAGTTTCCATTTCGATCAACGCGATTCCCTTGCTCTGGTTGGAATACCTGCCCCTGACGATCGCTACCGATGTGACCTTTCCAGCCGTGGAAAAACGGTGGCTCAGTTCGGCCTCCTCGGTTTCGTTCGACAAATTGCTGATGTACAATTTCGTTTTCACGTATGTCCCTTAAAAAATGCCGTCACCCGATTGCAATTAAACTCCTCGTGGGTGGAGTACGGAACGGTCGAGGAGAACCAAAAGTGAGGAAGCGGAGAGGACGCGGCACCCCCCTTCGGTGAAAAAGGGGGTGCCGACTTAAATGGAAATTTAGACCGTCTTTACGTTGGCGGCTGACTTGCCCTTCGGCCCGTCTTGAACATCAAAACTGACTGCTTGACCTTCTTGCAGGCTTTTGAAGCCGCTATCCTGAATAGCGCTGAAATGTACGAACACGTCGCCCCCGGTTTCGGCTTCGATAAAGCCGAAGCCTTTGGCCTCATTGAACCATTTGACTTTTCCTTGCATCGTCGCTTTAATCCTCCTTTCTCAGATTTTTAAGGGCGGATTTCGACGACGGCACAAAAAAAACCACCGCACTTTGAAGAGTGTGGTGGTTAAGCCCTACACCGCAAAATGTTTTAACCCAGCCTTGACGACAAATTCTTCCCGCAGGGGATTTTTCAATGCCGCATTAAAGCTACTATAGCCACGTTACGTTTGGATGTCAACCGGGAGAGGTCATTGCGGTTTTCATAGCTGAACAAAGGTGCAGGTTCAGGGAGGGTTGCCATATCAATCGCCGAGGTCGAACCCGTTAAGATTTAGGTTTCGGCTGAGAGGCTTCCGAAGAATCGGCTTCAGGATCACCCAGCAGACGCACCTCACGCTGAGGAAAGGGAAACGACATCCCGGCGGCCTGCACCGCATCATAGATGGCGGAATTCAGGTCGCTTCGTATCTTGGCGAAGTCGGCAAACTGGTCGGTCCATGCCCGCAGTTCGAAGTTGATTGAACTGTCGCCATAACCCACAAAAAGGCATTGAGGCGCTGGATAATTTAAGACTTGAAGGTTGGAGCGCCCCACTCCCTCCAACAGCTCGATCACCTGTTTCGGTGGCGAGGCGTAGTTCACTCCCACCGGCAGTTCGATGCGCCGCAGACGATCACTAAAGGTCCAGTTGGTCACGTTGGCGGTGATGAATTGCGCATTGGGCACGATGATCTCGGACCCCTGAAAGGTGCGCACCGTGCTAGCGCGGAAGCCGATCCGGCGCACTTCTCCCAGGAGCTCGCCTACCTCGATGGTGTCGCCTACGTGGATGGGCCGTTCGAAGAGCAGGATCAATCCGCAAACGAAATTGTTCACTACGCTCTGCAGGCCGAAACCGATCCCCACACCAAGGGCGCCGGCCAAAACGCTCACTCGGGTCAGGTCCATCCCCAGCACCCCCAAGCTCACCAGAAACCCGAGGGCCATGACGGTGTAGTGCAGCAGACGCGAGGAGGCATAAGCTGCGCCGCTCGAGACGCGGACGCGGGGATATACCTCTTCCTGAAGCGCATATCGGATGATGCGCGACAACAGATAAGAAGCCCATATCGTCAGGCCGAAGGCGAGGATGTCCTCGATGGAAACGCTGATAGAACCCCGCTCCAGCTTCGTGGCGAGGATATCGCCTCCCACCGAAACGATCGGGTCCAGGAGCCCGATGCGGTCCAGAGAACGGACCGCCCAAGCGAGGACGGCCAGCCACACGAGCAATCGGTAAGCCCGCTTTTCAAGAAGATCGTGATGCTGTCGGACCATGTGCAGCCGCTGCAGCAGTGGCAGGCGCAAAACCACCGATAGCGCGCCGCCGAACACGCGCAATCCGGCAACCAGCGAGAATGCCAGCACGATGGCCGATAAGGTCCCGGGCGTGAGGATGCGGCCCAGGTTCAGGAAGCCGAGCGCCCCGACGACCGCGCCGCCGCCAAGGCAGAGCATAATTAATTTGCAGATGACCTCGATGGCATGCATTCGGCGGGCGCTCATAACCTCGGCAACCGCATGCTGCAGGTGGCGGGAGGCCAGCAGCCAGCCCAGCACCATGACCCCCGCCACGCCCTCCAGCAAAAGCAGCCCCTGCTCGACCACCGCCGCGCTGCCGAAAGCCCCTATGAGGATATCCAAGGCATACAAACCACCCAAAGCATAAATCCCCGGCATCAGGCGAGGAGAAATGGCCGGCTGCACGAGGCGCACAATCGGTATCAGTGCGAGTGCCGTAACCAATCCCTTGATCATGGGAGGAGTTGGTGAAGCATACCGGGTCGCGACAAACCAGACGGTAAACAATGCGGCTGCGTAGGGCCGTTCGAATACCGCCGCGAGGGGTACGGCTTTTTCGGCATCAACTGTCCAGCGGTGCGCAGCCCGTCGCGCTGCAGTGAACACTCCTGCTAAAACGGCTAACAGGCCGATGTGCAGAGGCATCTCTCGGGAAGGATCGCGGACATATTGGAGGAGGTCCCTCCGGAAAGAGGCGCCTGTTTCGCTGATGAGCTCAGGAAGGGATGTCCGCGCGTATTCCCACTGCGCCCCATGCCAGATCGGGGGGCTCGCGCGCGTCAGGATGCCTGTAACCGCCCCTTTCTGGACCTGTACGATGCGTGCCAGGATATCGTCGCACCGCGAAAGTACTTCGGAGATGCGGCTCTGGAAGTTGAGCAAGCCCTCCCGCTGCGCCTGCAGAGGCGCTCGCGCTGCCGCAATCGCGTTCAACACGGTCTCGATCTGCTGCAGGGTTGCGGCAGGAGTCGGTGATGCCTGCGCCGCATCGCGGGTCTGGACCCATGTCGCCTGAAGACCCGCTAAACGGTTCAGCTCCTCTCGCACTTCGATGGCCCGTTTCGTTAGAAGATTCAACCAGTCGCTGACCTGGAGCTGCCTCGACTTCCACAGCGTTTGCTGAGCCTGAAGGCTTGCCAGGGTCGGCTGCCCCTGGAGAATCCTTTCTGTATTGAAAAGTTCCCGCTCCATGTCGCTGTTGGCCTGGTGAAATGATTGCCGGATCTTCTCGGTCTCCGAAATTGAGGCGAATTTTACTGAGACGGTGGCGATAAGATTCGTCACTTCGGTTGCTTTTGTTGCCACCTCTGCCGGCGGAATAGCAGTCGATGGTGGAGGCTCAGCAGGCTGCTGAGGAGCTGCGGGCGCCTGCCCGAAAGATTCGCCCGGGGATGCCGCCAGGAAAATAAACAATGCCAAGGCAATGGCCTGCAGGTATTTCGTTGGGCATCCCATCGTTAAGGCCTCCTTCCTTTGGTCTTCGCAAGCCCGACACTCAGAAGCCAACCGCCGAGCAGCTATCATGATTTGCTAACATGGACGCGATTTTCAATGCATCGCAAAAAGAGCCACTTGGGGTAAGGCCGGTGGCTGGAACCATGAGGTCTGGTTATTATTTCAATTTGGCATAGAGCTTCACATCAAGAACTTCTTCATGCGAATAGGGGGGGCATTGTTCATGCTGGATCGAATGGAACGAGTTGTTTCCATAGCCAAGCAAAACTACTGGCCGTCAATAACGAGAATGAAGGCGTTCAAATGGTTCGCCAAACCGGCCCGGATCGCCCAATTGAAGCAGGTTGAGGAGCCTTGATCAGGTCTTCGTGGGATCCCCGGCAAGAGGGTCGCGCACATTGAGGAAAGGGAACTTCAGGAAATCACGGTCATGGGTGTATAGCGTTTTCACGCCATGCTGGCGAAGCAGAGCAGCCAAATGAGCATCCGGTACCAGGTCCCCCCGAGTGGGAACCTCTGACGTCGTGGCGCGGTAGACGTTCCAGAATCCTTCTTCCTCCGATAGGAAACGCACATGCGGTAAGTTCAGAAGCGTTTCGATGTTGGCCATAGCCTCATCGGGTGATAAAGGATGATCGAACACGGCCGGGTGCGTCGCAATGCGCAGATAACCCATAACCGTAGACCAGCTCAGGGAGAAAACTTCACTCTGAGCCATACGGGACTCGACAAATAATCTGGCCCGCTCGAAGTAGCGGCTGCTGGTATCGGAGGCGTAAAGCAGAATGTTGACGTCAAGGGCGAAACTCATCCCTATTTGCTTTCGATCTTTGACTGCTGTTCTTGTTCCATGACGGCGTATAGCGCCTCGCGATCAGCCAGGTCGATTCTGGCGCCCATGGCTTTTGAAATCCATTGGAGCGGCTTATTTGAAGCCTTGGCGGATTTGCGTTCACCGATCGCCTGGGCCAGCAGGTCAGAAATCAGTCGGCCAAGGGATTTGCCCTCCTTTTTTTGGAGCTTCTTCAGATCTTTCAGAACGGGGGCGTCGATATCTACGGTAGTTCTCATGATGTATTGATGATAATATTCTGTGCATCAGATGTCAATATTTCATTTTGAGTGACAACCGTCCGGTAGTTATGGAGTTTGCCACCGGGCACGAATACACCACCGAGCTCAAGAGGGTTGATTTTATTCAAGGAATAAAGCCCGCCTCCATAACCGGTTGGGCGGGCATGCCCTGCTCGGACTGATCCACCCAGCCGCCGCCCATGGTCTTATAAATATTGATCAGCGAACGGAACAGGGTATTCTGGCCGCCGGTATAAGCCAACTCCACATTGAACAGGCTGCGGTCGGCATCCAACACCTCGAGGAAGCTGGTGTAGCCTTCGTCGTAGCGCATCCGCGCCAGGCGCGCATAGTTGCGCAGGGCCTTGAGCTGACGGTTCAGCGCTTCCAGCCGTTGGCCGGATTTGCTGCGGTCGATCAGCGCATCCTCCACTTCGCGGAAAGCGTTCTGGATCACCTGCTGATAGCTGTGGAGTGCCTGCAGTTGAGCGGCTTCAGCGGCCTTCACCTCCCCTCCAATCCGGCCGGCGGTGAAAAGCGGCACGCTCACCGGAACCCCGAAATCCCAAGCCCGGGACCCCGCCGTAAACAAATTCGTCAGAGAGGTGCTTGCCGTGCCGAAGGCGCCTGTGAGCGAGATGGTCGGGAAATAAAGCGATTTGGCAACTCCGATGCGCGCATTGGCGGCAATGAGCAGCTGCTCGGCTTGCCGAAGGTCGGGTCGTCGTTCCAGCAGCTCGGAGGGCACACCGGCCGGCACGGCCGGCAGGGCCAGTTCATCGATCGTCAGGCCGCGGGGAATCGCCCCCGGATTGCGGCCGAGCAAAACGCTCAAGGCGTTTTCGGTTTGCCCGACGGCGCGCTCGATGTCCGGGATGCGCGCGAGCGCATCCTCGTACTCGGATTCGGCCTGGCTCAGGTCCACCTCGGAAATGATCCCGTTCTGGAAACGTAGCTGGAACAATTCCAATGTGTCCTTGCGGCTGTCCGCCGTGCGGCGGATGATTTCCAGCTGCTTGTCCAACGCCCGGATGTCCACGTAGGCCGCCGCCACCGCGCTGACCAGAGTCAGGACTACCGTGCGCCGGGCCTCCTCCGTACCGAGCAGCTCGGCCCGGGCCGCCTCGGTCGCCCGTCGGAACTTGCCCCAGAAATCGATTTCCCAGCTGGCGCCGAGGAAGGCTTCGTAAAAATTAAAAGGATTGTTCCGACCGTCGATGGGCTGCACGGTGTTTTTTTCAGTCAAACGCTGCCGGAATGCGTCGGCATTGCCGCCTGCGGACGGGAATTGGTCTCCGCGGGTGGAAAAATACCGGCCGAAGAACTCCTCGATCTGGGCCGTCGCGATGAGCAGGTCCTTGTTCTCCTCAAGCGCTGTGGCCACCAGGCGGTTCAGCACCGGGTCATTGAACTGCTCCCACCAGGCCTTGTTGGCGAAATCCTGTGCTACTTTTTCCTCGAACCGCCATGCGGTGGGGGTTTCGATGGCCGGACGTTTGTAGTCCGGGCCGACCGTCATGCAGCCGGTCAAAACGAGCAAGACGCCGCAGCTTAGAACCCCTTTAAGCATGCTCCCCTCCCTTCTCGCTCACTCGATGTGGATCCACCGCCGCAGTTTTGTGCTGGGCCGAATCCCCCCGATGGCTGAGCTTCTCGACGACGTAGAAGGTCATCGGGATCAGGAATATGGCGATGAAGCTGGCCGTCAGCATGCCGCCGATGACCCCCGTGCCCATCACCTGGCGCGCGACGGCCCCGGCACCAGAGGCGATGGCGAGCGGCACGCATCCCAGGATGAAGGCGAAGCTCGTCATCAGAATCGGCCGCAGCCGCAGGCGGGCACCCTCCAGGGCGGCGTCCGCGATGGATTTGCCTTTTTCGTACTCCACCTTGGCGAACTCGACGATCAGAATCGCGTTCTTGGCCGCCAGGCCGATCAGCATGATCAGCCCGATCTGGGCGTATAGGTTGAACTCCATGTGGCGCAGGAAAATCCCGGCAAAGGCGCCGAGCACCGCAATGGGCGTGCCCAGGAGCACGCTGAAGGGCAGCGACCAGCTCTCGTATTGGGCGGCCAGGATCAGGAAGACGAAGAGCATCGAAAGCCCGAAGATGACTGACACCGGCACGCCCTCCAGGGCCTTCTTTTCCTGAAAGCTCATGCCGAGATAATCGAAGCCCATCTCCCGCGGCATGCTGGCTGCGAACACCTCCTCCAGCGCGGCCATGGCCTGGCCCGAGCTGAAGCCCGGCGCGGCGATGACGTTGAGCTGGGCTGAACGGTAGAGGTTGTAGCGCATCGTGAACTCGGGGCCGGAACGCTGCTCAAGCGAGGTCAGGGCCGAGAGCGGCACCGTGTTGCCCGCGGCGTTCCTCACGTAGAACTGGCCGAGCTGCTCGGCGCGGGTGCGGTATTCGCCCTCGGCCTGGATGTACACCTGCCACTGCCGGCCGAAGCGATTGAAGTAGTTGACGAAGTAGCTGCCCATGAAGGCCTGCAGGGTACGGTAGACCTGGTTCAGATCGACGCCCTGCTTGAGTACCTTGTCGCGGTCGACGTCCACGAAGATCTGAGGCACGGTGGGCAGGAAGGTCGTGGTCGCCCGCGCGACCTCCGGCCGTTTCTTCGCTTCCGTCAGGAACTTCTGGGTGTTGGCCCACAGGAAGTCGATGTCCTTGCCGGCGCGGTCCTCCAGGATGAAAGTAACGCCCCCGGAGGTGCCGATGCCCGGTATGGCAGGCGGCGAGAACGCGAAGGCCACCCCCTGGGGGATGCCGCCCATGCGCCGGTTGAGGCTCGCCATGATGGCCGCGTATTTTTCTTCAGGGGCCTTGCGCTCATGCCAGGGCTTGAGCGTGATGAAGAAGAAGCCGCTGTAGGTATTCGTCACTCCGGACAGCATGCTGTAGCCCACCACGGTGGTGCAGTACTGCACGCCGGGCGTCTCCAGGATGATCTTCTCGAGTTCCCGGGTGGCGGCGTCCGTACGCTGCAGGGAGGCGGCATCCGGAAGCTGGACACCGGCGTAGAGAAAGCCCTGGTCCTCCTCCGGCAGAAAGCCGCCCGGCACCTGCTTGCCGATCACGCCGATCGCGCCGGTCATCAGGAGGAGCAGGAGCAGGCTGATGACGAACTTGCGGATGAACCACCCGCAGAGCTTCACATAGCCGTTGGTGGCCTTGCCGAAAGCGTTGTTGAACCCGCGGTAGAAAGCCCCCAGGGGGCCGCGGGCTTTTTTCTTGGGCTTTAGGATCAAGGAGGAAAGCGCCGGGCTGAGCGTCAGGGCGTTGAAGGCCGAGATGATGACCGAGATGGCGATCGTGACCGCGAACTGCTGGTAGAGCTTGCCCGTGATGCCCGGTATGAATACGGTCGGCAGGAACACGGCCGAGAGCACGAGCGCGATGGCCACCACAGGTCCGGAGACCTCCTCCATGGCTTTCAGCGTGGCCTCCTTGGGTGATAACCCGTGCTCGAGATGGTGCTCCACCGCCTCCACCACCACGATGGCGTCGTCCACCACCAGCCCGATGGCGAGCACCAGCCCCATCAGCGCGATGGTGTTGATCGAAAACCCGAGGAGCGGAAACATGGCGAAGGTGCCGATCAGCGAAACCGGGACGGCCAACGCCGGGATCAGGGTCGCGCGCCAGCCCTGCAGGAAGATGAACACCACGATGATCACGAGGATCAGGGCTTCGTAGAGCGTATGCAGGATCTCCTTGATGCCCTCGCGCACGGACTGCGTCGTATCCAGCGCGATGCTGTATTCCAGATCGGCGGGAAAGTTCTTCTTGACCTCCTCTAAAAGCCGGGTGACGCCGTCCACCGCCGCGATCGCGTTCGATCCCGGCAACTGATAGAGGGCGAGCACAGCGGCCGGCTTGCCGTTCAGACGGCCAACATTGGCATAGGTCTGGGAGCCCAGTTCGATGCGCGCCACATCCGCCAATCGAACCAGCGAACCGTCCGGGTTGGCGCGCAGGACGATTTGCGCGAACTCTTCAGGCGTCTCCAGGCGCCCCTGGGCGCGGATGGCATAGGTGTAATCGATACCACCCGGCGCCGGCTCCGCCCCGACCTGCCCGGCCGGGTTGACCGTGTTCTGCTGTTTGATGGCGTCCACGATCTCCGGCACAGTCAGGTTCAGCTTGGCAAGCTGGTCCGGCTTGACCCAGAGGCGCATGGCGTACTGCCCGGCCCCGAACACGGTAACGCTGGCGATTCCGGGGACGCGCGTCAGCTGGTCGTTCAGGTTGATGAAGGCGTAGTTGGCCAGGAAGGTCGCGTCGTAGCTCCCTCCCGGCGAGGAGAGCGCCACCACCATGAGCGGGGAGGAGGTGGACTTCTTGACCGTGACCCCGTAGTCGCGCACCTCGGAGGGCAGCTTCGAGTCCGCCTGCGATTTCCGTATCTGGGTCAGCACCTGGGCGATATTGGGGTCGGTCTTGACGTCGAAGTTCACGTAAAGCTTCAGCTCGCCGTTGTTGGCGTTGAGCGAGTACATGTAGTTCATGTTGTCCACCCCGCTCATCTCCTGCTCGATGGGGGTGGCCACGGACTGCTCCACGGTCTGCGCGTCGGCGCCTACATAGGTGGTGTTGATGACGATCTCGGGCGGGACGATGTCGGGATACTGGGCGATGGGCAGCCCCAGGATCGCGACCGCACCTAAGATGACGAAGATGATCGAGATCACGATCGCCACGATCGGCCGGTTGACGAAGAATTTTGCCATGGATCAACCTTTCTTATGACTTTGGGGTATACGGCTTGGGCGTCACTTTGGCCCCGTTGCCCACCTTCTGGGTGCCCTCGGCCACCACCCGATCCCCCTGCTTCAAGCCTTCCCGGACGACCCACAGGTTTCCCGTTCGCTCGCCCACCTTGACCCCGCGAATCTGCACGGTGTTGTCGGCCTCCACCACCGCCACCTGGTAGCTGCCCTGGAGCTCGCCGACCGCCCGCTGCGGCACCAGCAGGGCGTCCTTGACCGTGCCCATCAGCGCGCGCACCTTGGCGAACTGCCCCGGCCGCAGGAGGTTCTCGGGGTTGGGAAACAGAATGGCCACACGGATGGTGCCGGTCTGGGGATCCACTTGGCGGTCGGCAAACGAAAACGTCCCCTTTTGCGCCCAGCTGCTGCCGTCGGCCAGGATCAGCTCGAATGTAGTTTTCTCGGCATCCGGCTTTTGCTCCTGCTTGGACTTTTCAACCGCCATCAAGTACTCGCGCTCGCTGATGGGCACATACACCTTGATGGGGTTGACGGTGGACACCGTGGTCAGCGTTCGCGCCTGGGGGGTTCCGACCAGATCGCCGATCTGAGCATTAGCCGCGCCGGCAATGCCTTCGATCGGCGAGGCGATCTTGGTGAAACCGAGATCCAACTCGGCCTTGCGCACCTGCGCCTGGGATTCCAGCACTTGGGCTTCGGCGCTCTGCACGGAGCCAATGGCGTTGTCCTTGTCCCGCTGACTGACGGCGTTGGCCGCCGCTAGCGGCAGGATGCGCTTCAAGTTGGCCTGGGCGGTCTGCAGCACCGCCTGCTGCTTGGCCAAAGCGGCGCGCGCTTCGTCCAGCGTCGCCTGGAAGGGCCGCGGGTCGATCTCGAACAAGAGGGTGCCTTTTTTGACTAACTCGCCCTCCTTGTAGTTCTGCTTGATGAGATAACCCTGCACCTGGGCCAGGATCGTGGCGTTCACGAGACCATCCATGGAGGCAACCCACTCCTGGTACACCGGGACATCCTTTTGGATGACCTCCGCCACTTCCACCTCCGGCGGGGGCGGCGGTGCGACTGCCTTCTTCTCTTCGGTGCAGCCGGCCAAGCCGACTGAGGCCATCAACGCTACCCCCCAAAAAACAAATTTGGCTTTCACAGGACCCCCTTTTGATAATCGACTTAAATTTGCACAGTAAGCCATCATATGGTGCGGTTTCATCCCAACTTGGTTTAGATGGTTGATTCGATCAAGAGCGGCGGCCATTGCCGCGATCGGAATCGTTCGCAGACGCACCGCCCTTCCCGCTGTAAAAGAGTGTTTCCATGCCGGATGAGAAGTACCTTTCAACTACGGTCGTCAACTGCTCCCGCAGAGAATCCCCCTCCCGGCCGGCGTACTTTTCGTAAAGCTCGGGTGCAAGGCCGGCGAACGCATCCAGAAGCTGTGGATCGAAATGCGCCCCCCGCCCCTGCTCGAGAATTTTCAGCGTGTCTTCGAACCCGAGCGGCTTCTTGTAGGGCCGCTCCGATGTGAGGGCATCGAAGACGTCAGCGATCGCAAAGATACGCGCCGCCAAGGAGATATCATCGGCCTGGTCGCCTCGCGGGTAGCCGCCGCCTCCGAATTTCTCGTGGTGCCCCGCAACCACCGGAACGCTGTCCCGCAGCCAGGAGGCGCGCCGCACGATGTCGACCCCCAGACCGACATGGGTCTGCATGACCCGGTATTCTTCCTCGGTGAGGCGTCCCGGTTTGAGCAGGATGGCGTCGGGGATGCCGATCTTGCCGACGTCGTGGATGAACGACCCCTTGATCAGCCCCCGCATGTCATCGGCCCCTAGTCCGATCTTCTCGCCGAGCCGGGCGGCGTAAAGCGACACGCGGTAGTTGTGCGCGTCGGTGTCGGCATCGCGCTTGGCGATGGCGCTGCCGAGCACGGCAAGCGTTTCCAGGTTGGCGTCGAGCAGGTTCGTGGAGTAATCAGCCAGCCGGCGCATCAGATGCAGGATGACGGGGTAGAGGATCGCCGCGACGCCGCAGACGATGGCGACCACGATCAGGACGCTGCGCAGAACGGCGCTGCGCATCGCAGCCGCAGACTCAGGCGATACCGCGAAAGCTCCCCGCGCAAACCCCTTCACCGCTCCCTGCCGGTCGGTGATCGGGATTGCCGTCAAGACAAACGGTTGGCCTTCGATGCGCTGCATTTCAGCCTCGGCCTGCGCGGGCTCGGGAAACGCGAAGGGCCGCTTTTCCGCCAGCGCCTTCGCATCAACCGCCGGGGATTCCGGCACCGACACCTCGGCAACCACCGTGCCCGAGCGGTCGTAGAATTGCACCCAGACAAAACGGCCTGCCCGATAGGCCACGGGCGTGTCGGTACCGGACTTCAAAACCTGGTGCAACGCCGCAAGAGGCGTTATCCGGCCCTGTTCGGCCATGTCCATCACCCGGTGCGTCAGCGCGTTGATTCCCTGCCGGCCGTAGTCTAAAACCTGCTGCTCGATCATGCCCCGTTGGACGAAATAAGTGATCGCCGCGGTGCTCAGCGCAATGCCCAGCGTCGCCGTGCCGAGCCGGATCAGCAGCACGCGCTTGACGAAGACCCTGAGCGGGTAGGTTTTCATCAGGCCGGTTCTATTTCCAGCGAAACGCGATGCCGCCCATGCCGAGGATGGCTTCCTGGTTGTAGAAGTCGATGTTAGAATCGACGCCGTAATAAGCGCCGGTTACGAAGAAGCGCATCGGTTCGCTGCCGAGCAGGGTCCAGCCCCAGGGGTTCTTGTAGTACACGGTGGCGGAGGCACCGTAGCGGTCGTCTTCGCGGGTCTTGGCGTAAACCGGATTGCTCTTGTCGAAGTCCGCCTGGCCGACATAGCCGTTGAGCACCAGGCTGACCGGGTCTCCGCCATAGAAATAGGTCAGCTGCACGTCTGCGCCGGTGTTCGCCATGGCCTCGCCGTCCAGGTCCTCTGAAAAAATCGCGATTTGAGGGGTCAAGGTATGTTTGCCGAACTTGAAGCCGTAGCCGGCCGATGCCCGGTGAATGGTGCCGTTACGGTCAAGACGGTCCTGCTCGGAATCGGTCAGGCCGAGGAATTCCCCGCTCTTCTCGCTGCCGATATCCACCTTTCGCATGGAGTATTCCAATTCCAGGTTGGAGCCGAAGATTTTGTCCCAGACCAGCTGTCCACCCATGTTCTGGCGGCTGGTGTCGTCCCGGTTCTGGCCCGTCACGAAGGGGTCCTTCCAGACCCTGACGTTGCCGCTGAACAGCAATCCGGCCTGGAGCACGCCGAGCGAGCCGATGCCCTGTTTCACTCCCAGTTGTTGAGCCGTGTCGAAGGCTAGCAGGTCTCCCACTTCGGTACCCAGAAAAATCTCGGTGCGCGAACCTGCGAACGTGTAGGCCAGCTTGAACGGAACCGTGAAAATGGCGGTCGACTCGGAGTCGGGCTCGTCATTGAGATCATTGATCCTTTTATCCGACAGATCGAAGCTCAACACCTTCGCCACCGTGTTGCTTTCGATGCTCAAATAACCGGCTCCCGGCTGAATGAACCCGCTGAAACCGGATTGTGTGGCGATCGGGTCCAGCGCCAGGGCAATGTTCGCTCCTCCCAGCAGAGCAACTGCCAACACAGCTGCGATAAAACCGTTCCTGAACATGGGTCTCCTCCTTTTTGTGTTGTTTTCAAGGGTAATTAGCCTGACAGCTGCCCCTTGCATATAGGACTTTGGTCCTACTTTACAAGAATCGTTTTAGCTAAGAAATGTTGAGCGCCGCGGCCAGCTCGGCGGCGATCTCGCGGCTGAGGGCGGCCAGCGCCCGGCTCTGGGCGGATACCAGCTCGGCATAGCCCGGTCCCGTGACCTTTTCCTGAAGCACCGAGGTCTTCA
>Ga0105093_10000044_pt1 | contig 42656 bp, 41 predicted proteins | sample PPLLak3March2015_2_FD_79111 | JGI IMG/M metagenome (GOLD analysis project Ga0105093, IMG submission 79111) | Freshwater sediment microbial communities from Prairie Pothole Lake near Jamestown, North Dakota, USA - PPLs Lake P8 Core (3) Depth... | ecosystem: Environmental > Aquatic > Freshwater >... | reverse complement strand
TTTCTCTTTTGCCTCCCGCTCTGCCATGTGCGCTAATATAGATTTAAGCTCTGGCGCGAGCAATTAATTTGTTGTAAATATAATAGATACAACACATACCTTATACCGGGGACAACCGATGTTGGTTTCTTTATACCAGAATAATCCGGCTTTCGGACAAGTCAAAAAAAATCTCGATGAAGTCCTTAACGCCGTCGCCGACAAATCCTTCGATATCCTGGTTCTTCCCGAACTTTTCGCGACCGGATATATCTTCGAAAGCAGAGAAGAAGCAATTACACTCGGAGACATCCCCGGCAAAGGAATAGTTTTCGAACGGCTGAAAAGACTGGCCGACGAAAGTGACGCGCTGATAATCTACGGTTTCCCCGAGATCGCGGAGGCGAAGCTGTTCAATTCTTCGATGGCGCTTTTTCCCGACGGGACCTTCAAAATCTACCGCAAAACGCATCTCTTCAATACCGAAAAGAAGATCTTCGATCCTGGCGATAGCGGCTTTTTCCTGTTCGAATTCAAGGGAGCCAGAATCGGCATGATGATCTGTTTCGATTGGCGGTTTCCAGAGGCCGCCCGGAAGCTGGCGTTACTGGGAGCGCAGGTAATCTGTCACCCCTCCAATCTTGTCCTGCCCCATTGCCCCGATGCCATGATAACACGAGCACTCGAAAATAACGTTTTCACCGTTACCGCAAATCGTATCGGGACCGAAAGCCGCGCCGGCCAGAGCCTCCGTTTCATCGGCAGATCCCGCATTATCGCCCCCTCAGGCCATGTTTCGAGCGAATTGCCGCACGATAAACCCGGCTTTGTCGCTTCTGAGATAAACCCGCAACTGGCTGATAATAAACAAATTACTGCCGGAAACGATATCTTCGCGGACCGCCGCCCGGAATTTTATTGAGCCGCGCCTTCGCCTCGATATTTTGCTATCCCATTTATTTAGACCGCGAATCGCTTAATGTTGGACTGCTTTTTGCCGATATTCCAATTAGACAAAAACGCAGCCAGGAGACAAATGTCGACCAAAATTAAAATAGGGCAGGCCAACGTTCTTGTAATCGACGACGAACCGCAGATTACCGAGATTATCGATGCTTTCCTGACCAATGCCGGGCACAATGTCATTGTCTCCAACCGCGCCTCCGAAGGGCTAAGAAAGGCCAAAGAAATCAAACCGGATGTTATTCTGCTCGATATCATGATGCCTGAAATGGACGGCTACGATCTCTGCAACGCCCTTAAAAACGACCGCGCCACCGCCAAAATCCCGATCGTCTTTCTGACCGGCAAAGACCGCAACGACGACATGGGAAAATCGTTCAAAGTCGGCGGGGACATGTTCATCAAGAAGCCTTTCTCCTGCGAACGGCTGCTTGAGATCGTCAATATTATCTTGCTTTCGACCAAACATTAATTATATTAAAACTGAAAATATTGTGCACCGCAACATAAACTTGCGCGTATAATCATTTGGAAGGTGCGCGGATGCGGATTATCAAACGATACAAAAATCGCAGGCTCTATGATACCGACCGCAAGTTCTACATCACCCACGCCGAACTTTCCGCGATCGTCGGCTCGGGCGAACCTTTCCAGGTGGTCGATTCCGACAGCGGCGAAGACATTACCGTGGCGGTCCTGGGTCAGCTTTTAATCGGGAATCTGCGCGAGGAACGTGATGCCGGAAAAGCAAAAGAAATACTGATAGAACTGATAAATAAAGGAGGAGAAAAATCTATGTCGATTCTGAGAAACACTTACCTGGCTGGAATCGGGATGTTCAACCTGACCCGGAAAAAAGCCGAGGAAATCATCGATCAGCTTATTAAAGAAGGGCAGATCAACAAATCCGAAAAGAAGGATGCCGTCATGGAACTCCTGGACAAGGCCGAGGAGCAATCCAAGAAGTATAAAGACCGGGTCCTCAAAGAGGCCGGAGATGCTTCGAAAAACTTTTCGAAGATGATCGAGAAGTTCAAGCTGGCGTCCCGAAACGATCTTCAGGCCCTGGAAAAGAAGATCGATATGCTGACCAAGAAGCTGGATAAGCTGAACAAAGAGTAAATTAAAAGCTATTGCTTAGGTTTTTGTCGTTAACGGCGGGGAAACCCGCCGTTTATTTTTTGTGAAATTCGCCATAGAGCTTGAATTTGCCGGCAATTTAAGTAAATTTTATGACTATGGAAAAAGTAAACCTGCTCGGTAAATCCCAGAAAGACCTGGAACAGGTCATGACGGAACTGGGGGAGAAGCCCTATAAAGGACGCCAGCTGTTTAAATGGCTGTACGGTACGCTGCAGTACGATTTCATGGAAATGTCGGATATGACCATGCAGTTGCGGCGGAAACTTGACAGCATGTTCTTTTTCCGCGACCTTGATTTGGCCGACCGGCAGCATTCCATCGATGGTACCGAAAAATTCCTTTTCAAACTGGATGACGGTCTGATGGTCGAGGCGGTTATGATTCCGGATGAGGAAAGGAATACGGTCTGTATTTCCAGCCAGGCCGGCTGCGCCCTGGGATGCCGCTTCTGTGCCACCGGGAAACTCGGATTCGGCCGCGACCTGACCGTCGGCGAAATTATCGGACAACTGCTGTTTCTCCGGCGGGAATTCGGTCCCGATGGTTACCGCAATATTGTCTTCATGGGGATGGGGGAACCGCTTTTGAACCTGGACAATGTTATCGCTACGGTCGGAATAATTTCTTCCAGCGTGGGGCTGTCTCTTGGCGCAAAACGGGTTACGATTTCGACTTCTGGCATCGTCCCCGGCATTTACCGGCTGGCCGATTCCGGGCTGAAAGTCAACCTGGCGATTTCTCTGAACGCCCCCACTCAGACAAAACGCAAAAAACTAATGCCAATAGCTAATAAATATCCTCTTGACGAACTGATGGAAAGTGCCCGTTATTTCACGGCGAAACGGAAACAGCGGGTCACCTTCGAATATATCCTGTTCGAAGGAGAAAACGATTCTCTGGAGGATGCTCGAAATTTGGCTAAACTAATCCAGGGGATACCTTGTAAAATAAATTTGCTGGCATATAATCCCGTGGAGGGGATTCCTTACAGCAGACCGCAGGAGGAGAGGATAAACGAATTCGCCAAATACCTGTATCCGCGGACTCCGGCCGTGACGGTCAGGAAAAGCCGCGGGGTCGATATCATGGCCGCCTGCGGGCAGCTTGCGGGAAACAATATCAGGTTTAAGAGAAGGAGATAGAAGGGATGTCCCGTCTCAAGAAAATTTCAGTCGCGACATTGGTGCTGATGTTTGTTCTGGTCCATAATGTCAGCGGCGAGGACGATTTTAAAGTCGGACCGATAGAAATGCCCGAAATAGCCTGGGGCAGCAATATCGCTTCGTTCAAACTGACCTATACGGGCGGAGATTATAAATTTATTGCGGCGGCCGCCCATGCGGAATTCGGCGAAGGGAAGCTGAAGCCGAGCCGGAAATTCGTGAAGAATTTTTTCATGACTCCCGAATCTGAAATCGACATCGAACTCCCTATTCCTGTCCCGGCCGCGTACGGTAAGGGGATGGTGACGATCAAGTTGTACGACGTCGTCGATACCCTCGATGAGCTCTTCGAATCTCAGGTCTTTTTTACAAAGGAAATTCCCTTCAATTTCAAGGCCCCTCAAAATTTGATCGACGAAGTCGGCTTCGATATTGCGCTTCCTCCACTAATGGAAAACAACGCTCTTTTCGACAATCCCCTGGCCCGGGTAGCCCCGGTGCTGTTGAGCCGCGGAAAAAGCATCGATGAAATAGCCTCGCTCTGCAATACGACTCCCGATAATATCAGAGCGGTCCTGGAAGTTTTGAGGGAAGAAAAATTTATCGTTATAGCCGGTGAAAAAGTCCGTCCGAGTTTCATGGTAATCGAAGAAGAAGCCGTTTCGCAATTGCGTCCTTTCATCGACAGTACGGTGGCGAAACTGTATGACAAAATAGTCGGAAATTTCCCCGTTTTCGACAGTGCTTTAGCCGGTATGATAGAATCGGGCGAGGTGACTTCGGATCCCCATGACGCTCTCGGCGGAAGCGCCGTCCTGCATCACAAGTATCCCCTGGTCATGACCTTCCTTTTGTGGAATTTGCTGGGAAGGTCGTTTATCACCGGGGGAACGCCGTTCGATATCTTCGCCGATTCCGACCCGTGCAACGGGCGCATGGGAAAATTTTTCTATATGGTGCCTTCGGGAAAAAAGAATATCGGCAAAACCTTTTATTACCAGACGACGATCGCGGAACAGGAAACCGCCTATTGCGGATACGGCGAGTACGAAATGGTATGCGATCCGAATTACCGCGAAAAGGCCCGAAACAATATTCCCGTCCGCTGGTTTTTCTCGAGGGAAAGCAGGGAGGTCGTTTATTTCTTCGACACCGGTGTCCTTCTGAAACCGGTTTCCCTTCTGATGCAGGATACTGGCGAGCCGGTCGATTCCCTGCGTACCGCGATTGACAAAGCACTGGACGGCTATATGTACAAGCAGTACGGCGAGGGAGCGCGATACTGGTGCTGGAACCTGGTCGTAACGCAATTGATGGATAAGCTGGTCGAAAACGGCAAAATCCAGAAAGAAGAATCCCAGTTATATTCATTTCAAAGATTGGATTTATGATGCATTTACGCCATTTTGTTTCGCTGATTCTGCTATTAGCTTTCATCGGCGGATTGATTTCGAGCTGCAAGGATCCGTATCCTTCGGTGGACGAACGCCCCAAAATTCTCACCCTGATCGGGAAACTGCAGAATGCCGTGAAAGATAAGAATGCTGCGGCCATCGATTCCCTGATTATTGCCGAATCGTACCAAAAGGGTTACAGCTCGGCATCCGTATTGAGAGATGTCTATGGCGATTCTGAAACCGCCGGCTTTTATGCTTTCGGCGGCAAGGAATTCTATTACGCCGCCGATGAGGGGGTAGTGAATTTTACGATCATGGCCGATTCGTCCGATACCGTCGGCAGAGCCGCCGAGGTGGTTGTTAAAAAAATCAAAGATGACTGGTATATTTCGAAATTCGACCTGAAATAAAACAAGGGCGTTCAATCATCGATTGAACGCCCCCGAGCAATACACGGCTAAACGGGAACAAATCCCATTCTACTATAAGGGCAGTGAAAGGATTACACTGATTTCCTTTTTTCTTCTTCGATTTTCTTATTGGCCAGAAAATAATAAGTCAACAATCCCGCCCCGGCTGCGACCAATATAACTCCAAGAGCTACTTCGGGTTCGATATATCCCGGAAGAGCTTTCAGGACCGCCATGGTGCCGCCCACCAGGACCAGGACCAGACCCCATTTCAATGATGAAGGAACAAACCGGTCCATTGGCTGCTGAAACAACTTGGCCGCGTCATCTCCGACTAACCCTTTTTCAATCAGGCGCTTACGCGTCAAGTAGTCGAAGAATGCCTTGAAAATAATCACGATGCTGGGAAATATCACCAACGGGATGACAATGTCTTCAAGATTGCCGTTCATATATTCTCCTTTGTTTTTGTTTTTCCTGTCTATTTATTCCAATAGACCGGCCCCGGTCGGAAATGTTGCAGAGATTCACCTTATTTTTTTAGCAACCTTTGGGGAGCATTTCAGTCTGTTATACTAAGAGCAACAATGTGGAAAAAGATTTTGAACTGGTTAAACGGGTTCTTTCCGGCGACAGAAAAGCGTTCCGGAATATTATTGTCGATTATGAGCGGCTGGTGAATCATATCGTCTACAGGATGATTCCGGATTACACCGAACGGGAAGATATCTGCCAGGAGGTCTTCGTGAAGGTTTATCAGAATCTCGATAAATTCAGGGGAGAGAGCCGGCTGTCCACCTGGATCGGGCGTATCGCAGCCAACCGCTGTATCGATTTTTTGCAGGCTAAAAGGCTGCCTTTGTCGGAACGGCCATTGGAAGAGATTCACCATCTTTCTGACAATAATTCCGATAATCCGGGGGATTCGCTGGAGAAAAAAAACCTGGGCGACATCTTAAACAAAGAAATATCACGGATTCCGAATCCCTACCGGACCATTCTGACCCTTTACCATATCGATGAATTATCGTATAATGAAATAGGGACGATATTGAAAATGCCGGAAGGAACCGTGAAAAGTTATCTTTTCAGGGCGCGCAAAAAACTAAAGGAAATCCTGACGGCGCGATACAATATTGAGGAATTATGGGTCTGAAACATTTAAGCGAAGATGAGATTCAGGAGTATCTGGATAATCCGGTCGGAGAATCATCGGGGGCAGTCCGAAACCATTTGGAGAACTGCCCGGAATGCCGGAGGGTTTTCGGGGATTATCAGAAGTTATATTCCGGGCTGAACAGGGATGACATTCCCGGGCTTTCCGTATCGTTTGCCGATCGGGTAATGACCGAAATAGAGGCTTTGGAACCGGTTCGGGATAAACGTGACGCCTGGATACCGATATTCGCCGGCTCAATGATTCTGCTCGGGCTGTCTGCAATATTCTATGTTATCGATTTCTCTGCGATTTTCGGCTTGCTGCAGGCCGGGGATTTTTCCGAAGCGTTGAATTTTACCGCCCTTCGGAAATTACTCGGAGCCGTTGATATTTTCGGATTGAATATCAAGACTATCCTTGCGGTCGGTTTAATTTTGTTGGCGACTTTTGGCGTCGATTTTGCCGTCCGATACTCGCGAAAAAAGCCGGTCACTTTCGTGGTTTAGTGAATTTACCCTATAAAAAAAGCCCCCTGAATAAGGGGGCTTTTTTATTTCGATGCTTTTCAATTAGTCGGGCTGCTTGTCATGGCTGACCTGCACCCGGTCATGATCCAGACCGCTGGTTATGATCGAAGTATACCGATCTTTATGCTGCAATAATGACATTGCCTGCTGTACGCCCGGATCGGTCTTGAGGATGATTTCTTCGTAAATGCCGCGCTGTCCGGCAATCTTACTGATGATCTCCCGCTTGATAGCCCTCTTAATGTAATCTTTGGCGCTGTCGAAATCCCTGGTCTTTTCATCTTCGATCAGGACTTCGAGATTAGCCAGAGCACCTTTATAGGTTTCGTCTTTTCCTTCTTCGTTCACGGTCTTTTTCAATTCATCGAGGCTGTATTCAAGGGTGGTTTTATACTCGAAATCCCGCGATTTAATAAATGTCCGGAATTCCTCCACCATTTTATCGTTGACTTCAATGTCGACCCCGGCATCTTCGTGATCCGCGAAATAGTTGACCGCGTAGTCGAAAAAGAGGGACTGCCGCTCCAGTGCGATTTCAATCGTGGTATAAGTCTCTTCGCCGGTAACTTCGACATCCGGCAAAATCCCGCCGCCGCCGTAAACCACCCGACCGTTATTGGTGTAGTAAATTTCTTTTTCCGCCGTATTGAGAGAATCGGTGGCAATCGTATCAGGCTCTTCTTCGAACCCCTCTGCCATCATATCCTCGGGATGGACTTTTCCCTGACGCTCCGGCCTCTGGATACATCTTCCCGACGGCACGTAGTACTTAGCCGTGGTCAGTTTCAGGGCGACATCGTTATCGGAACCGACCGAAAAGACCTGTTGAACGAGTCCTTTACCGTAAGTGGTATGCCCCATAATAACCCCGCGATCCCAATCCTGAATTGCACCCGAAACGATTTCGGAAGCCGACGCGGTTCCTTCATTCACGAGGATGACCAGCGGTTTATCAGGATACAGCGGCTGCTTGCGGGAATAGAGCCGCCGCTCGGATTCGGCATATTTCCCGCGGGTGTAAACCACCAGCCGTCCCTCATCGAGGAACAATTCCGAAGTTTCCACGGCCTGCTGTAAAAGTCCGCCGCCGTTGGAACGGAGGTCGAAAATCAATCCGCTGATATTTTTCGTATTGAGTTCAGTCAGTGCTTCACGCAGTTCGTGACTGGTTTCCTCGGCGAAACGGGAAAGACGGATATACCCGATATCGGTCCCGTCAATCACGCCGTAGTAATTGACCGACTTTAGTTCGATAACGGCCCGCTCGACTTCGAAATCGAGCATATTCGGAATGCCGGTCCGTTGAATTTTCAGATGAACCGCAGTCCCTGCCTGACCCCGCATTAGCTTGGCCGCATCGGATGTGGTCATATTATAAGTGGAATGTCCGTCGATTTCGATAATCTTGTCGCCGGAACGCAATCCTTTTTTGTAGGCCGGAGTTCCCTCCATTGGCGTTACGATCGTGATGTATTCGTCGCGGGAATCGATTTCCATCCCCAGACCTTCATACTTCCCGCTGGTGCTTTCCATCAGTTGATCGTACGAACGACGCTCCAGCAGAACCGAAAAACGATCCAGGTCCTCGAGCATCCCGCGAATCCCGGCATTGATCAGGTCGCGCGTGTCGATTTCTTCCATGTAGCGGTTCTTGATATCGTAAACGACCTGGTTGAATTTCTTGATTTCCTTGAAGAGCGTCTCGCGCGATTCTTCCCCGGTATCCACTTCCGTAGAAGGAGTTTCATCGAGGTTGATATGAATGGTATCCGCGATCATCGCGGGATCGGCCTGCGCCCGGACCTGACCGGCCTCTCCGGAGCCAACCGCCCAGATGAGACCCAGGAAAAACGCCGTAACCGAAACCAATATTAGACTAAAGCTTTTCATATTCCATGCTCCTTCAAGGGGTCAATGCAATGTATTCAATCTATCTTTCCTATGTCCATTGTCAAGCAAGTAAAGAACCAACCGATTCTTCTCTGTCCTAAACTTAAACAGACCAGCCGTTAATTTGGTTTCAGCCCCTCTTTGGGATATTGTCACTTATTTGTATCCCGATAAGACTAAACGGCTTGCAATTTTCGTACAATTTCGTGAGGGGACGGTTTCCGGTCGTTTGGGTTTTATTTATCGTCAATAGATGTATCTATCCCTTTATCATATTAAACGAATTTAACTGCAATCTGTTGCAGGTAATTTCTATATCGGATTCGGGCCCGATTTCTCGACCCCCCTTAAGTGATTGACTAATCGCAACACCGGACATATACTAATTAACCCCGGTTTTTTGGTGAAAGGATCATCCCGAAATGATCGAATTTAACGGAATCAAATCGCTTATTTTTGACCTCGACGGAACCCTCATCGATTCCTCAGACGGAGTAATCGAAGCCACCAACTACGCTTTGAATCGAATCGGCGAACCGCCCCGCCGCTCCGAAGAAATCGTAGCGTTCATCGGTTACCCGCTTGAAACCATGTTCAAAGCCTTTTCCCAAAAATCCTACAAGGAGTTCTGGATGCATTTTCAGAAAAAGGGGAAAGGGGTAATCGCGGCTTCGGCAAAACCGATCGGCAATGCCGGGCGAATTCTGAAAGAACTGAAAAAGCGCGGCTACGCCATCGGAATCGGCACCACCAAAATGCGGGTGCATGTTGAGCAGATCATTCGCAACCTCGGATGGTCAACTTACGTTGATACCTATGTCGGCGCCGATGATGTCGCCGAAGTGAAACCGGCTCCCGATGCTTTCCTGGAAACCCTGAAACGTCTCGAGGGCCGACCGGAATCGTGCGTCGTGATCGGCGATACCATAAACGACGTTATCGCCGCCAAACGAGCCGGGCTAAAGGTGATTGCGGTTAAATCGATTTTCGGAGATAACGGAAAATTGCAGGCGGGTAATCCCGATTTGATAGTCGATTCCCTCGATGAAATCCTCAGGCTTTTGAAATGAACCATGCCGGTAACCGAAATTAAAATAAAGCCCCCTTTCAATCATCAGCTTTCGCTGCTAATCTGCCGCCGGAGTAAATTCGAAGTCATCGACGAGGCAACTCCGCATACCCTGAAACGGGTGATTTCAGTCAATGACATTCCCGTCATGGCCACAGTCGAATTCGAAGGAACCCCAGATCGCCCTCGATGCCATCTCGAATGGAATATTCTCGGTAACGGAAGATTAATCGAAACCGAAATTGTTTCTGCCGTCAAAAAATATATTTCCGCCGACCTGGATTTGGCCCCGTTTTATAAAAAGGCCCGGCGAACCAAACGCTTCTCCGCGCTGGTCGATCGCCTGTACGGCCTGAAACCGATTCTGACTCCGTCCCCGTTCGAAGCCGGAGCCTGGTCGATTATCGGACAGCAGATAAATCTCAATTTCGCCTTTACCATCAAGAAACGCCTGGTCGAAAATTACGGTACTCTTTATCGCAATAATGGAACCGCGCTGTATTCCTTTCCCGAACCGCGGACCTTGTCGCGGGTTAAAAAAGCGTCGCTTTTGAAAATGCAGTTTTCGGAGCGGAAGGCGGAATACCTCATCGGCTTTTCGAGAAATATCATTGAAAACGAACGGTTTTTCGACATTCTTGAATCAGCTTCGTATGATGATGCCGTAAACGATTTAATGGCTATCCGGGGAATTGGAATCTGGTCGGCCAATTATATTCTTATGCGCGGTATCGGCCATACCGACTGCCTGCCGCTGGGAGATTCCGGGTTGAATCGGGCGGTGCGGCTCTTCTATCGCCTGAAACAAAATCCCGATAATGAAACGGTTCTGAAGTACGCCCGTTCTTTTTCACCGTACCGTTCGCTGTACACGCTGTACTTATGGTTCTATTTAATGGAAGGATTATCCGAATGAATAAAGTGTATTATCGCAAAATCGAAACCGCTATCGGAACGCTGTTCCTGGCCGAAACCGGGCGGGGACTGGCTCATATTCAATTCGGAGATATATCCGAAGAGGAATTTCTCGAAAGACTGAATAAAGAGTACCGCCAGTCTGAAATCTCCGAAGGGGGCGAAGAAAACGCCAAAGCCGAATTACAGCTCAGTGAATATCTTGAAGGGAAAAGAAAGAAATTCGATTTAAGGCTCGATTTCCAGGGAACCCCCTTTCAGAAAAGAATTCTCGAGCGGGTCGCGGCCATACCCTACGGTCAAGTAAAAACCTATGGAGATATCGCCCGAGAAGAAGGAAGCCCGAAAGCTTTTCGGGCGGTCGGAAGCGCCAATGCCCGCAATCGCCTTCCGCTGGTCATTCCCTGCCACCGGGTGGTGGCTTCGAACGGTCTTGGCGGATACGGGGGAGGCTTGCCATTGAAAGTCAGATTACTCGAAATGGAAAAACAAATCTCAAAATAGAATGGAGCGATGATGGAGCAGTATCTTGAAAAACTGGCGAAGGTTCTTCTGCACTACAGTATCGGTATCAAGAAAGGGGACTTGCTGAAGATTAAGGGGGAGGCGATCGCGATTCCTCTTATTAAAGTTATCTATAAAGAGGCCCTGCTGGCCGGAGCAATTCCTTACACCGAAATCGACGTTATCGAAAATATCGAAACGTTCTTCAAACACGCCAACGATGCGCAATTGCGGACCGTGCCGATTATCAAGGAATTCGAAGTCGAAAAAATGGATGCCCTTATTGCACTTTGGGGTTCCACCAATACCCGCTATATGACCGGAACCGATTCCAAAAAACAGCAGCTCTGGGCGCAAACCACTCGTCCGATAACCGAAAAAATGTTCGCCCGGATGGGAGACCGGTCCCTGAGATGGTGCGGGACGCAATTTCCGACTAACGCTCATGCTCAGGACGCCGAAATGTCTCTGGAAGACTACCAGGAGTTTGTCTTTCGCGCCGGGCATCTGCATGAAGACGATCCCGTCGCCTACTGGAAGAAGGTCGAAGCCGAGCAGGATCGGCTTGTAAACATCCTCAATAATATCGAGCAATTGCATATTCGCGCCGATGGGACCGATCTGAAAATGCGGGTCGCGGGGAGGAAATGGATCAATTGCTGCGGGACCGAAAATTTCCCCGATGGCGAAATTTTCACCTGCCCCATCGAAGATACCGCAGAGGGGGAAATCCGCTTCACGTTCCCGGCCTTCTATCACGGCAGGAGTGTCGAGGGAGTCCGCCTGCAATTCAAGAACGGGAAAGCGGAAAAAGTGTCGGCATCCCAAAATGAAGAATTCCTGCTGCATATGCTCGATATGGATGAAGGGGGAAGACGCATCGGGGAAATCGCGGTCGGCACCAATTATGAAATACAGAAATTCACCAAGAACACCCTTTTCGACGAAAAAATCGGCGGTACCTGCCATATGGCTATGGGAGCCAGTCTTCCGGAGGCGGGAGGCAGAAACAAATCCGGGTTCCATTGGGATATGGTGTGCGATATGCACCATGGAGAAATTCTGGGCGACGGAAAGGTCATATACAGAAACGGCAAGTTCGAGATTTAATCTCGAACCTGCCGCTTGCTAAGAATTCATTCCGTTTAATCAGGGCTGCTGCGGAGCCGGTCCGCCCTTGAATTTATAATTCACCAGGTAGACGATATCAAGGATATCGATATTCAGACTGCTGTCGGCATCGCCTGATTGAATAGTCAGCGGTGCCGGGCCTCCCTTGAATTTGAAATTCACCAGGTAAACCATATCCAATATATCGACATCGTCATCGCCGTCAGCATCCCCGCGCCTGATATAGCGCATGGTCACTTCGCCCGCATTGTAGGCCGGAGGGTATTCAATGTCCGGATTCTTAACCTTCAGAGATAAAAGCGGGATTGCCGCAGTATCAAGAGCAATCGCCTGTCCGGAAAGAGCCGTCGAATCGGTCTTGAACGTCAGCCGGGCAATTTCTCCGCTGCCTGGCAGAAGCATCGGAAGGATATCCGCCGGATCCGAAACCAGACGGACGGCCAGCTTTTTGGTCTCAGGCGTAAACCCGGTTACCTGTACCGTCGTAAAATAGTTGGTCCGCGTTCCCGGTAATAATGATGCATATACCAAATCGAAACCACCGGAATACGAAATCGGAATCACAATTTCTTTCAATTCCTGGGAGTTGGTCAGATTAATGGATATGGTGATATTCTGTCCGGCGTAAACCGAATCGATTTCCAGACTGATGGTATCGGCAATAACATTAATGTAATTCTCGAAGCTCTTACTGAGCTCACCGTCTGCCGTCTGGGTAATCAACGTCACGTCGTATGCTCCCAAGTCATTATATATGTGGGTCGGGTCCTGGACATCGGAAGAATCGCCGTCGCCGAAATACCATTTCCATGCCGTCGCCGGAATGGGAGAAATATCGGCAAACAAGATGGACTGTCCGACTTGTCCGATCCTGCTATCAGCCTCGAAATCTGCTCCCCAGCTGATGGCGGCGAGGAGATCGATAATTCCCCAGCCGAAGCTGTTGTTAGGGCTGGCAGCATTATCGGCCGTCTCCATCAAAGCGAGTCTTATTTGCTGCGGGGTGAGCCCGGGTCTGGCCTGAATCAAAACCGCCGCCGCTCCTCCGACCAGCGGAGTCGATAACGAAGTCCCGTTTTTGGTTCCGAAGAAAACGTCTGATTCGCCAAGTGCGCAGTAAGTCGCATAGCCCATGGCACAGACTTCAGGCTTGATCCGGCCGTCGGCAGTGGGGCCTCTCGAGGAAAAGCTGGCCAAAGCGCCCGAAGCATCGACTGCTCCGCAGGAAAGAATATCGAAGGCATCCGCCGGAGCGGCAAGGGTTCCCGAACCGGGTCCGTAATTCCCCATAGCGTTGCAAACGACAATCCCGAGACCGGCGGCGGTATTCGCGGCCAGAGTAATCGGGGCGGTATTGCCGTCATAGTCTTCGTAATCATACCAGTCGGAATAGGCCAGCGATGATGATATTACTTCGGCCCCGATGGAATCAGCCCATTCCAGGGCCGCAATCCAGTTGTCTTCTTCGACTTGGGTCTCACCGGCCACATCCTCAGTTTTGGCGATAATGAAACTGGCGCCGTATGCCGGACCGACTACGGAACCCTCTTTGAATCCTCCGAGAGTCGACCAGGTATATGTCCCATGATTATGCTGAGAAAATAGATCTCCGCCTTCGTTCTGGACATTTCCGTCATCGTTGATGAAATCGTATTCTGCCAGCACCCGGCCGTCGATATAATGTTGGGCGAACGCCTGGTGGGTTTTGCGGGCCCCGGTGTCGAGCATGGCCACGATTACCCCCGCCCCATTGTAACCCAACTGATGCACTTCATCGGCGCGAATCTGCTGATTCTGGGTGAACGACTGGCCGTAATCAAGGATGTCTTTGGTCGATTTTTGGATTTCCGGCATTTCAAAGTTATCGATGTCGCCGAGGTCTTCTTCGGTCAGATTATAATCGGAGTGAAACTTCGCCACCGGCGTGATTTTATGGACAAAAGGAAGTCCCGCGATTCGGTTTATCTGCTCTTCGGTGACCTCGAAACTGGCGGCGTTCAGCCATTTCGACTGCCGCTTCAGAACGGCTCCGAGTGCCCCGATTTCATCCAGATGGCCTTTATCCAGAGGCAGGTCTGCGAAAACCGGATCGGTCTTATCCGTCTTGGCCCTGCGGGCGGCGGCATGGTCGGTTAATCGCACCGATTCCGCGGCTTCCCTGAACTGCGCGGAATTGAAGACTCCCTTATCAGTGAAGAATACCCAAATCTTGAGCTTTTGAGAATCGAACGATTTTAAATAATCAATCGTTCCTGTCGCGATGATATCATCCGCGCGATCCCGGATAACGGCTTTTTCCTGAAGACCGGCGATGTCTTTCGCTGATAAAAATGAGGGTATGAGGCAGAGGAAACTAATAAAAAGTATGGCGGGGAACAACTTTCTGGTAGTAAACGTCATGTAATACCCCTTGAGATGCTGGAAGTAATTGTTGGTCATTAACCTGTATTTACAATTTAATGTATATTTTCATATTGTCAATAACAGTTGGCGGAGTGCTATTAGTATCGGATGTTCCCCATACTTATTCACTTATGATACGTTTTATTCATTCCGGTTGAGTGGCTCAAAAGGCCGTTTTATCCGCCGTAATTCGTTATATTTCAATCATTTTAAAATCGATCCGGCACTGCTCGAGGGAATTGCCCAATTCGGCATCCTATCTGCAAGCAGAAAATACAAAAATACCAAACTAAGCTGGCAGGTAATTATGTTCTCCAAATTAAAAGCAAAATTGGGTTTTACCCTGATCGAAATGATGACCACGGTGGTTATTATCGGGATCGCCGCGGCCCTGGTCGCTCCGGGCTTCGACCGCGCCGCTAAGCGAGTTGAATTCAAGGGACAGACCAAGGATATCGTTTCCATACTGAGAACCGCTCGATCCAACGCCATTGCCGAGAAAAACCCCTTCGGTATTTATTTTGACGATGGCGCCGGGCAGCTGGTTTTATTTAAAGAAATGTCTTCTCCCCTGAACACCCAGTTTGAACTGGGCACCGATTCAGCGATCTCAAACCTGCAATTCGATACCAATGCGGTCTGGTTTTATACCATGTTTAGCAATAATTCGGTGGTTTTTCAGCCCAATGGCTCGGCCTCGGAAACCGGGGACATTTACATGAATTATGACAATGGCGAGGTCTACTGTAATAGCAGCGTAAGTGTTTTGGCCTCAACAGGTAGGTCAAAACTGGAATATTTTTATACTTATTGAGGCTCCCTCTTTCTCATCCTCCGGTTGGCCCCTCATCCTAAAACAGGTGAGGGGCTTTTTTTACCTTATTAAAAATGTTAAATTCTTGACCCCGCCCATCCGATAACTCCAAAGAACCCTTTAGTGACTGGAGGTCATGGTTTTTGGAGTCCTCAACTATACCGGACTCCGCCAGTTAATTTTAATGGGAATTTGTCGATAAAAAAAGAGAACTAACAAAATTTTTGCCGAGAGTCGTTTATGTTATTTGCCAAGAAGAATAAGAGCGCCGTTGGGCTGGATGTCGGCGCCAATTCTATCAAGCTGGTGAAGCTCGATAGAAATAAGAGTGGAATGGCGGTTGGCGCTATCGGTATCAGGGAACTGCCCCCCGAAGCGATCGTCTCGGATGAAGTAAAAGACAGGGACGCTGTCATTTATAATATCCAGTCTCTGATCGACCAGGTCGATCCCCGCATTAAAGACGTGGTTGTTTCCATTTCCGGTTACGGTGTCATCACCGATAAGTTCCTGATCGACAAAAAGTCCGGCTCCGAAGCCGAACAGGCGATTCTGTTCGAGGCCGAACAGCGCTCGCCATTCGACGTCGAGGATGTCACCATGAACTACCACGTGATTCAGATCGACGAGGAAGCCCGCAAACAGGAAATCCTCCTGGTGGCCGCCCGGAACGAGTTCCTCAATTCCTTCGTGGAATTGATTATCGACGCCGGGTTGAATCCGCGCATTGTCGATGCCGATGCGTTCGCGACCATGAACGCTTATACTTTCAACTATGAGACGGATCCGGAAAAGACCACCGTTCTCGTAAATCTTGGCTACGATGTAACCAACGTCGTTTACCTTCATCAGGGAGTATATCATTCCACTCGTGATATCTCTTCCGGCACCCGCGACGTTTATAATGCCATACAAAAGGAATTCCGCCTCAACGCCGAGCTGGCCGGCAAGGCCATCAAGGGGGAGATGAAGGATTCCATCGATCAGGATATGCTCAAGGCCACTATTATATCGGCCACCGAAGAGCTGATTTCCGGCATCGAACTGGCATTCTCCTATTTCAAGACTCAGGCAAAGATCGAAAAAATAGACTGGATGGTGCTTTCCGGCGGCGGTTCGCTGGTTCCCTACCTTCCGGAATACCTGCAATCCAAGCTGAACATTCCGCTGGAAATTCTCAACCCCTTGCGCAACATCGACTATGACCCCGAGATGTTCCAGTACCTCGAACTCGAAAAGATTGCACCGATGTTAACCGTCCCGGTCGGGCTCGCGATGAGAATGGATGGGTAGATATATGCATGAAGGTGTCATGATAAGAATAAACCTCCTGCCCAAGCAGTATCAGAAACGCTCGGGCGGATTCGCACTCGGTAAACAAGGCAAGTACGCTATCGCCGCGGTTGCCGGAGTGGTCATAATGCTGGGAGGCATAACCTTCTATCAGATGCATCAAATCGATGAGCTGGAAGGGCAGATGGAAATCGCCCGCAGCCGCACCATGCAGCTGCAGCAGGATATTCAGCTGGTCGACGCCCTGATGGATATCAAGAACAAAATTACGAATCGCCTGGATGCCGTGGAACGTCTCGACCGCCACCGCAGTACCTGGGTCAGGATTCTAGAAGACCTTTCGCGGAATATCCCCGAATTCGTCTGGCTGACCAATTTCGTGGAAAAGGCCCCGAAACCGGCCCCGGCCGACACCTCGGCCGCAGCCGCCCAGGTCCAGCAGGCGTCGGTTCCGACGGTGCGCGACGTTGAACTCGAAGGCTATACCTTCACCCTCAACGCCCTGGCGAACTTTATGATTAAGATGATGCGGTCGGATTATTTCGACGAGGTCGATTTGGCATCGGTCGAAGAGATCGCGTTCGGTGAACAGAAAGCATATAATTTTAAAATGAAATGCCAGGTCCATTACCTCTCCGACGAGGAACTGGAAAAGAGCCTGGCGCAGGCCGCTGAAGACTCCAACGCGGGCTAACGAGAGAGAGGCGTCATGGATTTCAGAGAACCCAAAACACAAAAGCTATTGATGGGCGTACTGGCCTTCTTTGTGGTTGTCTATTTCTGGTATTCCCGTGTCTATACATCCTATAATGCCGAATTGGCGCAGATGACCCAGGAATACGAAACCATGATAACTAACTTGAAGAATGTCGAGATGAAGTCCAAGTCTCTCGAAGCGCTCAAGCTGGAGTACGCCGAATTGCTCGATAAGTACGACGAGATCGAGCAGCTTCTACCCGAAGTAAAGCAAATTCCGTCGTTCCTGGTTCAACTGCACACCGCGTCCTCGCTGACCGGGACCAAGATCAACAAGATCGAACCTCTCCCGATCGCTCCGGAGAGCTTCTATAATGTAGCCAGTTTCGAAATCGAAATGAAGGGCGGATTTCATGATTTCGGGAAATTCCTCGGATACGTGGCTAATTTCCCGTTCATCGCCAACATTTCCGATATCATCATAAAGGCCAATGAAGTCGCGAAATTCGGCACCAACCAGGTCGAAGAAGTCGACCCCCGGATGCGCGAACAGAATAAGAAACCGACGGTATCGGCCACTTTTGTCCTTTCGACTTACTTCGTGAAGCCGGAAGAACGGCTGCAGCCGTTGGACATATAAGACGGGCGGAGGCAGGAGATGAAATATAAAGTATTACTGATAGTTACCGCGTTTACCCTGTTGGCGACTCCGCTGGTTTTCGGCGATGCCGATATCCAGAATCTCATTCTCAGCCGTCAGGGAAACCAGACCGTTCTCCGTATCGATGCCGGCGATGCCGTGACTTTCAAGCACTTCTCGGTCGACGCCAAGGACGGTAAACCGTTTCGCATCATCGTCGACATGCAGCAGGCCGTGCATCGTCTGCCCGTGAAGGATTTCGCCAATCTTCCCTCGTCCGCGGTTAATTCGATCCGGACCAGTCAGTTCTCGACCGACCCGGACCGGGTGGTTCGCGTCGTCCTCGATATGAACGAAACGGCCCCTTATGAAGTGAAAAACGAAGGGACCTATGTATACATTTATATAAAGGCCGCGAACGATTCCGATTTCCTGACCTGGAACAGCTCGAATTTCAAAAAATCCGCTCCGGTTAAGACGGAAAAGGCCACGGCAGCAAAGCCGGCCGAAAACAAAAAGGCCGATCCGGCTCCGCTCGTGTCTCCCTTTAAAAAGGATATCATAGACAAGAAGCCGGTCTATGCCGATGACGCCGAAACGGAAGAATCCGACGATTATTCGTACAGCGGCTCGATGTCGACTTCCGACGATCAGTCGGAGCAGCCTATTTCCGGAAATTCCGGTCTGTCTCCGGTCCTGGCCATGAACGGAGATTCCGAGCCGGTTATACCGGAAACGGAATCCGAACCGGTACCGGAATATCAGCCGGCTTTTGACTGGTCGGCCTGGCAGTACGTCCGTCCGCAGCAAAGCGGCTATCTCGAAAAAGATATCGCTATGACTTTTGCATGGCAGTTGCAGCAGCAACAGCAGCAAATGGCGCAATATACCGAAGAGACCGAAACCGTCATAGCAGAAGAGCCGATCACCGAAGAACCGATCACCGAAGAACCGGTAGTCGAGGAACAGTTCAATACCGAGGAAATGGCTCAGGAACCCGCCCCGGAACCGGAACCGATTGTCTACCAGGAGTCCCCGGTGAACCAGACTTCCGTACCGGTCATGCCGCAGCCGATCGATACTAATCCTCAGCAGAGCAGTCCGGAATTCGACAAGCCGTATGTTCGGCCGCAGGTAGTCCAGACTACTCCGCCGAACGTCCCTCCTGAGCCGCAGCTGGCCGTGAATACCCCCGTGGATACTCTTCTCGAAGAGACTCCGTCGTCGCAGGATACCACCACGCTGGCCCAGGAAGACGCACAGGATGAAAAACCAACTTCACGGTTCCGCCGCCAACCGGTATTCCCCGCAAAATTGAAAGGAACAATCGTGGCGGAATTCCCGACCCGCATGGTGATAAAGTACGCCCCCGGGGTGGGAAGAGACCCTTTTGAGACTCTGATAGATGAAACCAAGAGGAGCGACAATCCCATCGAGCGGAAAATCCCGGATGTGGAAACCGCCCGACTGGTCGGCGTTTTGCAGTCGACCAACGGAGAACGTCGCGCCCTTCTCGAAGATCTTGACGGATACGGCTATATCCTGAAATCAGGCGATAAGGTCAAGAAGGGTTATGTCGGTAAGATAGATGAAGATAGAGCCTACTTCCGGTTGTTCGAATACGGCTGGAGTAGAACGGTTGCGCTGTATCTCAGCCAAAATTAGAGAAAGGCAGGAATCCAATGAAAAACTCAGCACTTAAAAGATATTTATGGCTGGTGCTTTTTCTGGTTTTAGTTGCCGGTATGGCCGCAACCGTATCGGCGCAGGATAAAGAGACGGATCCCTCGGTACCGATCGAAAATATTTCGTTCCAGGCCGCCGATATCCGTTCCGTTATAAGGTTTTTGGCCGACTATGGCCAGGTCAACGTGGTGGTGGCCCCCAATGTTCAGGGAAGCGTGACCATCAATCTCAGCAATGTCACCTGGGATCAGGCCCTCAAGATTATCGGCCGGACTTATAATCTGGCGGTGGTCTTCGAAGAGGACGGCTATATCCGCATTCTCCCCGCCGATGAATATCGCAAGGAAAGAACGGAAAACGAAAAGCACAATGTTGAGCAGATGACACTGGCCTCGCTCGATGTCCGCATCGTCCGCCTGGCCAATACCGCCGCGAGCGAAATCGCCGAATCCGTTAAAGGACTTCTATCCGGCCGCGGCAAAGTCGATTTCGACCAGCGCACCAATTCCCTGATTATTCAGGAAATCCCCGATAATATCGAACGGGTTGTCGATTTCATCAAGCAGCTGGATCGCCCGGCCCGCCAGATCAAAATCTCGGCGCAGCTTCTTGAAATCAACAGCAGTAACGACCTGGAATTCGGCGTCGACTGGAGCGCTTCGGGCGGATACACTTCCAATAGTGGCAATCAGATCGACCAGAGCGGCGACCAGGAATTGAACCGGGTAACCGATCCGGTCTTTACCTACCGCATCGGGCTGTTGATGAAAAACTGGAGCGCGGATGCCGTGGCCTCGATTTTCGAACAGGACGGCAAAGGCAAGATTATCGCGCATCCGGAAATCACCACTATTGAAAATAAGCAGGCCAAAATTCAGATGGGCCAGAAGGTTCCGGTCAAGCAATTCGACCAATCAGGCAACGTCGTGATTCAGTTCGAAGAGGTCGGCACCATTCTGAAGGTTACTCCGCATATCACCGCGGAAAATCAGATTCTGATGCACCTTATTCCGGAACGCAGCTCGGTCCAGCCGGATGCCTCCGGTATTATCATCAATACCAGCAATGCCGAAACCAATGTCGTGGTGGCCAACGGCCAGACCGCGGTAATCGGCGGGCTGACTTCGCAGATCGAAGTCGAATCCCGCGTCGGAATTCCGATTCTGAAAGATATTCCGTTGCTGGGGAACTTGTTCAGCTATACTCTGAGGGAGTACGAAGACCGGGATCTGGTTATTTTCGTTACGCCGACGATTGTCGACGAACAGCTTGCCGATACGGGTAATTAAAAGTCTGGAGAAAAAGCCCGCCTTAAAAAGCGGGTTTTTTTCTCAAATTTCGAAATTCTAAATATCGATTAGTGAATTAAAAAGCGATAGAATCGAACAGGAGAAGTTATGAGAAGGAAATCCCATTTATTGCCCGCTGTTATTGGCGGCATATTGATGCTCGCCGCGGGAATGATTTTACCCGGATGCTCATCGAGTTCCAGCGGTTCTTCCGGCGGAGGCACCGGTGATTACACCGTGACGAACATCAACGTCAATCCCAGTACCGTCGAGCTCGGTTCTTCGACAATCATAGAAGGAACCGTTCATGATGATGACGGAACCGTGGCCGATAAAGCCGTTCATTTCATCTGCTCCCCCAGCAATGCCGGGTACTTCACTCCGGCCGTCGATACTTCCGACGCGAACGGCGTGGTGGGAACGATCTTCACCCCTATCAATACCGGCAACATTACCGTTACGATCAGCATTGATGATGCCACCGCAGGCAGTGCGCTTTTGACCGCTTCTACCAGCGGCGGAGGCTCGGGCGGAACCGGCAACGTAACCATAGCCGTCGTTCCCGGTCTGGTCCAGGCCGACGGTGCTTCGACCGCCGAGATTACCGTTACGGTGAGGGACGATCAGGGTAATTTCGCTCCAGAAGGTACTTTGGTAAGATTCGTCGCCGGGGAATATTTCCTCGACCGCGACAATAACGGTTACTGGACCGCCGGAGTCGATACCCTGGTTTATGACAATAACGAAAACGGCGTCTGGGATGCGGTCGGTAACGTGCCCTCTACCGGAGAGGTCGAAGGCACCACCGGTCAGGTCGTGATCAACTATACCGCCGGGACTCAGGCCGGCCCGGTCTATTTCATGGCCACGGTCGATCCTTCCGAAAGTTTTTCCGGATTCGGCCTGGCTTCAATCCAGCTGACTCCGAATGCTAATATCGCAAGTTTCTATCTCAGCGCCGCGGATATTCATATCGCGGTCAAGCGGACCGGCGGAATCGAAACCACGACCCTATACGCCATCGGCTACGATGCTTTCGGTAACCCGGTTCCCGAAGGGGTCCAGGTTAACTTTATCATCACCGACGGTCCCGATGACACCGATGACGGCGAACACCTGGGGACCCTGGAAGGCGCCAACCGTCGCGGTCCTTATACCACGACCACCAACGGCAGCGGCGTGGCGGAATGCCCGCTCAGTTCCGGAACCGTTTCCGGAACCATTCGGATTCGCGCCTATGTCGATACCGTCCTTTCCAACGCCACCAGCGTCATGGTCCATTCCGGTCCTCCGGCTTATATCTATGTTGCGGCCAAGGATTGCAATGTCCCGTATTGGGATTTTGTCGGGCGCGATCAGGAGGTCGTCGCTCTGGTCAGCGATATCTATAATAACCCGGTTAAAGATTCCACCGCCGTCTATTTCACCGCCGATGAAGGTCTGGTCCAGGCTCATCTCGAAGTTATGACCGACGAAGACGGTATTGCCGAAACCAAGTGGTACTCGACCGGTAACAGCACCGCCAACGGACAAAACGGTATCGTCTGGATAATCGCGGAAACCGCCGGCGGAACCGTTAAAGATAGTTCGTACTTCATCAATAGCGGCATACCGGATACCCTCTGGTTTACCGATTTCCCGACCAGCATTTATGCCGACGGGAAAACCATAATGTATTTCAATATTCATGCCCGGGATATCAATCGCAATTTCGTGGCCGATGAAACCGAACTCGATCTCGAGGCCACCTATATCGGTGTGGCCGGAGCTTTCGCGAAGGACGGCTGCCACAATTCCATGGCCCGCACCTTCATTACTTCGGTCATCCTTGACTACGATCACTCCTCGAACGGCACTCATGACGACAGCATCGGCGCGATCGATATCGTCAGCGCTTCGTACAAGGGCTTCTTTACCATTACCCAGCCCTGCACCGTCTGGACCGGCCCGGCATATTCGAAAGAATGCCGCGTGGAAGTCCCGGCCAGTGTCGGAGCCGGACGCTCCATTCCTTTCTCGGCGACCATTAAAGATCGCTGGGGTAACGTGTTGGCCGACCACCTTCTGACCGCTACCGCTACCGCCGGTTCCATCAGCGGAAGCCCTCAGCGTTCGGATATTTACGGCGAAGCCACCGGATTCAACTTCACCGCTCCGCCGGCTGTGGATTCGATCACCTCGGTTATCATTTCAATTACCGATACCGATCCCGCGGGCAACATCACCTTCAATGAGGATGTGACAATAAATCTCGAATAAACTGCTCCTATTTTGATTCGAGAGGGTCATCCGGCGCCACAAACGGATGGCCCTTTATTTTTTGCCCGGAATTGACTGGATTTCCGCTATCCGAACGTATAATTTACCGCTATGACCGGTGAGTGGATTTTACAGAAAACAGAGATTCTGAGTCTTCACGAAACCATACTTGAAGCCTGCCTCGGAGATCCCGATGGCGATGCCCTGGTTTCGTCGGCCGAGCCGGAACGCTCCTATACCCGCGGCGAAGTCGCCGACCTCGCGGGGAAAATCGCCCACGGCCTCGTTACCAGCGGCTTTTTGCGGGGGGGAAGAATCGGCCTCCTTGCCGAAAACTGCCCGGAATGGGGAATAATCTATCTTGCGATTCTTTCCGCGGGAGGCATCGTTGTTCCAATCGATCCCGCTTTGAAAAAAACCGAACGGGAAAAGCTTCTTTCAATATCGATGATACAATACCTGTTTACGGCGGATGACAGCATCGAATCCGTCGCCGAAATTGTCGCCGCCAAAAATCTTTCGATAAGTACAATCGGTATCCGCGACAGCATCGAAGGGGCCCGCGCCATTACCGGTTATGAAAACACCTATATCGAACGGGAAACCGACCCCTACGATACCGCCGCGATCATCTACACTTCCGGAACCACCGGCACTCCCAAGGGCGTCATCCTGACCCACCGCAACCTCACTGCCAACATCGAAAGCATCAAGGCCGCCCTGACCGTGTCTCCCGGCTCGGTTTTTCTGTCGATTTTGCCAATCCACCATACCTTTGAAGCCACCACCGGATTTCTGTACCCGATGAGCATCGGAGTAAAAGTCGTCTACGCCCGGGCCCTCAATTCGCGCGACATCATCGAAGACATCAGAGATTTCGGCGTCACCTGCATGGTCGGAGTCCCCCTCCTGTTCGAAAAAATGTACAAGACCATCGTCCGCAAAATATCCGAACAGCCGTTCCATAAAAGAATGATGATCCGTCTCATGTACGGGTTGAGCAAACTCGGCTGGAGACTCGGCTGCCGCTGGGGTAAACCGTTGTTCCGGGGACTCAGGCAAAAGGCCGGGCTGGATACCGTCACTCTGTTTGTTTCCGGCGGAGGCCCGCTCCTGCCGGAAATCCCGGAATGGTTCAACATGCTGGGGTTCGTCTTCCTCGAAGGCTACGGCCTCACCGAATGTTCCCCGGTCGTTTCGGTTAATCTCGAAAACAATATGAAATTCGGCTCAGTCGGCCAGCCGCTGCCAGGCATCGAAGTCAAAATCGACAACCCCGGCGGCGATGGTATCGGCGAAATAATGGTCAAAGGGGAGAACAACACCCCGGGATACATCGACAATCCCGAAGCCACCGCCGAATTACTCGACGGCGAATGGCTCCACACCGGCGACCTCGGCACCATCGAGGATGGTCATCTTTTCATAAAGGGGAGAGCCAAAAATCTGATTATAACCGCGGCCGGCAAGAATGTCTATCCCGAGGAAATCGAAGAGATAATCCACCTTTCTTATTATGTCGAGGAGGTCGTGGTGGTCGGCCGCAAGCGGGAAAACCGCATGGGGGAAGATATCTGCGCCATCATTTATCCCAACCTCGAACAAATGATAAAGGATAACCTGGTCGACCCGGTCTCGCCGGAGCTCCCCAAAATCCGCGAAATCCTCGCTGCCGAAATCAAGAAAGCCAACGAACACCTGGCCTCGTTCAAACAGATCAGCAAATTCGATATCCGCTTGAAAGAATTCGAAAAAACCACTACCCGCAAAATCAAACGGGTCAATATAAATTGACGATGGTTAAAACCAAAGAAATCCGCTTCCGGACCAAAGGGAACGGCCATATTATCAACCTGACCGAAGATATCGCAAGTTGTGTGACTGACTCCGGAATAACTTCCGGGACCGCCACCGTCTTCACCCCGTCGGCAACGTCCGGTCTGACCACCATTGAATACGAACCGGGTCTGTTGAAAGACCTCCCGGAATTCCTGGAAAAAATTATCCCCTCGAACGTATCCTATAAGCACGATGAAACCTGGCACGACGGTAATGGTTTTTCGCACCTCCGTTCGGCCCTGATTGGTCCCGATATTACGATTCCCTTTGCCGGAGGAAAACTGATATTGGGGACCTGGCAGCAGGTGGTCTTTCTCGATTTCGATAACCGCTCACGGGAACGGCGCGTGGTCGTTCAGATAATGGGAGAATAACGCGTGAAAATGAAATATAAGGCCCTGACTCCACTCGAAGGCAAGGTCGCTATTCTCGATCAGCGGCAGCTTCCGCACAAAGTCGAACTGCACGAATACACCGACTACCGCGATATCATTGCTTCGATCAAGACTCTTGAAATCCGCGGGGCCCCCGCGATCGGCATTGCCGGAGCCTTCGGCCTGGCTTTGGCCGCCCGCGCCGAAGTGAATACCGATGTCGAACACCTGAAACGTATCCTGACCGATGTCGCTTCGGAGCTCAAAAGCGCCCGACCCACCGCCGTCAATCTCGGCTGGGCGGTCGACCGGGTTCTGGATATCGCCCATGCTTTCAATGGCGACGATAAAAAAGAATTCGAATCGCACCTGTGGGACGAAGCAGTCGAAATCCTCAGGGAAGATGAACGCCTCTGCGATGCCATCGGGCAACACGGCGAAAAACTCCTTCGCGACGGTGATACCGTCCTGACCCACTGCCACGCCGGAGCGCTCGCGACCGGCGGAGCCGGAACGGCTCTGGCCGTGATTTATGCCGCCAAAAATGCCGGGAAGACCATTCGTGTCTACGCCGATGAAACCCGCCCCCTCCTGCAGGGAGCCCGCCTGACCTCATGGGAGTTGATGCAGGAAGATATCGACGTTACCCTCATCTGTGATAACATGGCCGGGATGGTCATGAAACAGGGGAGAATCAACGCCGTAATTGTAGGGACCGATCGCATCGCCAAGAACGGCGATGTCGCCAACAAGATCGGGACCTATTCAGTGGCGGTGCTGGCTAAAGAGCACGGCATCCCGTTCTACGTGGCATCGCCGTATTCCACCTTCGATTCCTCGCAGGCCGCTACCGGCGATGATATTCCCATCGAAGAACGTGATCCCGAGGAAGTGGTGAATTGGGGAGGAGTGCGTACCGCACCGCAGGGAGTCAAAGTCTATTCGCCGGCGTTCGATGTCACTCCGAGGGAACTGGTGACCGCCTATATTACCGATAAGGGAATCGAACCGGGAGGAAGGGCGGACTAAGGGGTATTTCCGCTCTTTCGCTGACGCATAACCCCGGTGGAGAGGTACTCCGCGGTCTGGAGATACGCGGCCAGGTCCCGCCTCATTCTTAGCACGATGTCCGGGTAACGATCCTTGATATCATGATCTAGGCCGTTCGGATCGTTCATGTCGTGCAGCGCCGCACTCATCCCTCCCCAGTCGAAATAGAACAGCCCGTTTCTCAGCAATCCCTGCTTGTCGCTGTTTACGACCACCGCGAAATCATCGCCGTTGGAAGTATCGAAAATGCTTTTCCCCCAGCTTTGATGTTCCGCGGATAAATCCAGGAAATCCAGCAAAGTCGGGATAACGTCGACCTGGCTGCCGGTTTCTTCGATTGTGACCGCGCTATCTCCCAGTAAAGCGGGAGAATAGAATAAAAGTGGGATTTTAAAATGCTCCGGTGACATGACATACCGAGTCGACTGCAGGTCGCAGTGATCCGCCAGGAAGACGAACAGGGTGCTGTCGAAATAGGAGTACTTGCCGACCGAATCGATAAACCGTCCCATCGCCCAGTCCGAAAAATAAAGGCAGTTCCGCCGGGCCGATTCCGGAAATGATTCGTCGATTTTGGCAAACCGCTCATCCGGGATTTGAAAAGGATCGTGAAAACTGATAGTCAATATCGCAGTGAGAAACGGCCGGGGAAGAGAATCCATCTTTGCCGCCATTTGCTCGAACATAACATCGTCCCGGACTCCCCACTTGCCGAGCCTCGGGGCATCTCCAAAGGAATTTTCGTCGTAAAATTCCTCGAACCCGACATTCCGCAAAAAGCCTTTCATGTTATCGAACTGCATGTCGCCGCCATAGACGAAAGCCGAAGTATACCCGAATGGATGCAATACCTGTGCGATGGACATAAAGGGATAACTTGCGGAATATCTCTTCAGGATCGAACGTCCCGACAGGGAAGGGAACGAGCAAAGTGTCGCGGCGATTCCCCTGCTGGTCCTGACGCCATTCGCGTAGAAATTTCTAAAGAGCATCCCCTGCCCGGCCAGGCTGTCGAAACAGGGCGTGATGCCGAGGGTATCCCCGTATATTCCGATTCTTTCCGCCGACCAGCTTTCCATCAGGACAATCACGATGTTCGGCAGAAAGGCCCGGCTGTTTTTGCCGCTTGATGTCCTGGCCAGCGAAAGCGAATCGTTGAATTTCAGCGAATCGATATTCAACATTTCCCTGATCGTTTCGACCGATTCCCTGGGCTTGAAATTGTCGAAGCGGTCGGTTCTGGCCATCGAATATACTCCGCTCCCTTCCGATTCTTCATAAATGGAATGCGACAGGGTATACACGCCGTTCAGAGTCAGTTGATTGATGAACTGGTTTTCGCTGAAAAACGCCTCCCCCCAATCGAGCGGTTTGATTCCGAAACGGCCCCTGATCCCGATGACCAGAAGCACAATTAGGGCCAGGTACGCACCATAACGGAATAATATATTTATTCGCCGCGGCCTCGCGGAGTGGGCTTTTATTACCAGTCTCAGAATGAAGATCATTATCGCGGCCAATACCAGGAACACGATAAAATAAATCCAGGTGACCGGGTAAGTCGCTATCGAATAGAACATCAAACCTAAATTGTCCAGGTACTCCACCGCCCAATAGTTCAATCTGCTTCCGAACTGTCTGAAGAATCCCAGGTCGGCGGCATTGAGGAAAATAATCACGGTGAAAATGAGATATAAAAGCGTACTATATATAATCCTCACCGGTTTTCGGTAAAGCTCTACGCCGGGAATGATATTGACAACGAATAAGGGGAGGATCACTATCGAAAGCACCACCGTATCGAAACGGAGTCCGATATAGTACGAATGAAGCAACTGGCCGATCGTGAATTCCCCGGCATCACCGAAATAAATGAATAAAAAGGCGCTTCGAAAAAGCGCGAACTGGATCAGCCCGAGGAAATATACCTTCAGCCAGAATTGAATTTTGCCGGGAATATGATGTATCAAAGGGAGAGGCATCGTGTTATAACTTGTTGCTGTTTAACAGATTCCAATTGCGGTAGCCGAACAGCTGCCTCCCGCCGAAAAGTCTTCGTTCGACCCAGCTGATCAAGCGGTATTTGGTTATTTCGTGTTTTGCCGGAAGCCGTTTCAGATCGGTCTGTTTGCTGTAATTCAATTTATCTTTCCAGTTCATCCTGCCAATGAAATCCCTCATTACTTTCGGATGACTGCCCTTATACCTCGGCAGTTTTCCCAGGGCGCCGAAATCGAACAGGGTATCCCGCTTTTCGTACTCGGCTTCGGCCTTTGCTTTCCCCCAGTGCATGGAATCCTGTTCTCTTTTCTTCGATGTCATCAGCTCCGGAGGGCGAACCCAGCCATAATGATAAATACGGGCCGGAATCTTGATTACGTTTAACTTTTGGTTTTCTTTCTTCCGGAAGGACTGGGCGTCCCCGTGTGAATATATACCGGCATTATTTCTAATAATACGGATTTCGTTCCGATACCAGCCGTGGTAGGGGAGATAATGATCGTAATCCCCCCAGAAGTGCAGATAAGAGAACAAAAATCCGTCCACGCGGTCGTTCCCCGCGAATCTCTCGCAATATTCGCGGATTATTGCATGATCCTCTTCATGCAGGACTTCATCGGCCTGCAGGTATAAGCACCAGTCCCCCGAACATTGCGACAATGCGAAATTGGTTTCACCGCCGAATATTCTCCCGTCGACAAAATCGGCATGATTCCAAACCCGGTCATATATCCTGATTTTTGCCGAGCCGATTCCGTTGATTACTCCTTTTGAGTTATCGTCGGGATCGCTGTCGCCGAGAGCGACGATGAATTCGTCGACTATCGGAAGAGCCGACAGGATACATTCCCTGATGGGAAAATAGTATTTGACCGCATTGCGGGCCATGGTGAATGCCGATATTTTCATACCAAATACTGCCGTTTGTTCGAAAATAACGGCTCGCTTCATTCTAGTCAACATTGTTGAACAAAACAAAAACCCCGATCGTTTCGGGGTTTTCGTTCGAATTGGGACCGGGGATTATTTTACTTCTTCCACTATTACGGCTGTGCCGTAGGCCAGAAGTTCCGCCGCCCCGGTCATTATTTGTGAAGTCGAAAATCGGACATTGATAACGGCATTGGCCCCGAGACTCAAAGCCTCCTCGACCATGCGATCCAGCGATTGCTCGCGGGTTTCTGAAAGCAGCTTGGTATATTCCATCACTTCGCCCCCTATCAGGTTGCGAAGAAAAGCCAGGATATCCCGCCCGATATGTCGCACCCGCACGCAATTACCGCGAACTAATCCAAGGACTTTGACCACTTTCATATCCGGAATGAAATCCGTATTGACTACTATCATCTTTGTACCTCGTCGTAGCGGTCGCGCACGGCCGCGAATATCCTTTCACGGATGACTGACACGAGTAGAATCACCAACCCCAGAAGCCCCGACCCGATGGCAATTTTCAAAACCAGTGATTGTCTTGGGTCGAAAAAGAAATCCTGGACCAGATGATAACAGCCGAACGCCAGCAATATGATTGCTCCGACCGACAGGAATATCCAGCCCAGCTCTCGTTCCAGTTTCCGATACAACCCGGCCCAGTAATTTTCCCAGACCACCTCGGGAATATCGGCATATTTCATGGCCCCGGTTACCTCCTTGAGCTTGCGAAAAGTTTCGTACTCCTTCTGCAGCTCCGCGTCCTGTTCCAGGTACGCCTCGAACTCCCTCTTTTCGTCGGGGGTCAACTCGTTATCGATATACCCCGACAGCATTATTTTGTACTTATCGTCAGACATAACTAATCGAACTCTTCCAACATGGCCGCCAGCTTTTTCCGCGCGTAATATAGGCGCGACATGACCGTCCCCTTGGGGATATTCAGAAGCGCCGCGATCTGGTCGTACGACATATCCCGGAAATGCTTCAGCATGATAATTTCCCGGTCTTCGAGTGGGAGTTTCATGATGGCCTTCCGGACCATCCGCGCCTGTTCCTTTTCAAGAACGACGCTTTCCGGATTACCTTCTTCGGCCAGAAGGAACTCGCAGTCGTCGATGTCGATATTCGGTACTTCCTTTTTCATTCTTCGCGCCAATACATCCTTACAAAGGTTTGCGATGATCGAATAAAACCAGGGGAAAAACCGGCTTCCGGAATGAAATTTCTTTGCCGAGCGGTAAACCCGGATAAATGCATCCTGGGATACATCGTACGCCTCGTCGGAATTCCCGACCATTCCCAAAGCCAGGTAATAAGCCTTCTCCTTGTATCGATCGACTAAAAGTTTCATCGCGGATTTGTCTCCGCCGGCGATTTTCGCCATAAGTTTTGAATCTTCGGTTTCCGTTTCCATATTATTTACTTTGGAGTGGTCGATATATTCAATTCCCCGGCAAATATATAGACTTTTTTACGCTAAGAAAAAGAAAGAGTTACACTTCTGAAGGAAGAGCCAGCATCCGTTTTATTTCGGCTTCTTTCTCTTTATTCGACAACCGCTTGATTTCGATTATCCGCCGGCCTTCTTTTGTGCCGCTAACCTTTTGAACGGCATAATGATAATCGCCCAGTTGAGCGATCTGATGGAGATGTGTCACCACCAGCAACTGGTGCTTTTTCGCCAGAGCCGCCAGCTTTTCCGCCACCGCTTTCGCCGTCATCCCCCCGATACCGACATCGATTTCATCGAACACCAGGAATTCCGATTTTGTCCCCTTTCGTTCCGCCGCCTTAATCGCCAGCATAATACGGGAGATTTCACCCCCCGATGCGGTCTTGGCCAGCGGCTTGAGCGGTTCGCCGGGATTGGCCGAAACCAGAAACCTCCCGTCCTCCAATCCCTCCGGGGCCGGCTTCACTTTCTTTCCATTATGTTCGATGCCATCATCCGCCTCATTGATCGTAAACTCAAACTGGAATTTCGCCTTCTCCATCCCCAGCTCGGCCAGTTCCTTCTCGACTTTCTGCGAAATCCCTTTCGCCCCGTCCCGTCTCTTTTTGGATATCTCAACCGCCGGCTGTATGTACGCCGCTAAAGCGGCGGATTCGTTTTTCTTCAGGAATTTTATCTGCTCGTCGACGTCGATATTATCTCCCAGCCGCCTCTTAATCTCATCGAGGGTAGCCAGAATCCCCTCTTCCGACCCGCCGTACTTCTTCTTCAGTTTGAAAATCTCGTCGAGCCGAAGATTTATCTCTTCCTGACGGTTCGGGTCATCCGGAATATCCGAACGATACGCCTCCAGTCCCGAACGCAATTCCTCGAGATTAATTACCGCCTGGTTCAGCATTTCCTCCAGCGGAGTCAGTCTGGTATCATGCTCGCTCATGTCCGATAGCTCTTTCTGTGCCGTTCCGAGAATTTCAATTGCGGACGGTTCATTCTCATCCAATAGTCCCAGAATCAGCGAAGACTTCTCGGTCAACAGCCGTGAAGCATCGAGGATCTTTTTCTCGGCCAGAAGTTCCTCTTCTTCACCGAGTCTGATTTTGGCCTTATCGATTTCCTCCATCTGGAACAGCAGCAGTTCCCGTTCTCTTTTCGCCAGGTCCCGGCTATTGAGCGATTTTTCCAGTTCTTTTTTCGCCTTTTCCCATTCGGAATTTTTTTGTTTCAGCGATTCCACTTCTTCGATCAGACCTGCAAACCCATCCAGAAAACCGAGGTGATTTTTTTCATCGAGCAGTAATTGGTGTGAATGCTGCCCGTGTAATTCGCCCAACAGCGATGCAATCGGCCGCAGCTGTGTCAGGGTTATCATTTGCCCGTTGAGGAAACAGCGCGAAGCCTTTTCCAGGAATATCTCTCTTCGCAAAGTCAGGGTATTATTTTCGCTTTCGACTTCCAGACTTTTCAATTCCGCAGCAATATCTTTCCGTTTTGCAATATCGAATTCCGCTTCGACCGCCGCCATTTTGAACCCCGACCGGATATCCTCCTTGCTGGCGGTATCTCCGAGCACCCGCGCGATTGCTCCGACAATGATCGATTTCCCCGCGCCGGTTTCGCCGGTCAGGACATTCAACCCCAATTCGAAATTTATTTCGATTTTATCGACCAGCGCGAAATTTTCGAGATACAGCCGTTTTAGCACCATCAATCCCCCCGCCGTTTTATCAACGACAATATTTCCGCCTCGAGATCATGCATCCGGTCCTTATCTCCCTGTTCTTCCGCCACTTTCAATTCACCCTTGAGCCGGTCGATTGTCCTCTCCCGCTTGAAATTCATCAAACTCCGCACATGATCTCCGATGATTACCTCCGGACTCCCTTCCGGAAACTCCATCGACCCCAGGCGCGTGATATCCGACACCATCTCCTTGTCCTCGATCATATCGATCAGCGATGATTCCGAAATCGCCTGACGGGAATTCAACAGAGTCAGCATCAGGCTGTATATCTTTTTCATCTCCTCCGACTGGAAATCGTCATGGTGCAGCGTATTCTTCGCCAAGTCGATATAATCGGGATGTTGTATGATAAGAGCAATCAGATCCCGCTCGATATCGATTATCTTTTTGGGCTGCCTTCCCGACTGAGCCGTCCCCTGTTTCGTTTCCGGGCGGTGGAGATTCAGCTTGAATATATCGGCATTCACCTGGAGCAAATCCGCCGCTTCGTTGACCAACAACTGCCGCCGGGTATCGTCCTGGATGCGCGATGCCACCTCCGATAACTCCTTGATAACCTTCTCTTTGGCGATAATCCCGGCTTTTTGCAGATCGAACCTGTCCAGCCGATAACGGATATACCTCCGCGCCTTATTCTTAAGCTCCTCAATCCCCGCCAACCCCGCTTTTACCGCCACCGAATCGGGATCCTCACCTTCCGGTGGCACCATCACCAGCACCTCCAGCCCGGCATCGTACAGGGCATCCACCGAACGCACCGCCGCCGTCTGTCCGGCGGAGTCCGCGTCGAAAAAGAGGTAAGCCGTCTCCGCAAATCGTGCCAGAAGCCTTGCCTGCTGACAGGTAAAGGCCGTCCCCGACGATGCCACCACGTTTTTCACTCCCGCCTGGTACAGCGAAATCAAATCGAAATAACCTTCGACTATGATTACCTCGTTTGATTCCCGGATGAACTGCTTGGTGAAATTCAGCCCGTACAGCACCGTGCTTTTACTGTAAAGCTGAGTCTCCGGCGAATTGACATATTTGGCCGGCTCCCCTTTTTTCAACGCTCTTCCTCCGAATGCGATCGGTTTCCCGCTCAAATTGAAAATCGGAATCATCAGTCGCTGGCGAAAACGGTCGAAGTACGTCCCCTTTTTTTCGGAAAGGACCACCAATCCCGCCTTTTCCAGTTCGGCAGGGAAGAGGTCCTTCTTCTGCGCGTACTTAAGAAACCCGTCCCATTCTTCCCCCGACAATCCCAGCTGAAAATGTTCAATCGATTCATCGGAAATATTCCGTTTGTCTTTCAGATACCTGAATATCTGATTCCTGTACCTATCCGAAAATAGGGTTTCCTTGAAGTAATCCAGTGCCACCTGGTGTGCATAGTGCAGCCGTTCGTACAGCTCCTTGGTCCGGTCGTCAGTCCGTTCCTCGCGGATCGTTATTCCCGCTTTCAGGGCAAGGAATTTCGCCGCTTCGATAAAGGTCATGCTTTCGTGTTCCATCAGGAACGTGAAAACATTGCCCCCCTTGCCGCACCCGAAACAGTGATATATCTGCTTATCCTGAGAAATGGAAAATGACGGCGTCTTCTCGGTGTGAAAGGGGCAGAGGGCCAGGAAATTCCGCCCCCGCTTCTTCACCCGTAAGTACTGCCCGATTATGTCGACAATATCCGACGCCTGCCGGATCTGCTCTATGGTATCCTGAGGAATCATTTGCTAATGTTTAAGCTGAACGATCGTGACCCCCGCGCCCCCCTCGTTCCAGTCACCGAGCCGGAACGATTCGACCGCATGATGCCCGCGCAAAAAATCCGCGACCATCTTCCGCAGCGCTCCCGTCCCCTTGCCGTGGATGACATACACCCGGGTCATATTGTTCATGACCGCCTTGTCGAAATATCGGTCCATGGCTTCCAGAGCCTCATCTACCGTCATGCCCAACAGGTGCAGTTCCGGCCCCGGAGTCTCCTCGCGGTCGACAGGGCTTATACGCCTTTTCTCCGATGATGCCGGGTCATTCTTTTCCAGTTTTTCGAGCGATGCCGTTTCGACCGTCATGGTAACGTTACCTACCTGCACTCTGAACCGGTTATCGCCGATCGGTTCGATTACTTCCCCCTCCTGCGATAGATGCTTCAACCGCACCAAATCGCCGGCCTGCGGAACGTACTTCTGCCTTTTGCCGTCCTGCTCTTTCGCTTTTATTCGCTTCAGCTCGGCGGTTTTTTCCTTGAGAAAGCCATGCGCCTTTTTGACCGTCCCTTTGTCGGCGGAAGTCTCGCGGATTTCCCGCACCTGGCGTTCGATTTCAACCCGGCTGTCGTTCAGGAGTTTTTCGATTTCGGCCATTTGCTTCTTTTTATCGATGTCGATGCTGCTTTCCAGCTCCGCCAGCCGGCTCTTGTAGTAATCCTCGAGCTGCCCCGCTTTTTTAAGTCGTTCCTCGAGGCTCGCCTTGTCTTTGCGGAGCGCTCCCAGTTCCTTCTCCAGCGATTGGGTCAGCTTGTTCAGCGACCGTTCCCCGGACCCCAGCAATTTGGTCGCTTCATCGGTGATGCTCTGCGACATCCCCAGCTGCGAGGCTATCTCCACCGCATACGACGCCCCCGGAATTCCCATGTGCAGCCTGAAAGTCGGGCGGAGCGATTTGCGGTCGAACTCGAACGAAGCATTTTCGTACTCCGGATGCATCATCGGTAAGGTCTTCAACTGCGAATAGTGCGTCGTCACGATTATCTGCACGTTCTTTCGGGATATTTCCAGCAGGATCGCCTCGGCCAGGGCGGCCCCCTCTTTCGGGTCGGTTCCCGCGCCGATTTCATCGAATAATAGCAGGCAGCCTTCTCCGGAATTCTTGACCGCATAGACAATCTGCCGCAGATGCGATGAAAATGTGGAGAGAGACAATTCTATCGATTGCTCGTCGCCGATATCCGCGAAGATATTCCGGTATATCCCGATCCGTGATTTATCATCCGCCGGGATATGCAGCCCGGATTGCGCCATGAGTATCAATAGGCCGACCGTCTTCAGGAAAACCGTCTTACCCCCGGTATTGGGGCCGGTGATGATTATCCCGCTCCGTCCCTTTTCGAGGCTGATATCATTGGCGATAATCTCATCTTTGTCTTTCATATAGTACATCAACAGGGGATGGCGCGCCCCGATCAGGTTGAAATTGAAATCTTTCGAGATTACCGGGCGGTTGCTTTCGGTCTGGATAGAAAAATCGGCGGCAGCATGAATATAATCAAGCTCGCCGATAAGGTCGCAATTCACCAGCATCCGGTCGGCCCCTTCGGCCACCTGAGCGGTCAGCGCCCGCAGGATACGGTCGATTTCAAGCCGTTCCTCCTGAAGCATCAGCCCCAGCTGGTTGTTCATCTCCACCGTTTCCTTCGGCTCGATAAACAGCGTCGCCCCCGATTGCGAACGATCGTGGATGATTCCCGAATCGGGACGGAACTGCCCCGATTGCACCGGGATAACATAACGGCCGTCCCGCTGCGTCACAGTATCGTCCTGCCACCCCTTTAATTTGGTCCGGTCGGCCAAAAGCTGCTGCAGCTTATTGGTGATTTTCCGTTTCAGATCGGAGATTTTCCGGCGCACCTCCTTGAGCTTCGGCGAGGCCGAATCCAGAATGGTCCCGTCCCGGTCGATCGTCTTGATAATCGCCTTCTTGATTTCAGGGAATGGATGCAGCCCCGAAAGATATTTATCGATCAGCGGAAAATTTTCTCTCTGGTCTTTGGCATAGCCGTTCAGTTCCGAGGATACTTCGATAAATTCCAGAAGAGCCAAAAACTCCGGCGGATCCAGAAATATCCCTTCGGTTTTCGATTTCCTGATGATGCCGGTGCAGTCTTCCAGACGGTACAGGGGAAACGCCTCGCCGAAGCGGATAATATCCTTCATCTGCGAAATTTCATCCAGGCGGCGGTTAATCGCCTCCAAATCCTGGCCGGGAGAAACGTCGTCCGCTTTATTTACACCGAATTTGGTGAGGCATAATCCCTTCAGGAGAGAAATTACCTTGCCGTATTCCAGGACGTCCAGACTATGTTCGTCGAAATTTTCCATAATATCAAAAGTCCCGCGCCGTTTCGCGGGACTTGAATATAATCAAATTTAATCGATTTAAAAGAGCCTAAAGCGACTTTTACGGCTTTTTACTCCCGAAAAACTGGTCGATACGGTATACCACGCGGTAAACTTCCTCGCGCGATTCCGATAACTCCTGGCGGTCTTCCTGCGACATGTCGGGAGTCGGCTTCTGTATCAAGGCGTTTTCCACCTTCACCATGAAATCGGGATTATTGGGATGCACCACCGATGTAGATTCGTAAAGCGCCGAAAGCGTCCGCGCGAAGGTCGGGCCCAGAAACGAATTTTCAAAGTCGACGTAGAACTTGTCCGGCATGGGGAAGAGGAAGGCCAGGAATGTCAGGAAGCTGATTATGATCCAGCCCCGCACCGCCCCGACCAGCGCTCCGCCGACCTGATCCTTTTTCCCGAGCTTCTGCAGGTTGGCTATTTTATAAAACAGCATTGCCAAAAGCTTGAAAATCGCATAAATCAAAGCCAGGAGAATTATGAATGAAAGAATGGCCGTCACCAGCGGTGAGCCCCCAAGCTGCTCATAGACGACAATGGCAATCTGATCGATATAGTTAATCGATAAGATTACTGTCGCCGCCAGGACCGCCAACGCCATCAGTTCCCGCACCAATCCCTTCTTGGAACCGATGATCACCGCCGCAACCAGAAGGACTAGAAGTAAAATATCTATCCAATTCATGTCCCAGACTCCTTTTTAAGGACACTCCTGAAAGATGGTCCCCTTAAATTGTTGACGTTTACGATCAGTTCGAAAGCATCGCGGTCACCAATTCCTTGACCAGCTTCCCGTCCGCTTTTCCCTTCACCTGCGGCATCAATTCTTTCATGACCATTCCGATCTTCGCCGGGGAATCCGCACCGGTACGATCGATGGTCTCCTTGATTATTTGCCGCAGCTTCTCTTCGGACATCTGCTCCGGTAAGTACTGGTTGATAATCTCCAGTTCCGCGCTTTCTTTATCGACCAAATCCTGTCGCTTCCCGGCCGCGAACTGCTCGATGGAATCGCGGTGCCGTTTCGCCGATGTCCTGAGGACGGAAATTATATCCTCCTCGGTTAGCTCGGCACCCTTGTCGATCTGCCGGTACTTTATATCAGATTTTAAGCCCCGAAGGAGAGTTGCCTTCAACTCGTTTCTGGCCTTCAGGGCTTTTATTAAATCTTCGTCGATCCGTTTCAGGATAGACATGCAACTACCTGTTGTTGTAGTAATTTATCTTTCGCATTTTACGCCGGGCAGCATTCAACTTGCGCTTGCGTCGTTCCGACGGTTTCTCGAAATGCTGATGCTTCTTAATGTCAGAAAGTATACCAGTCTTTTCGCAAAACTTATTAAAACGGCGGAGGGCTTTTTCGAAAGATTCATCATCGCGAACCTTTACGCCTGTCAACTATTATATCCCCCCCTTCGGACCGTTTAAGATGTACGTAACTTTTAACATAGCAATAAATTATAAGTTTTTTAAAATTATTGTCAAGCAAATACAAAGAAATTAATAATTCCTTTGCCGATTCTTTTTACTTCCTCTCTTCGAAAACCAGGTTTTCTGCGGTCCCCCGGGACAGAAAATGAAGATGCAAGTGATCCACTATTTGTCCCGCCAGCGCTCCGTTGTTTAATTGCAGCCGGAAGTTGTTCTCTAACTTTAACTTTTCGGCAATGATTCCGATCGTCTTGAGCATCCGAACCATTAAATTTTCCGGGATTTTATAGATTCGCTCATGGTGTTCTTTCGGACAGACCAGCAGGTGGACCGGTGCCTTGGGATTGATATCGGCAAAGACAATGGTGGCATCATCTTCAAAAAAAACCCGGGCCGGTCTCCTTTTCGCAATTATTTCACAAAATATGCAGGCCATAATGGCCTATATACGCTTAAATCGGCCCGGGACAAGACTTTTTTTGGCCTTTCCCCATCTTCAGATTTCAGCCGAAATGACGATAATCTGAGATAAAGAAGCCCACTTTGGCGCTATAAAACATATTGAGAAAATTCACGAATGAAGTTGGAATATAGGTTATGATTGCGCTCTTCGGTATCGTATTTGTAACAGCTTGCGTGTTAGGCGGTTATGTGATGCATCACGGCCACCTGATGGTCCTCTTTCAGCCTTCCGAATTCCTTATTATCGGCGGCGCCGCCATCGGGTCGCTTCTGGTCGGCACCCCTTTGAAAACCCTGAAGCTCCTCGTCGCCCAGCTTCTTAATATCTTTAAAGGGGGTGGGTTCAAAAAAGAAAGCTACACTGAATTACTTGTTATGATGTACGAGCTGTTTAACGTGGCCCGCAAGGACGGACTGGTGGGACTCGAATCCCATATCGAAAATCCCAAGGAAAGCTCCGTTATCAGCAAATATCCTCTATTTCTGAAAAATCACCACGCCCTCGATTTCCTCGCCGACACCATGCGTCTGGTTATCATGGGTGGAATCCCCGAACATGACCTCGACTCCATGCTTGACCTCGATCTCGAAATGCACCATAAGGAAAATGCCCAGCCCGCCTCGCAGCTGAACCGCATCGGTGACGCCCTTCCGGGTCTCGGTATCGTGGCGGCAGTCCTTGGTGTTATCATCACCATGGGGGCCATCGGCGGACCGCCGGAAGTGATCGGCTATAAAGTCGGTGCGGCATTGGTGGGGACCTTCCTCGGCGTGCTACTTTCGTACGGATATGTTCAGCCGCTGGCGTCAAATCTCACCATCATGGTGGAAACCGAGGCGCAGTATTACGTCGTCCTGAAACAGGGACTCCTGGCCTTCCATAAGGGCTTTGCCGCTTCAATCGCCATCGAATATGCCCGGCGCTCCATTCCGCAGGATGTCCGCCCCGGCTTCACCGAAGTCGAAGAAGCCTGCCGCGGCGCCAAATCCGGAGCAACCGCCGCCAAGCCGGCCGAACAAGCCGTCGGCGCCTGATCGGAAACTCTATGGCAGAAAAAGAAACCCAGCCGACCATAGTCATTAAAAAAAAGGGAGGCCATGAAGGTCACCACGGAGGTGCCTGGAAGGTTGCTTACGCCGATTTCGTTACCGCTATGATGGCTTTCTTCCTGGTGATGTGGCTGGTCAACCAATCCGACGCCGTTAAGAAAGCGGTCCAGGGTTATTTCCAGGATCCCGTTGGTTTCATGGATAAATATGGCAAATCCGTGCTCGACGGCGGCAACTCTGCCATCGAAAATTTGCAATTCGAAAAAGACAACCTCGAATCCCGCATGTCGGTCGAAAGCGAAAAACTCACCGAAGTCGGCAAACAGGTCGCCCAAGCCATCCAAAACCTCCCCAAGGTCGGTGATATGAAAGACCAGATCGAAATCGAAGTCACCCCCGAAGGACTCCGCATCAATCTTATCGATGCCTCTCTGGTATCCGACTCCTCGATCTTTTTCGATCTCGGCAGTTCGCATCTTAAACCCATGGCCAGCCTAATCTTAAGCGCCATAGCATCGGAACTCGGCAAGCTTCCCAACCATATCGTAATTGAGGGACACACCGACAGCAAAGGTTTTAAGTCAAAGAAAAGCTACACCAACTGGGAACTCTCCGCCGACCGCGCCAATTCTGCCCGCCGTCTGATGGAACAAAGCGGCCTTAAATCCGGGCAAGTCACCGCCATCCGCGGCTATGCCGACAACAAACTGCGAGACCCCGACAACCCCGAAGATCCCCGCAACCGCCGGGTGACCATTATCGTCAGAAACGAAGAATTCGAAAAGCACGTCGATAAACTTACCGGCGAATCATTCGCCGGCGAAAAGCTGGATTTATCCCAAAAAGATACCGTAACTTACTGGCAGCCCGATTTCTAAGATACGGTTCCTTTATTTCGCATCACAAAAATCATTATCTGCTTGCCTTGCGCCTGCCATGATGTTAATTTAATCAGTTAAATCCTAAACGATTATAACGATTGGAGGAGTCATGTCCGGCCACTCAAAATGGTCTACGATTAAGCGCAAAAAAGGCAAAGCCGATGCCGAGCGCGGTCGGATGTTTACGCGGCTTATTAAGGAGATTACCGTGGCGGCGCGCAGCGGCGGAGGAGACCCCGAATCCAACCCCCGTTTGCGTACCGCTGTCAATACCGCCAAAGCGGCCAACATGCCCGCCGATAATATCAAGCGAGCCATCCAGAAGGGAACCGGCGAACTCCCCGGGACCACCTACGAAGAAACAACGTACGAAGGGTACGGTCCCGCAGGTGTGGCGGTCTATATCGAGGCCATGACCGATAACAAAAACCGCACCGTCTCGGAAATCCGGCATATCTTCTCGAGGTTCAGCGGTAATCTCGGCGAAAACGGATGTGTCGCCTGGATGTTCGAAAAACAGGGCATAATCAACGTCGAAATTTCCAAGTGCGACGAAGATACCCTGATGGAAATCGCGCTCGAAGCCGGAGCCACCGATATGACCAGGCAGGGAGATGTCTTCGAAATCGTCGCTCCCTGGAGCGATCTCGATTCGGTCAGGGAGGCTATCGAAGCCAAATCGATTCCGGTTGCCTCGTACGAAGTCGCCATGATCCCCAGCAACACCGTTAAACTGAACGAGAAACAGGCCGAGACCATGCTGAAATTGATGGAGGCGATCGAAGATCACGACGATGTCCAGAATGTCTGGGGCAATTTCGATATCGACGACAAAATTATGGAGAAACTTGCGGGCTGATGCCGCACTATTGCGGGAAGAATGATCATTATCGGTGTCGATCCCGGACTGCAAATAACCGGCTACGGTATCCTGCAGTCGGACGGTAACGCGGTTCGGGTGGTTGAAGCAGGAGTTATCAAGACTAACGAAAAAGATGGCTTCGAGGGAAGACTCAGCGAAATCTACACCGAATTCGGAAACATCATCAAACAGCATCAGCCGGATTACATCGCGGTCGAAGAATTATATTCGCACTATGCCCACCCGCGGACGGCCATTGTTATGGGACACGCCCGCGGGATTGTTTTTTTGCAGGCGGCCCTGTCGCGCATCCCGATCGTCTCGTACGCTTCGACCCGAATTAAAAATTCCCTCACCGGAAACGGCCGCGCCACGAAACGACAGGTTATGAAAATGGTAGAATCGATCCTGAACATCACCGAAACCATCACGTCCCCCGATACCGCCGATGCCCTGGCCGTGGCTCTTTGTCACCACAATGCTCTGGCGCGAGGATAAATTGTATGATCAGCCAGATTACCGGAAAAGTCAGCCGCCTCACCGAAGAAACCGTCAGCCTTTATCTTAACGGCATGCACTACGATCTGCACATCCCTTCCGGGCTGTACCCCAAACTCCGCGAGGCCGCCGAGAAGAGCGCCGAAATCACCCTCCACACCCTTTATTTCATCGAGGCCGGCGACCGCAAAAATTACCACTACCCGAAGCTGATCGGTTTCACCAATATGATTGACAAAGAGTTTTTTCAGCTGTTTACTACCGTAGGCGGGCTCGGCATGAAAAAGGGGCTGAAATCGCTGACCTTACCGATTCGCGAAATCGCGACCGCCATCGAAATGCGCGACACCGCGACCTTACAGCGGCTCCCCGGTATCGGAGGACGTCTCGCCGACAAGGTGGTCGCCGAGCTTTCCGGGAAAATGGCCCGGTTCGCCCTCGATAAGGGAGAACAGCCGCTGACTTCGGTCACCAAGGAAAAGGCCAACCTCTTTGCCGAAGCGATTGAAGTCCTCATGCAGCTGCAGTACAACCGGGTCGCGGCGGAACAGATGATCGAACGGGCGATGAAAATGAATCCGAAAGTGAAAGACACCGAAGAACTGATCTCGGCCATCTTCCGGATGGAAGCCGGAACGAAGG
>Ga0105093_10000039_pt1 | contig 45060 bp, 40 predicted proteins | sample PPLLak3March2015_2_FD_79111 | JGI IMG/M metagenome (GOLD analysis project Ga0105093, IMG submission 79111) | Freshwater sediment microbial communities from Prairie Pothole Lake near Jamestown, North Dakota, USA - PPLs Lake P8 Core (3) Depth... | ecosystem: Environmental > Aquatic > Freshwater >... | reverse complement strand
TGCCCCCACCATATGGGCCTTTGAAATTACGGTCTATCTTTACGGAATCCACTATATGATGTCCATGGGCACGGTCATGAAGTACGACAAGCACGTGCGCATCGACATCGTCACCCTGCAGCTCCCGCAGAAGATACAACTCATCCTGCGGCTGATCACGTTCTGGATCATCTTCGTGCCCTTCGTGGGCGCCATGCTCTGGGCCGGTATCGAATACGCCGGCAAGTCATGGATGCAGTTGGAACACAGCTGGAGCGCCTGGAAGCCGCCGCTCTACCCTTACAAGACCGTGATCCCGGTGTCGCTGTTCCTGCTCCTCATCCAGGGAGCCGCCAATTTCATCCGCGAGTGCTACAAATTGAAGGGGGAGGAGATATGAGCCCGGAAACCTTAGCCATCACCATGTTTTTTACGCTGTTCGCGGCGCTGCTCCTCGGGCATCCTTTAGCATTCTCACTGGGCATGCTGGCGGTTATTTTCGGCGTGATCGGCTGGGGCGGATCGGCCGACGCGGTCTTCGCGCTGCTGGCTAACCGGGCCTACGGCGTCATGGAAGAGTACGTCCTTGTGGCCGTGCCGCTCTTCATTTTCATGGCACAGATTCTCGATGCCACCGGCATCGCCGAGCGTTTGTTCGAGACCATGCACATCGTCATGGGACGCGTCCGCGGGGGGTTGGGCATCGCGGTCATCATTGCGTGCACCATCTTCGCGGCCACGGCCGGCGTCGTGGGCGCGACCGAGGTCTCGGTCGGGCTGCTGGCCATTCCGGCCTTGATGCGCGTCAAGTACAATATTCCGCTCATCGCCGGCTGCATCTGCGCCGGCGGAACGCTCGGTATTTTGATCCCTCCCAGCATTATGCTCGTGGTCTACGGCAGTCTGACACAGATCTCGGTCGGCTGGCTATACGCTGCTGCATTCGGTCCAGGATTCCTGCTCTCGCTGCTCTACATCGCCTACATCGCCATCATTTGCTTCATAAAACCCGAATTCGGGCCACCTGAAACGGAATCCAGACACACTTCGGCGGAAAAGCTGTCCATGTTCAGCAAGTCAATCGTCCCGCCCCTGATTCTCGTGGTCGTGGTCTTGGGCGGGATTGTCGCGGGGATTGCCACTCCCACCGAGGCAGCGGGATTGGGCTGTGTCGGCGCTGTAGCGCTTGCTGTTTTCTATAAGAAATTCTCTTGGAAGGCTATCAAAGACGCCTGCTGGTCAACGACCCTCACCACCTCTATGATCATGACCCTCTTCCTGGGCGGCAACTCTTTCCAGGCCATCTTCATGGGGCTGGGCGGCGGGGACGCCATCGCCAACTTCATCCTCGGCACCCAGCTCTCGCCCATCGCCGTGCTCTTCCTGATGATGGGCATCGTCTTCTTCCTGGGCTGCTTCCTCGACTGGCTGGGGATCCTGCTGATCGTCACCCCGATTTTCATACCCGTCACCATGGAGCTGGGCTTCAACCAGCTGTGGTTCGCGACGCTCATCTGCGTCAACCTGCAGATGGCCTTCCTGACCCCGCCCTTCGGCTACTCGCTCTTCTACCTCAAGGGCATCGCGCCGCCGGAGATGACCATCTACCATATTTACAAAGGGGTGGTGCCGTTCGTCTGCCTGCAGTGGCTGGGATTGATCATGTGCATCTTCATCCCGGACATTATCATGTGGGCACCGAGAACCTTTTTCGGGCCCGGCGTATTGGGATAGGTGGCTCGATCCATTCGCTGTGTAAAAAAGCCCCGCTTCGGCGGGGCTTTTTTATGAAAAAAACCACCACCCCCCACCAACCTCCCCTGGCGGGAAGGACCAAGGGAGGGGGAAACCAAGGAAGGTGATTCTATGGCCACGAAGAAATCCGCCAAGCTGCCGCTCAAAAAATTCGCCATGGTCGGGACCGGGATCCAGGGGACGCAGATCGCCATGATCGCCGCCCGCACCGGCTACGAGGTCACCGTGTTCGATGCGCGCGAGGGCGCCTTCCGCCAGACCTTCGAGAAGCTGCGTGCCGACCTCAAGGCTAAAAAAGTGACCCCCCTCATCCCCTGGAACCAGTGGGAAGCCTGCGCCCGGAAAGTCCGCCAGGTGCAGGACCTGGGCGAAGCGGTCAAGGAGGCCGACCTCGTCCTCGAGGCCGTCCCGGAAAACCTGGAGATCAAGAAAAAAGTCTGGAAGGAGATCGGCGCCAAGGCCGCACCCGGCGCCATCCTGGCCACCAACAGCTCCTCCATGCCGGTTTCGCGCATGGAAACCGCGGGCGGCCGGCCCGAGCAGGTGCTGAACATCCACTTTTACTTCCCCATGCAGGGGGTCAACATGGTGGACATCATGGGCGGCACCCGCACCCGGCCGGAGGTGACGGAGAAGGGCATCGCCTGGATCAAGTCGATCGGGTTCGTGCCGCTGACCGTGAAAAAGGAGCTGCTCGGCTTCTGCTTCAACCGCGTCTGGCGGGCGATCAAGCGCGAGACGCTCTACATGTGGGGCAACGGGTTCGTGGACTTCATGGACGTTGACCGGGCCTGGATGATCGTCACGCGCAGGAAGGAAGGCCCCTTCGCCCTGATGGACAAGGTGGGGCTCGACGTGATCTGGGACATCGAGATGGTCTACTACAACGACTCCAAGGATCCCAAAGACCATCCGCCCCGGGCGTTGAAGGACATGATCGACCGCGGCGAGCTGGGAATGAAAAGCGGAAAGGGGTTCTACACGTATCCCGACCCGGCATTCCTGAGCCCGGACTTCTTCAAGTAGTAAAATCCTCCTTGCCTCTCTCGCCAAAAAGAGAGATAAATTGAGGCTCCTTTTCTCCTTACCTCTTTTGTATAGCGAGGGAAGGGGAATTTATTTCCTGTTGAAATCAGAACCAGCTTGTGAATAATTTAGCAACCCGTTATTATTGGCATATTTTTCAAGATCAGAAAAGGCCACATGCCCGTCTTCGAATGCACAGCCCTTGAGGCCAAGGGCAGGAGCACATCGGGCATCATCGAGGCCGTTTGAAACCATCTTCTTATGAAAGCATTTAGTTCAATACTGGGATTGGGTATGTGTTTCCATTTATGTTGCTGCGCCCATTTAACACCTTTGATGCAGCATCATGATTGTATCGACGAAATGGTAGCTTCAATTGAGGCAACGCCGGGTGAAAGCGTCATCCTTACTTTGGATGGTCAGATCGTTAACCTCGAAGAATTTTTCGACAGGTGCGATCGTAACAATCCAAAGTGCGCTCTATATAGGAAATTTAATTTTTGGCCAAACAAGGTCATAATGATAGAATCACCTTCGAAAGCTGGAATTGTTCGCCACCGGATAAGGGCATACTATAGCCCGTCATCGATATGCTACCCGGAGAGAGTGAACCCTATGCGAATTTATGGAGATGTCGCAGAATTTCATGATTTTCATGACGAATTTATGGGAATTGCAGTACATGGGTGAAGGAACTTACTACCCGCTTCCATTTTCACGATACACGAACAATAGTGGAATCCCTATCTTTCCATCAATTACGATGAAAAATTGAGCAGTCAATCGAAAGACGTCACCACCGCGGCGGGCAACCTGCTCACAACGCCCGGGATGGTCGCCTTGGCGGGGGTGTTCGTATTAGCAGCATGGTATTCCCAGCCCGCCATCCTGATGCTGACTGGCTTATTCCTGGCCACGGCCGGCCTGGCCCGGCTCTGGAACCGGCTCTCCCTGGCCGGAGTTCGGGCTGAGCGCCATCTCCACGGCACGCGCTTTTTCCCGGACGAGCCCATCGCCTGCACCTTGAGGCTGTTCAACCGCAAACCATTGCCCCTGGCGTGGGTGCAGCTCGAAAGCGACCTCCCGGCGGGGTTTCGCCTGGAGGAACGGGCAGGCCTATCAGGTGCCGAAGTCATCCGCCGGTCGGCCTCCCTGCTCGGGTACCGCGGCATCAAATGGAAGCTCAGGCTGACCGGCGCGCGCCGCGGGTATTACCCCATCGGCCCGCTGACGATCATTTCGGGCGACTTTTTCGGTCTGTATTCCCGTTCGCGGCGCACCGGGAGTACCGAGCACGTCATCGTCTACCCGCGGATTTTCCCGGTCGACACCCGCCTGATCCCATCGCTCTACCCTATGGGCGAGGCCCGGGCCGACCGGCGCCTCTTCTGCGACCCCACCCACACCATCGGTGTACGGGAGTATCTGCACGGCGACGACCTCAAGTCCATCCACTGGAAAGCAACAGCCCGCCGCGGCGACCTGCAGGTGAAGGTGCTTGACGCCACGACGGCTTTCAATGTCGCCATGGTCATGGCCGTGGAAAGCTTCCGCGACAACGGCGTTCTCGCCGCGGCCGATTTCGAGCTCGGGATCAGCGCGGCCGCCTCCATCGCCGCTGCCCTCTGCGAGCGCGGCAGCCCGGTGGGGCTTTTCGTGAACACGCGCCTGGCGGACACCGGCCAGCCGGCCGTGATCGCACCCGGGGCCGGACGGAGCCGGGTCACCGAGGTCCTCGAAGCCCTGGCCAAGGTCACCGGCCGCAGCAGCGGCCCTGCAAAGGTCTTTCTGGAGAATCAAAAGGAGTTACTCACTGCCGGCACGACGCTGATCTTGATCCTGGGGCGGCTGCCGGAACGCTTCCCGGAACTGCTGGCCGACTGGAGGGCCGCAGGGTTTCGACTGCTGGTGCTGCTCGTCGGCGGGAACGGCGAACCCGCCCTGCCGCCGGATATCCCCTGGCGCCGGGTCCGGCAGGCCGGCGACCTGGCTGGAGACTCGGCGCCGTGACCCATCTCCTGCCACGAGGCACAGGAGTCCTATTCGCGGGCGGCTTGGAGGCCTGCTGGATGGTCGGCGGCCTGTGGCTCCTGGAAGCCCAGGCCGCGCCGGAAGCGCTGCCGGTGCCGGGGCTGATGCTCGGCATCCCGCTGGCGTTCACCCTGTGGCGGCTCACACGAACGTTCTCCCCGTCCCTGCGCCTTTCTGCCGGCCTTGTCGGGGGGCTGATCTGGTCGCTGCTCCTGATCGTCCTTGTTGACTTCCCGGTCGTCGCCCAGCTGGAACCCGCCGCGGTTTACGATCCCATCGGCCGCCTTTTCCAGCGGCCGGGCGCGCCGAACCCGATTCAGCTCACCGCTTTGGCCGCTGCCGCAATCTGGGTCGGCGGGCTCCGGCTGGCGGCCGTGCGGATCGGGTTCGATCAACTCCTGAGCGAGTTTCAGTTCGGCCTGCCGATCCTGCTTGTCATTTTCTTCTGCGCCGCACAGTGGGAAGCCGCGCTCCCGGCCCCGGCGGCGGTGGTGTTCTCGTTTTTCACTTTTTTCCTGCTGGGAATGGCCGCGGCCCGAGGAGGCGGTTGGCTGCAGGGCCGGGCGCGGGCACGCTGGCTCGCCGCCCTCGTTTTAAACGCCGCCCTGGTCCTGGGGGTCGGGCTGCTTCTGACCGCTGCGGTCACCCCCGAGGCATTGAAGCTCGTCCTCGACGGCCTTCAGTCGCTCTGGAACGCCATGGTGGAGTGGATTGCACGGTTCATTGCGATTCTGGCGCGCCTGATCCCTCAACCCGAGATCAAGTCCTACCCCATCGGCGGCGGCGCCGGGGCCGCCCCCCAGGATCCCTCCGCCATCGCCGACCTTTTGCGCATCCCGGACTCCGTGCGCCGTGTCGCCGCATTCATCGTTGCCGCCTTCTGGGTCGTGCTGTTCGGCATATGCCTCTGGCGCATGGCCTCTCAGGTCGCCGCCTGGCTGCGCCGGCAGATGAACGAATTCGACGGGGCCGAGGTCGAAACGCTCCGCGGGGCTTTCCGCCAGGACGTGCGGCGTTTTTTGAGCCGGCTGCTGCGGCGGCTGCGGGGGTGGACCGCGTGGTTGGGCTATCTTCTCGGCCGAAGGCCGATGGCGGGTTCGCTGCCGGCGGAAGCCGCCGCCGTACGCCGGGTGTACCGCAGCCTGCTCGCCTGGTCCGCCGCCGGAGGCTGCCCGCGGCGGCGCCATCAAACCCCCCATGAGTTTCTCGGGCAGCTCTGCGATTGGCTGCCGGAGGCCCGCACTGATTTGAAACTGATCACCGAGCATTACACCGAAGTCCGCTACGGGGGCCGGAGGCCGGAGGCCGCTATCGTCAAACTTCTTGAGTCGGCCTGGCAAGATGTGCGACACATGCGAAAAAGATCGGGAATCCAGGCAATCAAGGACACTTTGAAAGCGTGGAGGGATGGTTGAACATGCTCGAACGCGGACCGCTGGACATCCAAACCGCAGCCGAACGATTCACAGCGAACGTGGGCCGGGCCATTATCGGCCGGTCCGAGGCCGTCGAGCTGATCTTCATCGCCCTGCTCTGCGAAGGGCACGTGCTGATCGAGGACGTGCCGGGCCTGGGCAAGACCCTGCTGGCCCGGGCCACGGCCCGCTCCCTCGAGGGCAGTTTCAAGCGCATCCAGTGCACGCCCGACCTGCTGCCCTCAGACGTGGTGGGCCTGCACTTCTATAACCAGAAACGATCGGAGTTCGAGTTCCGGCCGGGCCCCGTGGTGGCCAACGTGGTGCTGGTGGACGAGATCAACCGCGCCATGCCGCGCACCCAGTCCTGCCTGCTGGAGAGCATGCAGGAACGACAGGTGACCGTCGACTGGAAGACCGTCTCTCTGCCTCGGCCCTTCATCCTCATGGCCACCCAGAACCCGATCGAACTGGAGGGCACGTTTCCGCTGCCGGAAGCCCAGCTCGACCGGTTTCTGCTGAAACTGAGACTCGGCTATCCCTCCCCACAGGACGAATTCGAGGTCCTTGACCGCTACCAGCAGGAGAACCCGATGGATCGGCTCGAAAGCGTCATCGGCACGGCCGAGCTGCTCGAGCTTCAGGGCTTGGCCCGGCGCACCCGGGTCGTCGAGCCCGTTCGGAGCTACATCCTGGCCGTAACTCGCGCCACCCGCGAGCACCCGGACATCCGGCTGGGCGGCAGCACGCGCTCGGCTCTCGGACTTCAGGCGGCGAGCCAGGCCATGGCCGCCTGCCGCGGCCGGGACTTCGTCATCCCGGACGACGTCAAGGCGCTGGTTAGCCCTGTGCTATCCCACCGCATCATCCTAAAAACCGAAGCCCGCCTGAGGGGCCGCACCGAGGAGGAACTACTGCGAGAGCTCCTATATACGGTGCCGGTACCCGCCGAATAAAGTATGGATTTGTTTAAAGTCCCATTTTGGCGTTGCGATTAATTTAGCAAGCTGTTATTATTGAGATATTTTCTAAGTCACGAGGTTTCCATGCCGGTTTTCGAATTTACAGCGCTGGATGCCAGGGGTAAGACCTCCTCCGGCATCATCGACGCCGACGGAATCCAGGCCGCCCGCCAAAAGCTGCGGGCGTCCGGGAAGTTCCCGGTTTCGATCCATGAAACCCAGGAAGCCCTGGCCAAGAAGTCCCGCAGGGAGGTCGGCATCGGATCATGGTTTGCACGTGTCAAACCGTCCGATGTGGCCATGATCACCCGCCAGCTGGCAACCCTGATCGGCGCCGGGTTTCCGCTGGTTTCGGCACTGGACGCTCTGTTGCCTCAGACTCACGCCTACGGACTAAAGCGTACCCTGGCGCGGGTGAAGGATCTCGTAGTCGAGGGCAACAGCTTCGCTCATGCCCTCTCCCAGTTCCCCGGCATCTTTCCACCGATCTACATAAACATGGTGCGTGCCGGTGAAACCTCCGGGACTCTGGAAATCGTGCTCGAACGGCTGGCTGAAATCACCGAAAAGCAGCAGGCGCTTTCCAACCGGATCCAGGCCTCGCTGGCCTATCCGGTATTCATGCTTTTTTTCGGGGCGGTCGTGCTGTTCATCCTTCTGACTTACATCGTACCTACGATCACCTCGATTTTCGCCGACATGAAGCAGACGCTGCCAACCCCCACCCGGGTTCTGATCGCCCTGAGTTCATTTTTCAGAGACTACTGGTGGACGATCCTCATCTTCGCGGCCGCAGGAATCGTTGGGGCCCGCCAATTCCGCCGCACCGAAAAAGGACGACGCTGGTCGGACAGCGCCATGCTCAAGCTGCCGATGTTCGGAAACCTGGCCCGCAAACTGGCCGTCGCCCGCTTCAGCCGCACCTTGGGGTCTTTGCTGGAAAACGGCGTTACCTTGCTGGTCGCACTCGACATCGTGAAAAACATCGTCGGCAACGTCCAGATCGCCGACACCGTCGCCCAGGCGGCCGAGGAGGTCGGCAAGGGCAAGGGCCTTTGGCTGGCCCTGTCCGAGGGCCGCGCGTTTCCCATGTTGTCGATCCAGATGATCCAGGTGGGTGAGCAGTCGGGGGAGCTGGAAAAAATGCTCTACAAGATCGCCGATGTCTTTGAAAACGAGGTGGAGACCCTTATCATGCGTCTAACATCCTATCTGGAACCGGTCATGATTCTGGTAATGGGAGGCGTCGTGGGCTTCATTGTGCTGTCCATCTGTCTGCCGATCTTCGAAATGAACCAACTGATCAGGTAAAAAGGACTCAAGGGACCGAGGGGACAAGGGTTCGAGAAAAAAAGGAATGGATAGAAATGAATCTCAAGCATAAAAACGACTCGGGTGCGGCGAGCTTGATCTTCAAGGCTCAGCGCGGCTTTACTCTGATCGAAATCATGGTGGTCATCATCATCCTGGGCATCCTGGCGATGTATGTCGCCCCTAAACTCATGGGCCGGCCGGAGGAAGCCAAGCAGGTGCGGGCGAAGATGGACATCGCCGCCCTGGAAACCGCGCTCAAGCTTTACAAGCTCGACAGCGGCATTTACCCCGGCACCGAACAGGGCCTGCTGGCTCTGGTGCAAAGGCCCGAGACCGGGATAATTCCTAAAAAATGGCGTCAGGGCGGGTACCTCGAGAAAGGCAAAGTCCCGAAAGACCCGTGGGGCAACGACTACGTCTACCTCTCACCCGGCCTCAAGGGGGACTTCGATATCATTTCCTACGGCGCCGACGGGGTCCCGGGGGGCGAGAACGAGAACATCGACATCAATAACTGGGACACGGAATGATCGTGCGCCGCAGGGCCGGATTCACCCTGCTCGAACTCATCGTGGTCATGGCCTTGATGAGTATCGTGTTCTTTTTCGCCATCCCGCGTTTTGAGGGGTCTTTTTTATTCGACGATTCCAAACAAAGCGCCCGCTGGCTGATCGCCAAGATTCAGAGCCTGAAAGAGGAGGCACTCCGCACTCGCCGCGAACACATTCTTGTTCTCGATCTTGATACGAAGCGGGTGTGGCACACGACGGCGGCCATGACCATCGAAGAGGCCGAGCTTGCCATGCGCCGGGCGCAGGCGATCCCGGGAGGCGCGCGCGTGGTGGGGGTCGAATTTCCACCGGAAACCCGCATCGACTCCGGCCGAGCGCAAATCTATTTCTATGGAGACGGGCACAGCGACCAGGCGCTGATCCATCTGCAGCACGGCGACGCATACAGCTCTTTTCTGCTTGAGCCGTTTCTGACTCAAGTAAGAATGTTCGACGACCGGATCGGCTTCAATGATCTGCGCTGACGATAAACGGCCGGCGCCCCGGGTACGCCCGTGAGCGGGCTTGCACCGCTCATGCAGTGCGTTGAGAAGCCGCCGAACAAAGAAAGTCCGACGCCATGCGTTTGAAATCCAATCCGGCAGCCGTTCTCGGGAAAACATCTCGGCGATCGCACCAGGGGTTCACGCTGCTGGAGGTAATGGTGGCGCTGGGCATCATGGCCATCGTGCTCGTCAGCGTCTATCGCCTCCAGTCGCAGACGCTCACCATGAGCATGGAAAGCCGCTTCTACACCCAGGCGCCCCTGCTGGCCCGCAGCGCCCTGGTCAGGCTGGAGCAGTCCAAGGAGCGCGAAATGATTTCCGGGCAGGGGGATTTCGGCCGGGAGTTTCCAGGCTACCAGTGGCAGATCGCCGTCACGGAGGCGGCTTCCGAAGCCTTGGGTCCCGAGTTTTCGCGAGACATGAAACGCATCGACGTTCTGGTGACCCTGAACGACGGCGAATACTCGTACGGGTTTCGAACGTACAGGCTGGTGAGGCAGTGACGAAGGTGGAGGGCGGAGTGCGGAACGCGGAAAATGGGACGACCATCAGCGAATTCAGTATCGCTCAGAGGCCGATAGAATGAGGAATGAACCTCTGCACGTTCGACATAAAAATGCTTGCGGCCGTAGCACCGCGCCTATGACTGAAAATCGCCGCGCGCGAGGGGTGTTTTTTGCACTCCCGTTTTACGCCTTCCGCCTTCCGCCTTCAGCGGATGCCCGGCCACGAGCAGCCGCTGGATTTACGCTCCTCGAAATCCTGGTGGCGGTGTTCATTCTGGCGGTAGTGGTTACGACCGTACTGGCTTCCTTCAACATGGTGTTCTCGACCACCGGTTCTCTGGAAGCCTCCGCAGCCATGTTTGAATCGGGCAAAACCAGTCTGACCCGCATCGTACACGATATCGAAAACGTATTCGTGCTCGACCGGCCGATCTACAAACCGCCGGTCGTTGACGGCCCGCCGGATCCCTATCGCTTTCAAGGCAGCGTTGACAGCTTGGGTGGCACAAAGCTTGCTAAACTCAGATTCACCAGCCGAGCGCATGTGCCGCTCAGTCCTGCCCGTCGGGATGGGATCGCTGAAATCGTGTATTATCTTCAAACGGACGTGTCCGGAAATCTGCGGCTGAAACGCGCCGATCATTTGTATCCCTATCCGCGATTCGAAGAGCGCAGTTCCGACCCGGTGCTGTGCGTGAACGTCAAATCGTTGGCATTCGAATACTTGGACGCCGATGGGGTTGCTACGGATGAATGGGATTCGGAATCATCGAAATTCGGCTACGCCACCCCGGTGATGGTCGCCGTGAGGCTGGAGGTCGCGGAGGGAATCGACTCCTATGTGTTTCAAACCACCGTGACGCTGCCGATGCTCCGTCGGAAATCGGGGTGAACCATGGTCGCCGGCTTTCGCATTATGGGCAACAAACGCGGGGTCGCCTTGCTGATCACCCTCTCGGTGACCACCCTGCTGGTGACGATGGCGCTGGAATACAACCGGCGGGCGCGCTACGTCGTCATTGCCGCCGCCGCCGCGCGGGATTACCTGACCATGACCGAGATGGCGAACGCCGGTGTCCAAGTGGCCATGGCGATCCTGGCCAGGGACAAGACGCAGAACGACACCGACACGCCGTTGGACGACTGGGCCGATCCTGAAAAAATCGCCGAGGCGTTGAAAGCCTTCCCTTTTGAAGCGGGGCAGCTATCGCTGGTCATCGAAGACGAGCTGGGCAAAATCCAGGTCAATTCGCTGATCGAGCAGCCGAACGGACAGAAGTTCAACGAATCTCAGCGCACGCTGTGGGAGCGCTTTCTACAGTATTATGCCGACCGCAAGGAACTCAAACTGGATCTCAAGGACGACAGCGAGCCTCAGGCGATCATCAACTCATTAAAGGACTGGATGGACAGTGGGGACGATGATGCGATTACCGGCCTGAGCGGGGCGGAAATGAGCTATTATCAGGACAAGGAGCCGCCTTATCCGTGCCGCAACGGTCCGCTGACGGACCTGAACGAACTCCTGCTGGTCAAGGGCATCACCCCGGAACTGTACTACGGAACCCGCGAGGTGCCGGGGATCGCGCGCTATCTGACGGTTCATGGGATGCAGCCGGGGGAGGGCACCAACTTCACCTTCCCGGGCCGGATCAACCTGACCACCGCCGAGCTGCCGGTGCTGTTCGCCCTGTTGCCGTCTGAAAACCGGGACCTCGTGGAGGCCGTCGACGAACTGCGCCGCGACATCGCCTCCGGCAAACAGACCGTTGACTTGAATAGCCCGAACTGGCTGAATCAGTTGCCCGGGCTGGGAGAGATCAAACTCGACCCGAAGCTGATCACCATGACGAGCGACGTGTTTCGCGTGGAATCGACAGCGTACCTGCACGATGCCTCCACCACCATCACCGCGATCGTTCAGCGAGTGCAGGCCTCCCGGTCGGGCAAATGGAGTTGCCGCCTGTTGAGCTGGCATGTAAACTAGGACAAATCATGAGCCGAAAAGTTCTCAGTTTGGATATACGATCCGACCGCATTTGCGCGGTCCTGGTCAAGAGCAGCCTGCGCGAAAGCCGGATCGCCGCCTGCCTGTCGGTCCCCTTTCCGGAAACGGCGCCGGACATCGCGAGCGCCTGGCGGGCGGCCCTGGAAACGGTGACGGCGGAAATGGACCTGGACGGCGCCGACTGCGCCGTGTCCATCCCGGCGGTGTTTTTTTCGAGCCGCAACCTGCAGGTGCCCTTTGCCAATGTCAAGAAGATCCGGATGGTCCTGCCGTTTGAACTGGAGCCGTCCCTGCCCTTTCAATCGGATGACCTGGCCATCGATTTCAGCATGCGGCCGGGCGGCTCTGCTCAGGGCGGAACAGAGGTGCTGGCGGTCGCCATCGAAAAAGACCGGCTATCGGCGGTCGTTACCGCGCTGACCGGCGTCGCCATCGATCCGGAGCGCGTCACCTTGAGCGGTCTTTCCACCGCGGCCTGGCTCGGCCGCACCGCCGCGCCCGAGGACGCGCTCCTGTGTTTGGACATCAGCCGGACCTTCGCAGCGCTTTTCGTTATCGCCGCCAATCGCGTGTGCCTCATCCGGTCCTTTCCGTTGTCAACCGATTCACCCGCGCGCGAGCTCGCCGTGCAACACCACATCCGCACCACGCTCGGCGCCCTCAGCGAGATGGAAGGCATGTCGCGTGAGCCCAGCGAAGCCCTCGTCACCGGCGATGGCCTGGAAGGGCTGGACCTCGAAAAAATAGCGGCTTCCCTGCCGCTGCCGTTACAGCCGGTGGATCTCCGCGAAGCCCTCAACATCCAATGTGAAAAAGAGGTTGACTCGGCTTGGGATGCCGCCCGCATGGATGGCGCGCTCGCCCTCGCCTTAGCCGAAATTGAGGGCATGGAATGCCTGAATTTCCATCGTAGCCAATTTCCCGGGAAAAAGATGGTCGCGCGTTACCGCGAGCCGCTGATCAGAACCGGGGCCCTGGCCGCCGCCGTTCTCCTGCTCATGTTTGCCAGCGTGATCATCCAATCCTACTTGCAGCAGCGCCGGCTGGCGGAGCTCGACCGGCAGATCGCCGCAGTGTTCAGTGAGACGTTTCCGGAAGTGAAGAAGCCGGCGGACCCCTACCAGCAGATGCAGATCGGGCTCCAGGAACTCCGGAAAAGCGCGGCGCTTCCGGGCGAAGCCCTGCCGGCCGCGCTCAGCATCGATCTCTTGAAAAATATCAGCGACAGTATCCCGGAAAACATCACGGTCGTCTTCGAACGCATGGTGCTCGGCCCGGACAGCATCCTGATATCGGGAACCACAGCCGCCTTCAACGCCGTGGATGAAATCAAGGGCCACCTGGAGCGAATCGCCGGATTCAAGAAAGTCACCATCAGTTCGGCCAACACCGATCGCTCCGGCAAAGACGTTAATTTTCAACTCAAGGTGGATTTATGACCTTTGAATCCATCCTCAAGCATGCGAATCTGAGCAAACTCAGCCGCCGCGAAAAAATCATCGTCGCCGGCGGAAGCGGACTGCTGGTCCTATTTCTCCTGATCCAGCTGGTGATTGCACCGGTGTTCGAGCGCAACGCGCGCATGAAGCGCGCGGTGCAGTCCAAGAGCCAGATCCTTGTCGACATGCAGCGCCTGAAATCCGAATACGACAGCCTGAGTTCCCGCGCGAAGCAGTCCGAGGCGCGCTTCACCCGGCGAGACAAAGGCTTCACCCTGTTCTCGTTCCTGGATCAGCTCGCCGGCCAGGCCCGGGTCAAGGAGCGCGTGAGCTACATGCGGCCTACGAAGACCGAGCAGAAAAACAGCCCGCTGAAGCTCTCGCGAGTGGAGATGAAGCTGGAGGCGGTGACACTCGAGCAGCTCACGGCCTTCCTGCACGGAGTGGAAACCTCCAAGAACATGATCTCGGTGAGCAAGCTGTCCATCACCCGCCGCGACCAGAAAGAAGGCCTGCTCGACGCCATTCTGCAGGTGGACACGCTGGAGCCGTGAAAACGATCCAAATGACGACCAAGATTCGAATCGCGCTGCTGATCCTTTATATCGGGGCCGCCGCCGCCGTTTTTCTTTACGTTGGATTTCCCTCGGAGGCGCTGCGCCGCCATGTGAGCCACCGGCTGAGCGCAAGCCTGCCGGGGCTTTCCGTTGAGATCGGTGCGGTGCGCCCCACTCTGACCGCCGGCTTGGACCTGCAGGATGTGCGCATCACATATGCCCAGAACCCCGCCGCGGCGTTCGAACGGGTGCGCATCCAGCCGGACCTGCTTTCCCTGTTTCTGGCCCGCACCGGATACTCGTTCACGGGATCCCTGGGCGGTGGTCAAATCGCCGGACGGGCCGAGGTCGACTCCACGGGGCCGGCCTCGAAAATAAGCTTGGATGCACGGATCGACGGCATCCTGATCCAGCAGGTGGACCGACTGCGCAGCCTCTACGGCAGCCGACTGTCGGGGCGCCTGGACGGTCATCTCCATACCACCGAGGCCGGCGCCTTGAACGGGAAATTGACCATCACGGAAGGGCAGATCGACTTGGCATCGCCGCTGTTGGCCCAGAGCCGCTTCACGTTCAGAACCGTAGACGCCGACCTAACGCTTCAGAACCGCAACCTGTTGCTGCGCAGCGGCCGGCTGAAGGGCAATGAACTGGACGCCGACGTGTCCGGCACCATCGCCCTGGACCCGCCCCAGGCGGCCAGCGCCATGAACCTGACCGGCCGCGTGACCCCCCATCATGCGTTCCTGTCGCGCGCGGAGGGCAGCATCCCCCAGGGTCTGCTGCGGCGCCGGGCCGGGATTCCCTTCCGGATCAGCGGGCCTCTTGACGCTCCGGGGTTTTCACTCAATTAAAAGAGTTGAGCCGAAGGGGATAATCCGGCATAATTCAGATATGGCCAATCGATATTTCACAGCGCTGAACCTGCTGCTCATCACGGCCGGAGTGTATTTCGGCGTGTCCATATTTTACGCCGTCGTGACGTCGCGTTTGACCGGCGGTCCTCCGCCGCTGCCCGCCGGCCGGACCGAAACCGCTGCAGGGACCGCACCGGCCTCCAAGCTGGCCGACTATCAGGTGATTGTCGAGCGCAACCTCTTCAACTCCGGAAAGCAGGTGCTGGCAGGAGCAGAGAAAACCGGCGATGCGGCGCTGGATGTGGAAAAACTCAAGCAGACCGAGCTGAAGGTGAAACTCCTGGGCACCACGGCCGGGTCCATTGAAGCGGCGCCGGCGGCGTTCATCGAGGATCCCAAGACCCGCGAACACAAAATGTACCGCACGGGGGATATGCTTCAAAACGCCACGATCAAGCTGATCCTGCGCGAGAAGGTGGTTTTAACCGTTAACGGCAAGGACGAGGTCTTGATGCAGGAGGAGCCGGGCATCATCAAGGCCGGGCCGCCGGGGGCTGCCGCCCGCGCCGACGCCGGCCCGGTGCCCCGACCGGTGCCCGCCGAACCCATCCAGCAGGTTACCGTGAGTGAGGAGCAGATCGAAAAGGCCATGGGAAGCCTGAGCGATCTGATGAACCAGGCGACCTTTCGCCCGCACCTTGAAGACGGTCAGCCGGCCGGGATCTCCATCACCGGCATCAAGCCCAACGCCGTCTTCCGCAAGTTGAGGCTGCGCAACGGCGACGTCATCACCGGCGTCAACGATCAGTCGATCGCCTCGGTTGAGGATGCCATGAAGGTCTTTGGAACCCTGTCGACCGATGCGCCGATCCAGGTCAATATCAAGCGCCGGGGTCGTGAAGAAACGTTGGAATACAAGATCGAATAACCGCGGCATGCCCGCAAAGGGAGCTGATGAATGAACGTGCGATTCCAAACCGGACAGCCTTTCGCGGTGTGCCTCGCGGCGGTCCTGGCGACCCTGATCGGCGTCGCCGCAGTCGGCGCCCAGCAGTCAAGTGTCGACGCGAAGAGCGAGCGGCTATCGGATCAGTTCGTATCGATCGACTTCAACAATGTCGACATCCAACTTTTCATCAAGTTCATGAGCGAACTGACCGGCACGAACTTCGTGATCGACTCGAACGTTAAGGGCAAGGTCACCATCATCTCCCCCGCCCGCATCTCTCTGGACGAGGCCTATCGCGTGTTCGAGTCGGTTTTGGAAGTCAACGGGTTCACCACCGTAAAGGCCGGTGAAATCGTAAAGATCGTGCCGGCACCCGAGGCGCGCACCAAGAATATCCAGACGCTGCTGGAGCAGGAGAAAGCCGGCCCCGAGGACAAGGTCGTGACCCAGCTCATCCCGCTCAAATACGCGGACCCCGAGGAGCTCAAGCGCCTGTTCACGCCCCTGGTGTCCAAGAACAGCGTGATCTTAGGCTACGCGCCGGCCAACACGGTCATCATCACCGACGTGCAGTCGAACATCCAGCGGCTCATAAAAATCATCAAGCAGATCGATCGGCCCGGGGCCGGCCAGCAGATTTCGGTCACCCCGCTGACGCATGCCGACGCCGCCAAGCTCGTCACCCTGCTGACCAACCTTTTTAAAACCACTGCTCCGGCAAGACCCCAGCAGGCCGGCTCCAGCGAGAAGCAACCGGTCATCGTGGCCGACGAACGCACCAGCACCATCGTCATGCTGGCGAGCGAGGTGGACACGCTGCGGGTCAAAGATCTGATCAAAATGATCGACCGGGAGACCCCGCGCGGCAAGGGCAAGATCCATGTGTACTACTGCGAGCACGCCACCGCCGAAGACCTGGCCAAGGTGCTGTCGGAGATCCCTTCCCAGCAGGCCACGGCCGGCTCCGGGGCCGTCGGCGGGGCGGGAGGGACGGCCACCGCCGCTGCCTCGCGGGGGCCTACGGCGGTCGTGATGGGCAAGGTCCAGATCAACGCCGACAAAGCCACCAACAGTCTGATCATCATGGCCGACAAGGAAGACTACGAGGTGGTGGAGGCCGTCATCAAGAAGCTCGACATCCCGCGCTCGATGGTCTACATCGAGTCCCTCATCATGGAGGTCAACGCCACCAAGAGTCTGGAACTAGGCGTCAAATGGCAGCTGTTCGACCGGACCAACATTAACAACAGCAACGTGGTTTACGGGGGCTCATTCAGCGGCTCCGGCGCTCTTGACGCCGCAACCAGCCTCCTGAGTCCAACGGGGCTTGCCGTCGGAGTGCTGACCGAGCCGTTTACCTTCGGCGGGATTACGCTGTCCAACATCGGCGCCATCATCAACGCCGTCAAGACGGACGACAATTTCCGCATCCTGTCCACCCCTCAGATCCTGACCACCGACAACGAGGAAGCGCGCATCACCGTGGGCGAGAACCGGCCGTTCCAGACCCGCTCCACCACCGACGTATCCGGCGGCTCCTTTGAGTCCTTCGAATATCGGGATGTGGGCAAGATTCTCAAGATCACCCCGCATGTCAGCGAGGGCCGCAACGTGCGCCTCAAGCTTTCGCTGGAGGTGACCAACCTGGACCGGGTCGCCACCACCGCCACCACCGCCACCCGGCCGGTCACCCAGAAGCGCACGATCGAGACCACCGTGCTGGTCCAGGACAATCACACCGTCGTCATCGGCGGTTTGATCGATGACAACCGCAACGAAAATGAAACCAAGATACCGGGTCTCGGCGACATTCCCCTGCTGGGGTGGCTGTTCAAGACCCAGAGCAACGCCGGTCAGAAGACTAATCTGTATGTTTTTCTAACCCCCCGGGTGATAAAGAACCCCGACGAGGCCGACCGGTTGATATCCGACAAAAAAGAGATCCCCGATATGAAGGACGCGCCGAACTCGATCCCCGAAAAATTCAAGGGGGGCGAAATCAAGCTCTATCCGGACAATTGAAAAACCGACCGAAGGTATCATGACCCCATTGGCGGACATCCTGACCTCACGCTTCGGTGTCGACACCGAAGCGCTGGCCGCGGCCGAGCGCACCCGGGCGGAAAAGGGCGGACAGCTCGGCGAAATCCTCATTCAACAGAAGGCGATCACCGAGCCGCAGCTGCTGAAGGCGTTGAGCCACCAACTCGATGTTCCGTTCTGGCCCAAGCTGCCGCTCAACGACATCGACGCCGGGCTGGTGTCCAAAATTCCGATCCAGTTCCTGAAGAAGCACTCGCTGGTCCCGCTGAACTACCGCAGACCGCTGACCGCCCAGGAGTGCGGCCTGGAGGAAGGCGGCCCCGCTGATTCCGGTCCTCCGCTCTGCGAAGGCGGCTGCGTGATCGCTATTCGCGATCATCTGCATTTCCAAGCCCTGGACGATTTGGTGCGGATCTTGAACATCCCGGATTATCAACTGGTGCTTTCCAGCCGCGACGCCATCCTGTCGGCCATCAACCAACAGTATGACTCGCGCCGGGACTCGGCCGAGCAGCTGGTCCAGAACATGGAGGAAAACGGCAGCACCATCATCACCGAAATCGAGGAGACCGCCGACCTCCTGGACGACACGAGCGACGCGCCGATCATCAAACTGGTCAACCACATCATTTCCCAATCCATTAAGGCCCGCGCCAGCGACATCCACTTCGAACCCTACCAGAATACCTTCACGGTGCGCTACCGGGTGGACGGCATCCTCTACGACCTGCTGACTCCGCCGAAATGGATCCAGCCGGCCCTGATCTCAAGGGTCAAGGTCATGGCCAAGATGAACATCGCCGAAAAGCGCCTGCCTCAGGACGGCCGGTTCGACGTGCGCGTCGGCGACCAGGACATCGACGTGCGCGTTTCCACCATCCCGACCTCCTTCGGCGAGCGCCTGGTGCTGCGTCTGCTGAACAAATCCGGCTCGCTGCTGGAGCTGCCGGACCTAGGCCTGTCGCCGCAGCGCATGACCCTGCTGCAGAAGCTCGCCGCCGCCCCGAACGGCATCATCCTGGTCACCGGCCCCACCGGCAGCGGAAAAACCACGACCCTTTACGCGATCCTGCAATCCATCAACAAGCCCGGCATCAACATCATCACGATCGAAGACCCGGTGGAATACCAGATGAAGGGGATCAGCCAGATCCAGGTCAATCCGAAGATCGACCTCACCTTCGCCCGGGGGCTGCGGTCCATCGTGCGGCAGGACCCGGACGTCATCCTCATCGGCGAGATCCGCGACAAGGAGACGGCCGAGATCGCCGTTCAGTCGGCCCTGACCGGTCACCTCGTGTTCTCGACCCTGCACACCAACGACTCCCCCAGCGCCATCACCCGGCTGGTGGATATCGGGGTCGAGCCGTTTTTGATCTCCTCCTCGGTCCTGGCCGTATTCGCTCAACGCCTGGTACGCGTGCTGTGCGCCGCATGCAAGCAGCCCCACCACCCCAAAACCGTTTATCTGCAAAGCATCGGATTGCGGAGCGAACCGTTCGCGGAAAAGCCCATCTTCAAAGCGGTCGGGTGCGAGAAATGCTTCCAGACCGGATATCGCGGCCGGATCGGCATTTTCGAGATCATGGTGATGAGCGAGGAGCTGAAAACCCTCATCCTCCAGTCCTATGACTCCAACCGCATCAAGGCCCTGGCCGTTCAGGAGAAGATGGCCACGCTGCGCGACGATGGAATCGAAAAAGTGTTGGAGGGGGTGACGACGTTGGAAGAGGTCCTCCGGGTGACTCAAGGGTAGCAGCGAGTGACGAGTCGGAATTTCATCTGATAGATCTCCGTGGCGCTATGCCCTTGATATCGCACCAACGCTCCGGCTATATAAAAAGAAGGGGTTGCGGCCCATCCCGCAACCCCTTCTGGCTGTCAAAACCCGGCTTTTTTCAACCGACCTTACGCGCGCATGCACGTTTGCCGAGTGGCCGAGCAAAGAATCAACCGGTCACGCGGTCCAATTCTTCTGCTTTCCCGTCGCGCTCAATTTTCAGTGAAAAGGTACCGCCGTTGTCGTCCCAGATTCGAAAGATCTTCCATTCTTTTTCTCCCAACCCTGGGTCCGAGACGTGAACGCTGTACCTGTCAACCTCATACTGCTTTATCGTAATGGGGAGCGTCTTGCCGTCTATGGTTATTGTTTTGTTCTCTCCGCTAAAATTCAGCACGACTTTTTGGTGGTTCAACGGGTTCTGCCACGCTCCGCTGAATTTCGCCACATCTGACTTTCCGGAATCTCCGCAGCCGACAACCCCCAAAATCAATGAAACCATAACCAGGACCCCAAAGTGGCTCAGGTTCACTCCGCGCATGTTCGATCCTCCTATTCCGTTGTGTTGTTAGTTAAGACTATCTTACATATATTACAAGCTAACCTAAAATATTTACCAAAATCAAAATATGAATATAATTTATAGATTATAATTCTCATACCACACAGCAAAAGTCAAGAAAAAATTACGGCCTGGATCAAGACGTCTTCCAGCAAAGGGCCGATAGGATCAGCACCGGTTTTAGGTCATTTTCTTTGCTCGTTGCTCATTGCGAATGTCGCGGGCAAGCTGTTCGTAGCGATCGGCCTCCGCCATGCGCCCGCGCTTCCGGCAGCCGCCGGCATAAACCCTGCATTTTTCCTTCAGAACGGACTCGGCGGCGCGGCGCTGAGCCGCCGTGAGAACGCCTCCGGAAATAAGATTCGCGATGGACTCGATCCGGTGTCGATCGAGCCCCCAGGCGCGAGAAAGCTGATCGGCGTGGCCGCCGCGTTTGACGATGAGCGGCGTTTCGATAAGCTCCACCGGGAAGCGGCAGCTGACCCGCAGCCAGAGGTCGTAATCCTCACAGGCCGGCAGTCGCTCATCAAAAAAGCCGACCTGATCGAACAGGCCGCGGCGCAGCATGACCGCCGAGGGGCTAACCAGGCAAAGCTGCAGCGAGGGTTCGAAGATTATCCCGCCCCGTTTGCGGTGTCGTTTGCGGGGGTTCACCCGTCGGCCGTTTTTCACCCAAAGTTCCTCCGTTTGGCAGATCAGGGCCCCCGGATGCCGGTTGAAGAATTCGACCTGAAACGCCAATTTGCCTTGCAGCCAGATATCGTCTGAATCCAGGAAAGCGATCAAATCCCCCCGCGCCACGGAAATACCGGCGTTGCGGGCGGCACTGACGCCGCGGTTTCGCTGGTGCAGCACCCGGATCGAATCCCCGTATTCCTGGAGCAGCGGCGGCGTCTCATCGGTGGAGCCGTCATCCACGACCATCAGCTCGAAGTCTTTGAATTCCTGTGCCAGTACGGAATCCACCGCCTCCCGCAGGCACCAGGCGCGGTTGTAGGTGGGGATGATGACGCTGACTCGCGGGCTTTCAAGCATGGCATTCATCGTTGCATGACGGACCTATTCGGAAGCCGAAAGGGGGAAGGCGTCAGCTTTTCCTCCGCCTTCCAGCCTCAACCTTCTTTGTTCCGCCTTCCCCCTTCCTAGGCCATCCGCTCGATCTGCCGAATCTTCTCTTCCAACCGCTTGGGCGACATCGGGCCGGCGGTCTTCAGTTCCTGGGCGAAGATCGACACGTTGTACTCCTCGATCATCCATGCCAGTTCTTCCAACGCCTCTCGCTTTTGCAGCGATGATTGCTGGCCCAGGGTCTGCAGCATCCCCCTCAGCCGCTCGGAATACGTTTGCGGTCCCAGCGCCTTGGTCTGGTCCTTTTCGGGGTCCACGAGCGCCCGGCGGGCACGGATCGCCAGGGCGCGCAGGTAGCGTTCGATGTGCACGAGCCGGGGCCGATCGTAAAGCGCGATGAAGTTCGGCGGCACCAAGTGCGACATATCCCCCTTCAACCGGCCATGGATCAATGCCAGCAGGCCCTTGCCGCCGGATAAGGCGTCAATCTCCTTGGAAGCAGCGGCATGCGCCTGAATGACCGGAATCACGGCATAAAGCAGCTCGCGCCCGGCTTCCAGAAGTTTCGGCGCGCAAGCGGCGGCATGGTCGTTGAACGCTTTTTCGGTGCGCAGGTTCACGGCCCAGAGGTCTTGAAACACCCGCTCGGCCATGGCGTCCTCCAAACGCCGAGCGCCTCCGAGCTGGCGCGCGGCTGGATGCAGTTCCTCGGGCAGCGCCAGACTGCACCTGAGAAACTTCACCTCCCGCGCGCACTGCAAGGCCAGCAAGGCCGCCACGCCTTTGGGATGCGCCGCCAGCGCCAGATCCCGCCTGCCGAAGAGCTTCAGGTCGATGCGCGCCGCCTGCACGCAAAGAGCCGGGAAGCCCGCCCAGGCGGCACGCTCGCCTGCGGGGCTGGTGAGAACCTCGGGCAGGTCCCCGAAATCCCAGCGGGTGATCCCGATGCGCTCCCAGCGTTTCCTCACGTCCGAAGGAATCCGAGCGACCGCGGCCTGGAGCCTCAGAATGGCCGGATCCCGGCCCGAACCCAGCTCGCGTCCGTCCGGCGCAGTGAGCGCTACCCGCATCTTCAAATGGTTCGGCAGAGCGTCCAGCGGCCAGGCCGAAGACGGCACATCGACCCCGAAACGGTGCTGCAAGAATTCCCCCAAGGCAGTCACCAGCGCCCCCTGGCTGCGGGGCATCTCGGTCAGGATGACATCCGTGGTGTCCTTGAGCGGCATCAGCCGGGTCCGCAGGGACTTGGGCAGCCCCTTCAGCAGCAAAGCCACCTTCTCTTTCAACAAGCCCGGCACCAGCCAGTCCATTGCCGCGGGCGACACCGCGCTGGCCACCGCGGTGGGAACCTGGAGCGTAACGCCGTCCGCCTCCGCCCCCGGCTCAAAGCGATAGCTGAGCCCCAGGGAGAGACCGCCCGCCTGCAGCCGCTGCGGGTAGAGTTTCAATTCCGACGACTCCGGCCGATAGTTCATGAGATCGTCCTCCACCATGCGCAGGCAGTCGTCGCCCCCGCGCAGCCGGATCAGACGACTGAGGCTGCGGAGGTCGTAGACCGCTGCCAGCCGGCGACGGTAGAAGTCAACGAAGCCCTCCTCGCTGATCAGCAGGTCCCGGCGGCGCAGCCGCTCCTCCAGCGCCTGAACCTTCGCAATCACGGCCTGATTGTGGCTCAAGAAGGCAAAAGGTTTCCCAAGCAACCCGCCCACCAGGGCCTGGCGGATGAAGGTATCCGTGGCGGCGTCGGGGCGGACCCGGCCGTAGGAAACCGTGCGCGCCGGCACGATCGCCAGCCCGAAAAGCGTCACCTGCTCGGTGGCCACCACCTCGCCGCGCGCCGCATCCCAGCGGGCGTCGCGAACGCTCGCACGGCAGAGGCTGCCGCCCGCGGACTCCAGCCAGCCGGCCTCGATGGTGGCAACCGTCCGCGCGAACAGGCGGGAGGTCTCCACCAGCTCGGCTGCGACGATCCAATCACCAGCCCGGTTGAACAGCCCGGAGCCCGGGAAGATCATGGCTTCGCGGTTTCTGGAGGCCCGATAGATGTTTTTGTCCTTTTTCTGTGCGATGTTGGCAAGAAAGCCGCTCAGGATCGAATGGTGAACCTTCTGGAAGTCGGAAGCGGGAAGGGGGAAAGGAGAAGCGATGGCTTCGCCTTTTTGACTCTTCCAGCTTCCGACTTCCCCCTTGTCTTGATTCCGCCTTCCGCCTTCCGCCTTTCGACTTCCGAATTCCTTCAGGATCTCCCCGATCTGTCGGTGAATGTCCTCCCACTCGCGCATGCGGCGATAGGAAAGAAAGTGCTCGCGGCAGAACCTCCTGAGCGCGCTGTGGCTGCCGCCTGTCCGGCGCGCCTGGCGGAACCGCTTCCAGATGTTGAGCAGGGTCAGAAAGTCCGAGGCCGGGTCGTGAAAGGCGGCATGAACCCGATCGGCTTCCGCGCTTTTTTCCACCGGCCGCTCGCGCGGGTCCTGGCTGCTGAGAGCCGCCGTGATGACGGCCATTTCCTCCACACACCCTTCCCTGCGCGCTTCGATCAACATCCGCGCAAGCCGCGGGTCCAGCGGAACCCGCGCCATCATGCGCCCGATCTCCGTCAAACGGATGTCTTTTTCACCCCTTCCCCCTTCCCTCTTCCGCCGTCCTCCTTCTTCGATGGCTCCCAGTTCATTCAGCAGGTTGAATCCATCGGCGATGCTTTTGCGGTCGGGCGGATCGATAAAGGGGAACGTAGAAACGTCTTCCAGCTGGAGCGCGAGCATGCGCAGGATGACCTCCGCCAAGTTGGCCCGGAGGATTTCGGGCGGGGTGAAAAGCGGCCGACCGAGGTAATCCTCTTCGGAGTAGAGGCGGACGCAAACCCCGTTCGCGACTCGGCCGCAGCGCCCTTTGCGCTGGTCCGCACTGCTGCGCGAGACGGGCGCAACGGGCATGGCGGTGGTCCGGGTGCGCGGTGAGTATCGCGGGATGCGCGCCAGTCCCGTATCCACCACGAAGGTGATGCCGGGGATGGTGAGCGAGGTCTCGGCCACATTGGTCGCCACGATGATCTTCCGGCCGGCGGCGGGGTGGAACACCCGGCCCTGCTCGGCCGCGCTGAGGCGGGCGAAGAGCGGCAGCACCAGGGTGCCGGGCGGGCTGGCGCCCGCGATCATCTCGCAGGCCTCCCGGATGTCCTGCTCGGTCGGCATGAAGACGAGAATGTCCCCCGGCCGACGCTCCTGCAGCAGGCGGCGGACGGCGGCCGCCGCCTGCTCGACGGGAGTTGAATCGCTCTCGTCGCCGTTTCCCGCCGGCGGCGCGTAACGGACCTCCACCGGATACATCCGGCCGGACACTTCGATGACGGGGGCGCCGTCGAAGGCCTTTGAGAATTTTTCCGTGTCGATGGTCGCCGAGGTGATGATCACGCGCAGGCTGCGCCGCCGGCGGACCAGGGTTCGCAGATAGCCCAGGATGAAATCGATGTTCAGGCTGCGCTCGTGGGCCTCGTCCACGATGAGCGTGTCGTAGGCGGACAGCATCCGGTCGCCCACGGCCTCTGCGAGCAGGACCCCGTCGGTCATGACCTTGACATAGGCCTGCGGCGGGGTGGTGTCCTGGAAGCGGATCTTGTAGCCAACGGCCTGCCCGATGCCCTGCCCCATTTCCTCGGCGATGCGCCGCGCCACGGCCTGAGCCGCGATCCGCCGGGGCTGGGTGTGCCCGATCAGCCCATCGATTCCGCGGCCGGCCGCCAGGCAGAACTTGGGGATCTGGGTGGACTTGCCCGAGCCCGTGTCGCCGGAGATGACCACCACCGAATGCCTTCGAATGGCGGTGATGATCTCGTCCTTCTTGGCCGTGATGGGCAAGGCCTCGGGGAAAACCAGCCGCGGCAAGCCCTCCCGGCGCCGGGCCTTGGCGGCGACGGAAGCCGCCAACCTGGCCTCGATACGGTCCAGTTCAACGCCGGCGGCGCCGCCATGCCGCAATTTATATAAACTGCGGCGGATGGCCTCGCGATCCCCGGCCATGGCCTTGGGAAGCAAAGATTCGATCTGCTGGATTCGGGAATTCGTAGCAACCATCTGAAAGCATAAGCAAATTGAAATGCCGGTATGGTATCAGGGTTTTCGAGTTTTCACAACAAACTGAGATGGATCGGATGGCATTGAATCCGCTTGGCATATCGCGCTTTGGCTGCTATGAAAAGGCATCGCTGCACCGATCTTTGGAGGCATCATGCAGTCCTATCGCAAAGAGCTTTGGTTCGAGGCCCCCACCCGCCGGGCATTCATCAATATCACCGGCCAGGTCGAGCGGTGCCTCAAGGAAAGCGGCATCGTCGAGGGGCTCGTGCTGGTCAACGCCATGCACATTACCGCCTCGGTCTTCATCAACGACGACGAGCGCGGCCTGCACCAAGACTACGAGGTCTGGCTGGAGAAGCTCGCCCCGCACGAGCCGGTGTCCCAATACCGCCACAACGTCGGCGAGGACAACGCGGACGCGCACATGAAACGTCAGATCATGGGCCGCGAAGTGGTGGTGGCCGTTACCCGCGGCAAGCTTGACTTTGGGCCGTGGGAACAAATCTTTTACGGCGAGTTCGACGGCCGGCGGAAAAAGCGGGTCTTGGTCAAAATCCTTGGAGAGAAGCCATCAACCTCAAGCCTATCCATTTGAGCCCTAACCCATAAGGAGACATCGATGCCCAAAGCGATTCGTATCCACCAACACGGAGGCCCCGAGGTATTAAAATGGGAAGACATCGAACCCGGTCAACCCGGGCCTGGCGAGGCCTTGGTACGCCATGAGGCCGTGGGATTGAACTTTATCGACGTCTACCATCGCACCGGATTGTATCCTCTCCCGGCCTTGCCGGCCACCCCCGGCTTGGAGGCCGCCGGAGTGGTGCAGGCGGTCGGCGAGGCCGTGACCGAGGTGGCCGTCGGCGACCGGGTAGCCTATGCCGCCGTTCCTCCCGGCGCCTACGCTGAGGTTAGGCGCATTCCGGCGCACCGTCTGGTGAAGCTGCCGGGGGACATATCCACCCGGCAGGCCGCGGCCATGATGCTCCAGGGCATGACCGCGCGCTATCTGCTCAAGGGCTGCTGGAACGTCGGCCCCGGCACCACGCTGCTGATCCACGCCGCCGCCGGCGGGGTGGGGCTGATCGTCTGCCAGTGGGCTCGGCATCTCGGGGCTACGGTGCTGGGCACAGTGGGGACCCCGGAAAAGGCCGAATTGGCCAAAGCGCATGGCTGTCAGCACCCAATTGTTTACACCCGGGAGGACTTCCCCGGCCGCGTGAAGGAAATTACAAACGGTCGAGGGGTCGACGTCGTGTATGACTCTGTCGGACAAGTGACGTTCATGAAATCGCTCGATTGCCTGCGCCCCATGGGAATGATGGTGTCCTTCGGCCAATCGTCGGGTCCGATGCCTGCCTTCGACATGGCGATCCTGGCTCAAAAGGGCTCGCTCTTCCTGACGCGGCCGACCCTGATGACGTACACCGCCAAGCGCGAGGACCTCCTGGCGCATGCCCGCGACCTGTTCGAAGCAGTTCAGAGCGGCGCGGTCAAGGTGGAGGCCAGCCGTACGTACCCTCTGGCCGAAGCCCCCCGCGCCCACCGGGATTTGGAGGGGCGCAAAACGACGGGGTCCTCGCTATTCACCGTGTGAACCACCCGGATTGGCGCGCTGCGGATCGATTTTTTGCTTGGCAGGACGACCGGTTCTCAAACAGGCGCTTTATTCAAAATTTTGCTTGTAATTTGGTATGGATTCTGTATTCTTTAGGCTTAAAATCAGAACCCTGACATCCCCTTAGGGAGGAAAATCGGAATGGCTGAAGAAGCGATTAAAATCAGCGGCAAAAAAAAGGGTAGCTTCATCGATCAGGTCAAAAAGCTGCTGCCCGAGGGCGGCAACCTCAATCTTTGCCTGACCTGTGGCGCCTGCTCGTCCGGCTGCCCGGCAACCGGCTTGGAGGGCATGGACCCGCGCAAGTTCCTGCGTATGGCGGCCCTCGGCATGGACGAGGAAATTCTGGAGTCGGATTGGATCTGGATGTGCACCATGTGCCAGCGTTGCATCTACGTCTGTCCGATGAAGATCGACATCCCCCAGCTGGTGTTCAACGCCCGCCGCAGCAAGCCGCGCGACGAACGCCCCAAGGGCATTCTGGGCTCCTGCAACATGGCGTTGAAACACGACACCTGCAGCGCCATGGGCGCCAGTGAAGAGGACTTCCAGTTCGTGGTGGAGGACGTGGCCGAGGAAGTGCGCAATACCCAAGTCGGCTGGGAGGAACTCCAGGCTCCGGTCAACAAACAGGGCGCCATGTACTTTCTCAACCAGAACTCCCGTGAACCGGTCACCGAACCGGACGAAATGGTGCCGCTGTGGAAGATCCTGCACCTGGGCGGAGCGGACTGGACCTACGGGACCAAGGGCTGGGCCGCTGAAAACTACTGCATGTTCATGGCGGATGACGAAAGCTGGAAACACATCGTGGAGGTGAAAGCCAAGGCCGTGGATGACCTGGGCTGTAAATACTGGCTCAACACCGAGTGAGGGCACGAACTCTTCGCAGTCCGGGCCGGACTGAAAAAGTTCAACATCTCCCACAAGTTCGAGATCAAGAGCATCATCCAACTCTACGCCGAGATGATCCGCGACGGCAAGCTCAAGGTCAACTCCGATTGGAACAAGGATCTCAAAGTCAAGTTCACGGTCCAGGACCCCTGCCAGCTCGTGCGCAAGAGCCTGGGCGATCCTGTGGCCGAAGACCTGCGCTTCGTGGTCAGGACCGTCGTGGGCGAAGAGAACTTCGTCGACATGACGCCCAACCGCTCCAACAACTACTGCTGTGGCGGCGGCGGCGGCTTCCTGCAGTCCGGCTTGCCGGAAGCCCGGCGGGCGTACGGCAAGCTGAAGTTCGATCAGATCATGGCGACCGGGGCCACCTACGCCATCACCCCTTGCCACAACTGCCATGCCCAGGTCCATGACCTGAGCGAACACTTTGAGGGCGGCTACCACACGGTCCACCTGTGGACCATCATCTGCCTCGCCATGGGGGTCCTCGGGCCGAACGAACGCACCTACCTCGGGCCGGACCTGGCGGAACTTTTGATCCCCGAGACGAAGGAAGCAGAGGAGTGATCGCAGGTGATAGCCGTTAGCTGATAGCTCAAAGCTGAGGAAATAGAAAACCCGGCCTGAAGAGGCCGGGTTTTTTTATTTCGGTTTTCTAATTTTTTTTTGCTATGAGCTTTCAGCTTTGAGCTCGCCCCTCGTTACGCCGCTTTTTCCAGCTTGACCGCGCACACCTTGAATTCGGGAATGCCGCAGACAGGGTCGAGCGCCGCGTTCGTCAACCGGTTGGCCGCGGCCCGGGCGTAGTGGAACGGCAGGAACACGGTCCCCTGAACCGCCTTGGGGGAGATCTTGAGGCGCGCCTGGATGCGGCCGCGGCGCGAGGCGATGCTGACAAGCGCCCCGTCGGCCACCGCAAAGGACTTCGCGTCAGCAGGTGAAATCTCAACGAAGCATTCCGGCGCGATCTCATTCAGTCCGCCGGTTTTCATGGTCATGGTGCCGGTGTGGTACTGGTGCAGCAGACGGCCGGTGGTCAGGAACAGTGGGTAGTCGCGGTCGACCGTCTCCGCCGGGGGAAGGTAGTCGATGGCGCTAAAAACACCTTTGCCGCTGGTGAACTGCTCGCGGTGCAGGATCGGTGTGCCCGGATGCTCCTCGTTGGGGCAGGGCCAATGGATGCCCTGCTGGTCAATCCGCTCGTAGCTGATACCGGCGTAGGAGGGGGTCACCTGCCGCAGTTCGTCCATGATCTCGCGGCTGTCCGCGTAGGACATGGGGGTGCCCATGCGCGTGGCCACGTCGCAGAGGATCTTCCAGTCCTCGCGCGCCTCCCCGGGCGGATCGACCGCTTTGCGCACCCGCTGCACCCGACGCTCGGTGTTGGAGAAGGTCCCGTCCTTTTCGGCGAAACACGCCGAGGGAAGGACCACGTGCGCCAGTTGAGCGGTCTCGGTCAGAAAAATATCCTGAACCACCAGGAAGTCCAGATTGCGCAGGCTTTTTTCGGCATGGTTCAGGTCGGCATCGGACACGAGCGGATTCTCGCCGATGACGTACATGGCCTTGAGCTTGCCGTCGTGGGCCGCCGGGAGCATCTGAGTGACCCTGAGACCGGCAAACGCCGGCAGGTTGTCCACCTTCCAGGCCGCTGCCATCCGCCGGCGGACGGCTTCGTCCGTCACCTTCTGGTAACCGGAGAAGACATCCGGCAGCCCGCCCATGTCGCAGGCGCCCTGTACGTTGTTCTGGCCGCGCAGGGGGTTCACTCCGGTGCCCGGCTGGCCGACATGGCCGCAGAGCATGGCCAGATTGGCCAGCGATTTGACGTTATCCGTGCCGGTGGTGTGCTGGGTGATCCCCATGCAATATAGGATGCTCGCCCGCTCGGCGCCGGCATACAGACGGGCGGCCGCGATCAGGTCGGCCGCCGGAATGCCGGTGATGGCCTCCACGTATTCCGGGGTGTATTTTTCAACCGTTTGGCGCAGGGCGTCGAAGCCCACGGTGCGATTTTCCAAGAACGTCCGATTGTGCCGGTTCTCGGCGATGATCACGTGCATCAGCCCGTTGATCCAGGCCACGTCGGTGCCGAGATTGGGGCGCAGCCACCTGCGCGCGTAACGCGTCATGGCAATCCGGCGCGGATCGACCACGATCAGCTGCTTGCCATTCAAGTGCACGGCGCGCTTGACAACGCTGGAGATGACCGGGTGGTTTTCGCTGGTGTTGGAGCCGGTGATCAGGATCACATCCGCCTGCGCGATGTCGCTGATGGTGTTGGTCATCGCCCCGCTGCCGAACGCCGCGGCCAGACCGGCCACGGTGGAGGAATGTCAGAGACGGGCGCAGTGGTCGATGTTGTTGGTCTGCAGCACCGCCCGCGTGAATTTCTGGGCGATGTAGTTTTCCTCGTTGGTGATGCGTGCCGATGTCAACACCCCGATGCTGTGGGGGCCGAAAGCGGCCTTGATCTCACCCAGGCGGCGGGCGACCAAACCCGCCGCTTCATCCCAGCTGGATTCGCGCAGCTCGCCGTTTTCGCGGATGAGCGGCTTGGTGAGACGTTCGGGGGAGCCGATGAAGTCAAACCCGAATCGGCCCTTGACGCAGAGGCTTCCGTAGTTCGGAGCCACCTCCTCCGCTCCGTTCACCTGCACCACCCGGTTGTCCTTGACGTGCAGATCCATCTGGCATCCAACTCCGCAGTAGGAGCAGGTGGTGCGCACACTGCGCCGCTCCCACGGCCGCACCTGGTAGCGCACGTCTTTTTCGACCAGGGCTCCCACCGGGCACACCTGAACGCACTCCCCGCAAAAGACGCAGTCGGAGTCCCGATAGGGGCGGTCGCCCGCGGCGACGATCTTGGTTCGGGCGCCGCGGTAGCCGAAATGAATCGCTTGATTGACCTGGACTTCGTTGCAGGCCTGGACACAGCGGCCGCACTGGATGCATCGCGAAAAATCCCGCACGATGAAAGGGTTGACGTCTTCGATGGGGTAGCGCACCGCAGTGGGCTCGAAGCGTTCGCCGTTGACCTGGTAGCGGTAGGCCAAATCCTGGAGCCGGCAGTCCCCCCAGACCGGACAGAGTTCCTGACTGCTGTCGGCGCGCTGGACGGCCATCTGGAAATCCGTCCAGTTGCGGCCGTCCGATCCTCGCACGGCGCAGTTGTGGTTGCCCGAGGCCAGCAGCAGCTGAATCACCATGCGGCGGGCGGCGATCACCTTGGGGGATTCGGTCTGCACCACCATATTGGCCACCGCCGGCATGGCGCAGGATGCCACCAGAGAGCGGGCGCCCTGCACCTCGACCAGGCACACGCGGCAGGCACCGGTGGGGGAAGTTCCTTTGAGATGGCAGAGCGTTGGAATATCGATGGAATTGCGGCGGGCCACCTCTAAGATGGTTTCGCCCGGTTCAAAGGTGAACCGGTTTCCGTTGATGAGAATCGATTCGGTCGGTGTGGTCATAGGTCCTTCGAAATGCGATGCATGTTAGGGGGTCGGTTTGATGGCGCTCATCTGGCAGACTATTTTTCTTCAAAGCCGGATCGGATGATCCCGCTCCGATTTACTATCCGAACGTACCCTCTTTGTCAATCCGCCTCGATCCGCTGCTGCGAAGGCCGGATAGCGAAAGCAGCGCGAAATAGAACCCGACGCCGAGGGCGGCGCCGATCGCGTCGGCCAGGACATCCCACGCGTCCGCCGTTCGAAACGGAACGAAAGACTGGTGGATCTCATCGCTCAAACCGAAAAGGGCGGCCGACAGGACCGCCCAACGGGCCAGAGACCGGTCCGAGGCGTCCGGCCATCCGGACCGGTAGGCGCGGCAAAAGAGCATGCCTAAAAGGCCATATCCGCCGGCGTGCAGTAATTTGTCGAAAAACAGCAGGCGCGGGATCGACTCGGGTGTGGGATAATGCGATTGAAATATGATGATGGCGCAGTAGACGACCAGCGGCAGCCAGTAAAAAAGGAGAAGGCGGAAGGGGGAAGGCGGAAGGGGGAAAACAGAAGGACGATGGTCACGGACATCCGCTAAGTTATTTCCGACTTCCACCTTCCACCTTCCGAATTCCGACTTCAAAAGCCTGTCGTTGGCCGGCGTCGGCCGTAGCGCGCCTCGCAGGGGGCGTTTTTGGTGACATGCCGCCGCAGCTTGCGGCACCAGACCGACATGAAGGTGCGGCAGCTGCCGTCGAGCGCAGCGGCCTTGGCGAAATCCGCCCAGTCGCAGCGCAGGTCGCAGAAGGTGATCCGGCTGGTCGAAACCCCGGCGTTGGCCGGCGGTTTCGGAGGCGTGCGCGCTGACGGGATCTTCATTGGGGCGCCCCTGCGTCGAACCCTTCGAACGTCAGCGCGCGCCGCAGCACGTGGTCACGCACGGCCGCGACAAACCGCTGCTGCGACACCCCATAGGCGATCTTTCCGTCGAGGGTTCGCACGGCCACTGTCCCGCCCTCTTTTTCCTTCGGCCCGATGGTCAGGGTCAGCGGAATCTGGCTCAGCTGGGCTTCGCGCACCTTGCGGTTCAGGCTCTCGGTGCGGCTGTCCACCTCGACCCGCAGGCCGGCGGCCTCGAAGCCTGCCTTGACCTGCTCGGCATAGGCCGCCAGATCGTCGTTCATGGGCAGCAGGATGCCTTGCACCGGCGCCATCCACAACGGAAACCGCCCGGCGAAATGCTCGACGAGAATCCCCAGGAACCGCTCGATGGAGCCGTAGATCACGCGGTGGATCATGATCGGCCGCTTGCGCTCGTTGTCCTTGTCGACGAAATGCAGGTTGAAGCGCTCGGGCAGGGACATGTCGAGCTGGATGGTCCCACACTGCCAGGTCCGGCCAAGCGCGTCCTTGATGTGCACATCGATCTTCGGCCCGTAGAAGGCGCCGTCGCCCTCATTCAGCTTGTAGTCTTGGCCGTAGGCGGCCAGCGCCGACTTCAAGCCGCCGGTGGCCAGCTCCCACTGTTCGTCCGTCCCGATGGATTTCTTCGGCCGCGTGGAGAGCTCCAGGTGGAAGCCCAACCCGAAGGTTCCGTAAATGCGCTCCACGAGCCGCAGCACGCCCAAGATCTCCTGCTCGATCTGCTCCGGCGTCATGAAGATGTGGGCGTCGTCCTGATGGAAGGCCCGCACCCGAAACAGGCCCGAAAGCACCCCGGACAGCTCGTGACGGTGCACCAGACCGATTTCGGACGCCCGCAGGGGCAGGTCCCGGTACGAATGCGGCTTGCGGTTGTAGAGCAGCATCCCGCCGGGACAGTTCATGGGTTTGATGGCGTACTCGGTTTCATCGATGGAGGTCGTGTACATGTTCTCGCGGTAGTTCGCCCAGTGGCCGGAGCGCTCCCACAACGCGCGGTTGAGAATAATCGGTGTCTTGGTCTCCACGTAGCCGGCCGTCCGGTGCTCGCTGCGCCAGTAGTCCAGCAGCGCATTCCAGACCACCATGCCCTTGGGATGGAAGAAGGGCATGCCGGGCGCTTCGTCGTGGAAGCTGAACAGATCCAGGGCCTGGCCGATCTTGCGGTGGTTGCGGCGCTTGGCCTCTTCCAGGAAGTGCAGGTAAGCCTCCAATTCCTTCTTGTCGAAATAAGCCGTGCCGTAGATGCGCTGCAGCTGCGTGCGCGTGGGATCGGCCCGCCAGTAGGCGCCGGAAACCTTTAACAGCTTGATGGCTTTGACGAAGCCCGTGTGGGGCACGTGCGGCCCACGGCACAGGTCAGCGAACTCTCCCTGTTCGTAGACCGAAATGGTCCCTTCCGCCAGATCCTGGATCATCTCCAGCTTGTAAGGTTCGTTCCGGTAGGTTTCCAGCGCTTCGGACTTGGTCACCTCCTGCCGGCGGATGGGGATCTTGGCCTTGACGATCTTCTGGATCTCGGCCTCGATTTTCGGAAAGTCCTCTTCGGATACCGGCGGCATATCGATGTCGTAGTAGAAGCCTTCCTCCACCACCGGGCCGATGGTCAGCTTGGCTCCCTGGTAAAGGCGCAAGATGGCCTGGGCCATAACATGGGCCGCGCTGTGGCGCATGATCTCCAGCGCTTCGGGGTCCTTGGTGGTGACCAGCCGCACGGTCGCATCCCGCTCAATGCGCGTGTTCAGGTCCACCAGACGATGATCCATCTCCATGGCGACACAGTTGCGGGCCAAGCCGTCAGAAATGCTGGCCGCCAGCTCCAGGCCGGAAAGCGCCTGATCAAAAGCCTTTATGTTCCCATCCGGAAGTGTTATGCTAATCATTGTAGGAGGTTCCCCTATAATCATCTTTTTTATAATGCTACACCCATTCGCCCGCTGGCACAACGGCCGCCGGTAAGTCGGTGCAATCCATCAGCGAACTTTAACACTTAAGAAAAAGGAACGAGCGGGTCAAGTCGAAAAATGCCTTCTGAGGAATCTCTTCGCTACGACATTGTTGCGACTCCGGCGGATCTCCTATCCCTGGCCGCAGAGCTAGAAACTGAAACCGCCTTCGGCGTCGACCTGGAAGCTGATTCCATGTACCATTTCCGGGAAAAGGTCTGCCTGCTGCAGCTGGCCAGCAGCACGCGCAACGTGGTCGTGGACACCATTGCGCTCACCGATTTGTCGCCCCTCAAAGCCGCCTTTCGCAGCTCCGACATCCGCAAAGTGTTCCATGGCGCCGACTACGACGTGCGCTGCCTTTACCGGGACTTCGATATCCGCGTCAGCAACCTTTTCGACACCCAGTGCGCCTGCCGTTTCCTCGGGTTCAAGGAGACCAGCCTCGAAGCCGTCGTCAAGCTGCTCTTCGGCGTGGCGTTGGACAAGAAATACCAGCGCAAGGATTGGTCCCGCCGGCCGCTGCCGAAAGAGATGTTGGCCTATGCCGCCACCGATGTATGCTACCTGCTGCCGTTGGCGCAGACGCTGGAGGCCGAGCTGATCGCCAAGGACCGCCTGGCCTGGTTGGGGGAGGAGTGCCGATTGCTGAGCAAAGTTCGGCCGGCGGCCGGCGAAGACGGCCCCTTGTTCGTCACCTGCAAGGGCGCCGGAAAGCTCGATCCCCGCGGGCTGGCGGTGATTGAGCAGCTGCTGAAGCTGCGCCGCAAGATCGCCCGGCACCGGGACCGCCCCTTGTTCAAAGTCTTCAACCACGACGCCCTGATGCGGCTGGCCGAAGTTCGGCCGGCGGACCTATCCGAGCTGGAAAAAACGGGCGCCTTGAGCCCATCCCAGATTGAGCGCCACGGCAGCGACATCCTGGCCGCCATCCAGAAGGCCTTGCGCCTGCCGGCCGCCGAACTGCCGCGCTACCCGTTCAAAAAGCCCAAAGCGGTGCCTGCCGCAGTATCGGACCGCATCCGGATCCTGCGGCGCTGGCGTGAAACCCAGGCACGGCGGCTTAAAATCGAACCCTCTCTGATCTGCTCCAAAGCGGCCATGGTCGCCATCGCCGTACGTCGGCCCTCGAAAGCGGAGAACCTTGTCGACATCCCCGAGTTGCGCGTCTGGCAGCGCAAATGCTTCGGCAGGGACATCGTCGCCATCCTTCAGAAAGAAAGCTGAGGAGCGCATGGAAGAGCAGATCTTCTTCCCCTCCGGCAGGCTGCGCATCGAGGGAATGCTCGAAACGGCATCGCCCACCCGCGGAGTGGTCATCACCCACCCGCACCCGCTCTACGGCGGCGACATGGACAACCCCGTGGTCATCGCCATGCGGCGTGCGTACCTGCGTCGGGGGTTCAGTACCTTGCGTTTCAATTTTCGGGGAGTGGGCAAGAGCGAGGGCCGCTACGACAACGGGGCCGGCGAACGCCAGGATGTCGGCGCGGCCCTGGCCTTTCTGGCCGGTCGGGGAATGACGGTCGTCGACCTCGCGGGCTATTCGTTCGGGGCCTGGGCCAATGCCGGCACGGGCGGCGACTTCCAGCGCATGCTAATGGTCTCACCGCCCGTCGCCTTCATCAGTTTCGACCCGCCGGCATCGATCCCTCCCCTTCACCTGGTCGTCACCGGCGACCGGGACGAGATTGCGCCGGCCCATAGGGTAGCGACCTATCGGGACCAATGGAACCCCGCCGCCGCCTTCGAGGTGCTGGCCGGCGCAGACCACTTTTACACTGGACTTTTAAGGACGCTCGAAGATACGATTACAGGCCATATTTAGCATGCGCTGCAAGCGCTTCGGTTGAAGCCTCACATATCATTTGGCGGACCCCGCCAGGGGCTTTTTGTGCTTTCCCGCATACCGGAGGACCGGCATGGACAAGAAACACAAAATTCTGATAATCGACGATAGTCAGGAAACCGTTGCCGGGTTGAAGGGCTTTCTCGGCGGAAAGTACGACATCGTGACGGCTCATGATGGCGCAGATGGCATCCGGGCGTTTGAAAACGACACGGAGGGTATTGACCTGATCATAACCGATTTGGTGATGCCATCAATCAGCGGAGTATCCTTAATAGGGGTCATAAAGCAAAAATATCCGAAAATATCCATCATCGCGATGACCGGTTGGGGCCATCACCCCAAGGCGCTAGCCTCTGAAGCGAAAGCCGATTTGGTATTGGATAAGCCATTCGAAATGGAGGAGCTGGATCGGGCGATTAAGCGGCTTCTTTCATAAACCCCTTCCAAGTATTCGAAACTGCACAAAGACTATTTGCGAAAAATTGCCTCCAAATGATCTTCATGACCAATTCCATTCTTCCCACCCCGGCGGTATTCAGTTTTAAACGTGAGGCAGGAGGTAGATGGAAACTATCCCATGGGTCAATCTTAAAACCTATCTGCTCTTCCTTAAAAAATATTTGGTTTAGCCCCATATTAACCCCATAATTATCCAGTCTTTCTCTTCCGGTATATTGCACTAATCATAGAAATGAGTTCCAGCGTTTACATTATGAAGCCACTGTAATGATCGAAGATTGTATCGCAGGATATTATTTTCTCGCCTTTATGTGCAACTTCAGCGGAGATGGAATGTATTGTGAGTCAGATACCCCTTTGAACTCGCGTACCGCCATCAATGTTAAAGTCGGGAAGCAACGATTTAGTTCTGCCGCTATTCGCTATTCCGCGCTCTCGTTCTGGCCTGCGGGCAACCGGTCAAGGCAGAGGCGATCGCCTCGGTGGTAGCCGACCGTCTGCACGGGCTTGCCGTCCTCGCGCTGGTCGGATCGTTTGCGGCTCTGTTCCTCGGTCACGAACATGTGCCGCACTGGCTGCTCACATTGTTGGCCTCAATTGGTCCAGGCATTATCGTGGTCTGGCTCGTCGGACCGTGGCTGATAGTGCGCTTTTTTCCGAAGAACAGCCGCCTTCGGGAAAATTTCGCCCGCATGGCGAAAGCCTTTCCTTACTCTATCCGCACCTTCTGAGCCGTGAGCAGGCGGTCGCATTCGGCTTCATCTGGTTGCTTGCGGTAACGAGTTCAAGCGCTGTGGGAGGCATTCTTGCGGCCTTATCTCCTGGTTACTTTCTGCAGCGGCGCTTAGGGTGAAGTCTCAGATATTTTCTATTAAGGTGAATTTCCAACAGGCTGCAAAATTGTCAAATTTCCATACGCTATTTATCACAGGAAAACCGACAAGCCTGAGTTGGCGATATTGACAGCCAAACAGGCAACGTATTGATCTATCAAATGTTACAGATATCGATCAGCGCTACAATATATCGGCTGATGGTCTCTTTCCGAGTGCACACGGGGGCAACGTTCTTACGTTAGCACCTTTGAGAAGCGCTTCTTCACGATTCTGAGCTGTTCGGCGCTTCTGATTCTGATCGCCATCCTGCTGATTCTGCGAAAGGTCCCCCGCAACGCGGTCTATGGTTTTCGCATTCGTTCTACGACGGCTGTTGCAAGACGACGTCCGCTTCAAGGCTCGACGAACCTCGACACAACCCTTTTACGGCCTGCCAGTCGCTGGTAGATCACCGCCGGATGACCGACGGCGATCACGGCGTGCACGTGTTCCTCCCGGGGGATTTTAAGCCGATCCTTTATCCGGCTGTCTTTCTGCATGGCGCTGACGGCGAATCCGATCAGACAGGTTCCCAGGCCCAGCGCGTGCGCACCGAGCAGGATGTTCTGGGTAGCGAGCAGGGCGTCTTCGGCCGGGCAGCTTCCACCGCGGGCCGAGCCGACCAGGATGGCGGCCGTCGCTCCGTGGAAGAGCCGATCCCGACCGCGCTCCTCCCAATCCGCTAACCCCTCGGCGACGCTCGGGTAATAGTCGCGGTAGTAATGCGCGAGCTCCGGCCGGCCGACCAGGCGCAATCCATGGCGCAGCAACGGGTTTTGAGCCATGCGGTTCAGACGCTTGAAGAATGCGCCCACCGCGCTGCCGAGCGCCAGCACCGCCGCGCGGCTGGGGAGGATGGTAAACGTCCAGCGCTGGCTGTTAGTCCCGGACGGCGCCGTGGTGCCGATCCGGACGAGATCCTCCAGAAGGGCGCGGTCCACCGCCTTCGACTCGAAGCACCGACAGGAGCGCCGCGAGGCCATCAGCCACACCAGCTCGCCCGCATTGAAGGCGCCGTAGGGCAGCCAGTCCTGGCGGCAGTCAAGGGAATGAAACCGGAAACTGCGCGGGTCGAGTGCTTCCACGCGCACCGCCTCCGCCGGGCAGACCGCCGCGCAGTGGCCGCACGCCAGCGAATGTGCGCCCGTCACCGCGGCCTTGCCGTCCCGCATTTCGATCGTCTGCGACGGGCAGACGCGCACGCACTCACCGCAGCCGATGCAACGCTCGCGGTCAATGACGGTAGTGACGGTCCGATCGACCATGGGGGCCGCTATTTCGCCTTGATCTCGCCGCGCAGAATTTTCTTCAATCCCGCCAGCGTGCCTTTCCAGGCGGCCTCCTCGCCGACCATGATCGCCACGATCACGTCCTTTTCAACGCTGACCTCCAGGACGATCTCCTCGCCTCCCACCTTGAAGACCGCCTCGGCCCAGCGCTCGGCCGGAAGCCCGTTGGCCTCGCAGTCGTAATCCGTCCGGAGTTCCCCGGTCATCCTGATTTCGGACATGGCCTTCTCCTGAACCCTTGTCGGAATCAAATCAGGGCATGCAGCTTCTGAATCAGCTCGTTTGTTTCGCTTCCCGAGAAACAAAACTGCATCTCCAGAAAACGTCGTCGCAAGCCGATGGCCGCATCCTTCACGGAATTGCCTTTCAGGATGCAGTCGGCCATGAGGGACGCGAGTTCGGCGAAGTCGGCCGGCTGCATGCCGAAGCGCGTCATCTCCTGCACGCCCATGCGCAACGCACCGGAGGCCGTGAACCCCTCCTCGTCCGGCGCGGCCTGGTAGTTGAGCACGATGTGGTTGTCTTCGAGGCGCCGGGCGATTTCGGCGCCCTTGGCGTAGCCGACCCGCACGATGACCTGATGGGTTTCGGTGTAGCCGATCGCCGGATCGCCGGCCACGTCCAGCCCGCAGTCCGTCAAGGCCCGCGCAAAGGCCTTGGCGTTGCCGATGACGGCCGGCTGGTAGGCCTCCTTATAATGGTTCATCTCGTAGGCCGCCAGCAGAAGGCCGAGCAGGGTGCCGAGATGATGGTTGCTGAGGCTGCCCGGGAAGGTGCGCCGCTGGACGGCTTCCCAAAGCGCATAGCGCGGATCCTCGGGGGCGATGTTCGCCGCGATGATGCCGCGCTGAGTTCCGAAATACGTCTTGTGCGTCGAACCGGTCACGATATCGGCGCCCTCCAGAAAGGGACGCTGAAAATGCGGCCCCACCAGGCCGAGCACGTGGGCCATGTCGTACATCAAAACCGCGTCGAGGTTCAGCTCGCTCAGCGCCGCGCGGACCGCCGCGACCGGCTCACGGTGCAGGGTCATGCTCTTGCCGAGAATGATCAGCTCCGGCCGGTGTTCGGCCAGCAACGCGCGGGTTCCGGAGATGTCTATCTGGTAAGGGTTTTCCGGCAGCACCGGAAAATTCACGACCGCTGGCCGCTCCCAGCGGCCGTCGCGGCTGACGAAATCCCGCAGCGCACCCATGGGCTGGGCGCTGAGGTGGCCGCCCCGGAGGATGTGGTGATTCATCACTTTGCGCAGCCGGCCCTGCTCGCGCTTGCGGTCGCTGCGGTTAAGGTGATCCACCATGGCGCTGAAGACGGCCGTATTGGCCATCTGGCCGGAGATGGTCCGGGCCTCCACGTGGCTGCACTCCAGGTAGGTTTTCAGCTCCGCCGCCAGCAGTTCCTCGACCTCGGCGATGAAATCGGTCCCCTGGTAGTAGAAAACATCGGCTTCCTTGAAGGCCTTGACCGACTTGTGCTCGGCATAGCGCCCGGCCGGGTCCGTGATCGACAGCAGCCGCACCAAGCGCGACACGGTCTGCTCGGAGGGGATGAGGTTGATGCATTCGGTCTGACGCCAGACATGGTTGCGCGCGGCCTTTTCCACGAGGGTGCGGACCTTGGGCAGCGGATCCGCAACCGTGCCGGTCGCATGCCGGCCCCGACGCTGCTCATCCCACAAGATCGGCCAGGCCCGCGGCGGCGCCTCGTTGCGCAGGTGATAGGGCACGACGACCGCGCGGGTCAGCTTGCCGCGGATGTCGACCTCGATGGGGTCGCCGTCCCGCAGGTCGCAGTCCAGGAGCGCCAGCCCGATCGCGCGCATGCCCTTCTCCTCGGTCTGCACCGAGTCGATGCCTTCACCCGCACTCAGCCAGTAAGGCACCATCGTGCCGCTGGTGACGAAGCCGGCCGGGCGGCCGCCGCGCAGCACCCGTGCGCCGGACCGGGCGATTCCCTTTGCAGCCATGGCGATGGGTTGAACCATGCGCGGGAGATCGGCGCAGCGGCTGAAATCGCGGTCCAGGATGCGTCGATAGGCCTCGAATTGCCGGCCCAGAGCCTCCCGGCCGATGAAATCCCCTTTCAGCGCGGAAAAACTGACGGCGAAGCGCGCCAGGCTGCAGGCAAAGATCGGGATGTTGCGGCCCTCGGGGTCCCGCCCCAGTTCGTGCCCGTAGAGTGGCAGGCCGGCCTCCAGGCGCAAGGTGTCGCGTGCCCCCAGTCCCACGGAATGCGCGCCGGCCGCAATCAGCCGGTCCCACAAGGCCGGCGCCTTAGATGCGTCGACGAAAATCTCGAAACCGATCGGCTCGCCTGTGTATCCGGTGCGCGCCAGCAGCAGCGGTGTGCCTTCATATGTGCCGCTTCCCAAACGGTTGCGCAGCGGCTCCGGCAGGCGGCCGGATTCCAGGATCGCTGACAGAATGCTCCGGGCGGCCGGTCCCTGAAGGCTGAGCATGGCCAACTCGGCGGTGAGGTCCGCCAATTCCACCAGCGGATAGCTCCGCGCCAAAGCGTTCAAGTGCTCCCAATCCCTTTGGCAGTTTGAGGCGTTGACCACCAGCAGGTACTCCGCATCTACGAACCGGTAGAGATAGGCATCGTCCAAGGCCCCGCCGGTTGCGGTCGGTATCATGGTGTACTGGGCCTCGCCGACCCCCAGCGCCGCAGCATTGTTGCTGAGGGCGTACTGCAGCAACGGCAGGGCGTCTTCGCCCCGCAGCCGGAAGCGGCCCATGTGGGACACATCGAAAAGCCCTGCCATGCGGCGGGTCGCCAGATGCTCCTGTACAATCCCCGCGGGGTACTGCACGGGCATTTCCCAACCCCCGAATTCAACCAGGGTGGCTCCCAGGCGCGCATGACGCTCATGCAACACGGTCCGCAGAAGTTCTGCCATGGCATCCCCCTCCTTCAGATGCGTGCGCCGGCGGCAGCGGAGCGCACGCTGAGTGAGGACGCATTTAACCTCGAAACTGCAACAGGTGTCAATCGATTCTCCCGTATCGACTTTTGGCCCTGTTTGAGTTATTTGAGCTTTGCTCTTATTCGGCGATGCCCCGACCCATCAAAACGATCCCCTCAAAGGAGGTGCGCGGATGGCCGTAACGACAACCGTACGGTGGTTGAATGACAGACACTTTGTCGGCATTGACTCCGGCAATCACTCGGTGGTTCTCTCCGGGCAGGCAGACGGAATCGGAGTTAAACCGTCGCAAATGCTTCTTGTCGCTTTAGCTTCCTGCTCGGCGGTGGATGTCGTCGAGATTCTCGTCAAAAAACGGCTCACGCTCACGTTGCTGGAGGTGGTGACCACGGCCGAGCAGGACCCGGATCCGCCCTGGACATACCGCAAGATCCACCTAAAATACCGCTTATCCGGCCACGGGTTGACAGCCAAGGCCGTCGAGCAGGCCATCAACCTGTCCCAGGAAAAGTATTGTTCCGTAGCTGCGACGATCCGCGGGGTAGCCCAGATTACCACCGAGTATGAAATCATCCCCGCACTATGATGCACGCCCGCGCAAGCCTTAAGGGTTCTCTTGGCAGGAGCGGTTTTCACGCTCGCAAATGTGCCCGGCCGGCGGTTGGCGCCTTACATCATCCGTTTGGCTTATAACCACCTAATTTAAGTATGGATTTGACTATACGTACCGATCCTGATAAAATAAGATCATTTCAAGGGCTATAGAGGAAGCATTGCACGGGCGCATGCCGCCGGGGTCCTTAAGGATCACCACCGAGGGGAGGTCATTCATGCTTACCACTGACTCCCAGGCTGGAAAATACGGTATCACCGCAAGGGTTTTCAGCCTGATCGGTCTTTTACCCAAAGACCAGCAGCTGATCCTGTTGAAGCAGCTGGTCGGCGACAAGGTCACCGAACACCTGTTCAAGCTGATCGTTGAAATGTCCGAGGACCAGCAGCTCCTTCTGCTGGAGCAGATGGGCCATCCCCTGGAAATCGAGGTCCCCGAGACCACCCTCAGCCTGGAGGGCACCGAGCCGTCCATGCGTGAAAACCCCCGCAAATCCTGTCTCATCAACGCCAATTACCGGATCCAGGGAAGCAGCTTTCGCAGCTACATTTTGGATATCAGCATCGGGGGGGTCTTCATCGAGACCAGTGAACGGGTCACCGTGGGTGAAAGCATCGTCCTCAACTTCACCCTGCCCAGCCTGTCCCAACCGCTCACCCTGGCCGGGAAAATCGCTTGGAGCGGTCCGCAGGGATTCGGTGTGAAATTCGAAGGCATCCCCAAACCTCAGGGCAACACCATCAAAAACTATGTCGAGAAAGAATAACGACCCGGCTCTCAACCGGTGCCATTAGACCGGACGCACAGCGCCCTTGAATGGCGCCACGATCGGGAATAGGAATCAGATGAAATATCGTATCATCGTTGCAGCGCTTTTTTTTGTCATTCCCGGCCTATCCTACCTGAGCGCGGACATCTATCGGTGGACCGACTCGAAGGGCCATGTGGTCTACGGCAACCAGCCGCCTTCGGGCGCCCCGGACGTGAAGCTGATGTTTCGGGAGACATCCTCCGATCCCGGCACCAGACCCGCTGCCCAACCGAATGATTCGAGCAGCGTGGAGGGGATCATTCGAGGTCTCGATGAGGAAGCGCAGCGCGAGGAGCAGTCCCGCCGAAAGGCCGAGTCGGCAGGCCCGAGTGCGCCGCTGAGCCGGGAAGAAATGATTGCAGTCGAAAGAGCAAATCTTGAGAAGAAAATCGAGGAGCTTGAAGCGTTGCCCCTTGATCATTTTGGTTCACAAAAAAATAAGCGCGTCCGCATCGGCTACTATCAGTACCGGCTGGAAACCCTCCTGACAAACCCCGAGGATTATTTCAACAACCCCGAACCGTTCGAAGGCAATATCAAAACTCGTTCAAAAACCCCCTAATTTTTTTCATTGCGTTTAATTTAAAAAGCGTCTATATGTTGTATAAAGTACACTATGCACCCCCTATTTGGGGGCGCGTTCGCCGGCGTTGCGCGGAAGCCGGATTTTTCTCAAAGCCAGCAAAGAGGCTGAAAATGCACGATCACGACGGCAATCCCAAAGACAATTTTGTCATGAGCGGAAAGCAGGCAGGCGGCGAAGACCGCGAAGAATCCTACGGCTATTCCCAGACCGAGGACGGCCGTCGACAGAAGTCCATGAAGCCGGTTCTGGTCGGCGGAGGTATTCTCCTCGTGGCCGTCATCGTCATTTTGATGTTTCTTTCGGGGGCCCCCAAAACTGCCGAAAGAGACCTGATCAAGGGCCTCGAAACCCGGTTAAAGGCTGTTGAAGAAAAATTTTCAAAGCTGGAATGGATCGATACCGGCATGGCCCGACTGGAGCGCAAAGAAAAAGAAATGGCCTCCATCTCCGATCGTATGGCTCTGCTGGAGAGCAACCTGACCAAGAGAGTCGACCAGCTGTCCAAAGATATGACTCGACCCGCAACCAAGCCGCCGGAATCCGCCCCGCCCAAGCCGGAACCTGCGGCCAACAAGCCGGCCGCGGCGGCGCAGAAACCCGCCGCTCCGGCCAAGGTCGAGAAAGACGCCAAAGCCCGGGTCCACGTGGTTCAAAAAGGCGAAACCATCTACGGAATCAGCCGCAAATACGGAATACCAGCCGACCAGGTAATGAAGTTGAACAAGCTCGGACCCAATGATCCGATCAAGCCGGGTCAGCAATTGGTGCTAGGCCCGGCCAAGGCGGGCTGAGGGCGGCTTCGCCGTATCGGTTTCAATCGGCATTTACCTTTAAGCTCCGGTCCCGATTCAAGACGGACCGGAGCTTTTTTTTCCGCCACCTTGATGAACCCGTAAAAAATCCACTCGTTTTCCAGTCGTTCAACACGCCCTCGCGTTGCTTCCAGGTTGAAATCGGCCACATAATATTACTAATAGATAAATAATTTTTTCGTAATTTTATGAAAGATATAATTTTTTATCTTGACATAGCGATAATCGATTTTAAATTTCCTGGCGTAAAGGAAAACATAAAACCCAAATATGAAAGGAGACTTGGATATGATCTACAGAAGACTTTTGGGATTTCCGAATTGGGAGTTCAGGAGTCCGTTTGCAGAACTTGAGCGCATGAAACGTCAGATGGACCGCTTGGTGGAGGGCTGGGGCGGCACCTATCAAAGGCCCTATGCCGGCGTGTTCCCCTTGATCAACCTGACGGAGACGAAAGACGCTTATTTCGTGCGGGCCGAACTTCCCGGTGTGGTTGCTGGGGATCTCGACATTCAGGCAACCTCCAACAGCATTTCGGTTAGCGGCGAGCGCAAGCTCCCTTCTGAAAACAAGGACGCCCGCTGGCACCGCCGGGAGCGCGAAGCCGGAAAGTTTTCCAGAATGA
>Ga0105093_10000036_pt1 | contig 45978 bp, 54 predicted proteins | sample PPLLak3March2015_2_FD_79111 | JGI IMG/M metagenome (GOLD analysis project Ga0105093, IMG submission 79111) | Freshwater sediment microbial communities from Prairie Pothole Lake near Jamestown, North Dakota, USA - PPLs Lake P8 Core (3) Depth... | ecosystem: Environmental > Aquatic > Freshwater >... | reverse complement strand
TGATTTTTTTGCTGGGTATCTCTCCAGCGCGCAACGTTTACCGAATGGGAATACGCTCATCTGCGATGGTGACCATGGCGTATTTTTCGAGGTGACATCAGAGAAAAAGACGGTATGGATGTATCATAATACGATCCCTACCCCTCTGACAAATCAAGTCTTTAACATCCTCTGCTATGCGCCGAACTATCCTGGTCTACAAAATCTTAAACCGTAATACCAACAAAACAAAACGACAGACAGTTTCACTGCCATAAAAAAATGGCGAAAAGAATACCTCATTTTCTGTAGCTAATCGAGGGTTTTGACCGAAAGAAATATATAGTATCATCTCAATTTAAAAAATTACTTCTATATTATTAGAGGAGGCAAAGAAAAAAATGATAAGAAAAAATATCTTAAAGGCAGCCTTAGCTCTTAGCATCGCCCTAGCATTGATAATCCCTGCAGCGGCGACAAACACAGAAACAAAAACCATAAATGCCCTTCCATCGAATTATACGACAGCCAATCGGGACATCATCTTTGAAGACGGCTTTGAATCGTACGAGGATTGGCTCATTGAATTCCCACCATGGACCTGTATCGATGTTAATGGAGATCCAACGTTTGGACATTCAGCATATACATGGCCTCACCAATACGAACCATATGCATTTATCATCTTCAATCCCGATACAACCACTCCTCCAACGACCGATGTTCAAATGCAACCACGTACTGGAGATAAATATGTAGCAGGGTTCAATGATGACAATGCAGGATACACGAACGATGATTGGTTAATCACCCCGCAACTCAGTGGTTCATATGAAGCAGTCACTTTCTGGGCACATTCATATAGTGCACAGTACAATCTGGAAAGATTCACGGTGTGTGTCTCAACGACCGATACGGATCCTGCGAGTTTCACGATGATCTCCCCTGACCCTTATGTGATCTCACCACTCGAATGGACAGAGTACTCCTATGATCTTTCCAGCTATTCAGGTCAGAGTATCTATATTGGAATTCACATGGTGTCAGTAGATTCTTGGTACCTTCTGATCGATGACTTCGAAGTAACCGGTAGTGCTGGAGATGTCACACCACCAGTGACAACCGCCACACTCGAGGGGGACATGAGCGGTGATGTTTACACTTCAGATGTGACTGTAACCTTGTCTGCGACCGACAGCGGCTCTGGCGTCAACTACACTATGTATAAAATTGACGGGGGCTCATGGACCACCTATACAGCAACACCATTTGTCGTTAGTGGGAATGGAGAACATACCGTCGCTTTCTACTCAGCCGACATCGCAGGAAATATTGAGACAGAAAAATCAGTAGTGTTCACAATCGAGTATCCACTGGAAGTCACAGTAAAAGGCGGAATGGGCGTCTCAGTTATCATTAAAAATGTAGGGAGCTCACCAGTATTAGACGTCAACTGGAACATTTCGTTAACCGGCGGTTTCTCGTTGAAAGACAAGGAGCTCTCAGGAACTATCCTTCAGATTCCAGGAAATGGCGAAGCAACGAAGAAGCTACCTGTGCTGGGATTCGGCAAGACAACCATCACCGTGACTGTGAATGGTGTAGAAACGACGAAGGAAGGATTTATTTTCTTGTTCTTCGTACTTGGGGTTAAATAAAACACCTCACCCCTTTTTTATTTTTTTTTCTTCTCCAAAATAGAATAGAGAATAGTAATCATCTGTTGGTTTCATTACAGAAAAAAAAATTAAAAAAAAGGAAAATAAGACGGTTGCTTGTACTTATTCAAGGACGTGAATGTTTTTCGCTACACAGATTTCTTTGAGTTCTTTTGGCCAGACGGTGACACTGACTTCACCAAGGTGCGCCTTTTTCAACAGGTACATATACGTCCGTGACTGTCCGATACCACCACCGATACTTAGCGGGATTTTATTGTTCAGAATCGCCTGATGGTAAGGGAGTGTGAGAAAATCGCTTTGACCGGACAGTTCGAGCTGTTTTTTTAGAGTTTCAGGAGTGACCCGAATCCCCATTGAAGAGAGCTCATGTCGTCGTTGTGTTACTGGGTTCCAAACGAGAATATCCCCGTTTAACCCATAGGTCTTTTTCCCAGTTTCCTTTGACGTATCTGTGATCCAATCGTCATAATCAGCAGCACGCATCTCATGAGGGTACCCGTCTTTCAACACCGAACCAATCCCAATGATAAATATCGCAGGGTGATCCTGTAAAATCGCTGTTTCCCGTTGCTTCCGAGGCAACTCAGGATACATATCGAGGATTTCTTCGGCATGGAAAAACTCAAGTTTGTTGGGAAGATTGGGAATCGTTTTGGATTCGAGTTGTGGAAATTCATCAAGAATATGTGTTTCAGCACCTTTTATTACCTTCCAAATCTTGTTGACTGTATCTTTCAGGTATGAAACGGTGCGTTGATCCTTTGTAATGACTTTCTCCCAGTCCCATTGATCAACATAGGAGCTGTGGTCATGGTCAAGGAAATAATCTTTCCTGACCGCACGCATGTCAGTGTTCAGACCCTCACCAGCGTTCATATCAAATTCTTTCAGAGCCATGCGTTTCCATTTTGTAGCTGCTTGTACAACCTGTGCTTGCATACGAGGTGAGATTCCCAAACCACAGGGAAATTCTACTGGTGTTCGTGAGCCATCTCGGTCAAGGTAATCGTTCACCCCACTTTGCTTATCAACGATGAGAGGAACAGTCACCATAATAAGATTCAGTTCTTTGCCTAAATGCTCCTCGATGTAGTGCTTTGCGGAAAAAATCGCTTTCTGCGTTTCCTTTGGTGTTAGCAACGATTTATAGTTCTTTGGAAGGACCTTCTCAACTTCTTTATATGTGCTAATACCTGGACCTGCAAGATCTGCTTTCTTATTTGCCGTCATAGCTATCAAACCTTCTTCCAGGCTAATCTGATGAGATATTTAAACCTTTATCAACACGAGAAAAGGGATACCCTGAACATTTATAGAGGAATATGAGAAATTGATAATGCTACCGGTTCGCTGTGATTCCTATTGAAAGCACCGTTACTTTTACTATCAATCGTTTCCCTGCAAGGAGATGATTCATATCAAGGGTGATGGTCAGGTCGTCCATGGAAACAATGGTCCCGATAAAAGATTTTCCGGTTGGCGTGTCAATCTTGATCCGTGAACCAATCTCTAACGTCATCTCTGTTTTAAACACAGATTTCGGTACTTTGATGATAAGATCGTCTAGATGAGGACCAAAGGCATCATCTGGTTCGAGGGTTATCTCCTTTGTTTCTCCCACGTTCATATTATGCAATGCTTCTTCAACAGGTGTAAAAAACTTACCGTCTCCAACCACAAGTTCTAGTGGATTTTGTGCATCGTTGTTATAGCAGAGTTCACCGGACTCCAATTTCGCTTCACATAAAAGCTGGACCGTATCCCCTTCCTTAATATTCGTCATAGTCTCTCCTTTCAAACAACTCTGCCCGACAAACAAAAAAAACACACTTCGTGAGGTATTGGTGCATCAATTTCATCCGTTGGGTTGAAAATCCAATCTCTTTAAGGTACTTAAATATTTGTTTTTTTCATGTCGATTAGTGCGGACATAAACCGGTTGGGCATCCTCCTGCATAATCAGATGACACCACAATTGGTTTTCCTGTTCCAAGATATAACACTTGTTCAGGTTTACTGCCATACCGGTACACGGTGATTCCTTTACATTTCAGCTTCCACGCAAGCAGGTAAATAGCTCGTACATGGTTTTGTGTCGCATTCTTTGGAAGGTTGACTGTTTTACTGACCGCGTTATCCGCATGGCGTTGGAACACAGCCTGCATCTGTACATGAAATTCCGGTGTAACATCCAGTGAGGTGACAAAGATTTTTTTCAGCTCGGTTGGTATCTTGAGATGTTTGATATTCCCGGTTTTGGAGATCTGTCGAACCAACTCCTCAGAATATAGATCACGCCGTATCAATTCTTTTTTGAAAATCTCGTTTATCTCTGCCAATTGTCTGCCGTCCATGACGCGACGGAAGAACGCTAACGCAAACACAGGTTCAATACCTGAGGAACATCCAGCGATGATGCTGATAGTTCCTGTGGGTGCGATCGTGATACAGGTTGCATTCCGCATCGTAGGATATTTTTTCTGCCAGGTGCTTTGTGAAAAATACTTAAACGACCCTCGTTCTTTCCCAAGTTCCATTGATTTTTCTTGTGCTTCTTTTGCAATGAAATTGATGAGTTTTTCTCCGAGTCGCAACGCTTCTCTGCTGTCGTAGGGGATTTTCAGTATGAATAGTAAATCTGCAAATCCCATCACGCCAAGACCGATTTTCCGATGCGCTTTCGTAATGTCTTCTGTCTGTTTGAGTGGATAATTATTTGCATCGATGACGTTATCGAGGTAATGGACCGCGAGTCGTGTAATTGATCGTAATTTTTTCCAATTGATTTGTCCGTTCGTTATCATTTTTACGAGATTGATACTGCCAAGATTACATGATTCATATGCGAGCAAGGGGACCTCGCCGCAGGGGTTTGTTGCTTCTATACTACTAATGGTTCGTAGGGGGTGTTTCCTGTTGATTTCATCTATGAACAACAATCCGGGATCTCCAGTCTCCCAGGCGTTTTGTATTATCAGTTCAAATAAATCTGCTGCGTTAATCTTTTGGATGATCTTGCCGGTTTTCGGGCTCCGCAACACCATTTGTTGATGCTTCAGTGCTTTTCTCATGAATACGTCAGTCACGGCAACGGAGATGTTGAAATTCGACAGTCTTTTGCCTGATTTTGCGGTTACAAAATCAATGATATCTGGATGGGCACAATGGAGGATACCGATGTTTGCTCCCCGGCGTTTTCCCCCTTGTTTAATCACATCTGTTGTACTATCAAAGATACGCATGAATGAGATAGGGCCACTTGCGACACCTTTTGTGCTTTTCACAATTGCACCTTTTTCTCGCAGACGGCTGAAGCTAAACCCTGTTCCACCACCAGATTGCTGGATCAGTGCCATGTGTTTCAGCGTGGTAAAAATCCCCTCTAGGCTATCTTCGATTGGAAGGACGAAGCACGCGGACAGTTGGCCAAGTTTTGTCCCTGCGTTCATCAGTGTTGGTGAATTTGGTAGGAACTCCAGATTCCGCATCGCGGAAAAGAATTCTTCTTCGGTTTTTTTGGGGTCTTTACCGTAAAGGCTATCTTGTGCAGCGATTGCTACTGCAACCCGTTTGAATAACTGTGTTGGTGTTTCGATAATTTTTCCATCTTCATCTTTTAATAGGTATCGTTCTTCGAGGACTTTGAGGGCATTGACGTCAAGTTTCAGATCGTCATGAATCTTGAAATATTGCTTAATTTCCCGGGCGATTCCCCGTGAGCGTCGATACAAGGAATACGCTTTGAACACGCGTTTCTCACGTTTTTCAAGGATTTCTTCTACCGTATCTTGAATCTGTTCGATGGAAGGGATACTTTGGAAAAAAATTTTTTGTTTCGAGGTAAGAGCCTCAACGATTTTTCTGCTGAGAAACTCAGCTTTTTCCCTGTTTTTTATATCGAGATACAGCATTGCCTTCTGAATGGCGGTTGTAATTTTTTCAGCGTCGAAAGGAACGAGTTCTCCGGTTCTTTTTCGAACTTGAGTTATCGTCATAGTTTCTAATCGTTGTTTTGTTATAAAAATATATAGATAACGTTCGTATATCTGATGTGAGGGATAGCATAAAAAACTATGAGCGGATACGTATGGATGGACTAAGGTAAGAGTATGTTTCAGGAAATAAGTTATTATCTGATTGGTGGGATTCCTTTTGTTGTGTATCTTGGGATTGTTGTTTTTTTCCTATTTTTTATCACAGGGCTGATTGCGGTGTTTCGAAAGAAAGGGAAAACGAATATCTCGGTGCAATGGCATTTTCGTCTTGCGTATCTTTCAATTGCCCTTGGAGCCATTCATCTCATTTTAGGCATATTTTCATATATATAAAAAGATATACTTTTTTTACGTAATGTTGAAATATATCATAAGCAATCATTTAGCAAAATAGAGATACGATGAGATTATGAAACAGAGAAAAAAAAACAACACACAAAGGCAGGCGTTCTATTGGAAATATATGGCAATCATACTCATCTGTTTAGCAGCAATAAACATAACAACTTTCACCGTTTGTGCCCATTCACCCTCAACATTAACGGTTTCCTATAATCTCGAAACCCAGGAATTACGTCTCACCGCATCCCATCAAGTAAACGACCCGACAACCCATTACATCTCAAAGGTGGAAATCAAAAAAAACGGAGCACCCTACAACACATCACTATATACAGAACAACCAGACCCTAACAGCTTTTCCTACAGCTATATCATCAACGCGACAGTTGGTGATACAATAGAGGTCACCGCGTCATGCAACCAAGGTGGATCAAAAACCACTCAATACACAATCACTCAAGAAAATACGAATAATAACAATAATGATTCATCCACACCCGGTTTCGAACTACTCATTTTTCTAAGCGCGGTCATAACTATCTTACTTCTCTTACGAAAAAAATAAACGTTAGAGGCAGGCTTGGAGACGTTGCATTCCTTTTTCAAGTGCATCCAATGCATCCTGTAATAAAGACAGATGACATCCATAGGAGATTCGAATGAAACCATCTTGATTGAAGTACAACCCCGGGTTCATCAGAATTTTTTGCGACTCGAATAATGACGCACAGAGAGCAACAGACGAAATCTTCATCGTATATCTCGGGAAACACACGATGCCGCCATCAGGTTCAACCCACTCAAAGAGCTCTGTATGATGGCTCATCCAGCTCTTTAGACATTCAAGGTTTGGTTTCGCTCTATCCTGAAATCGTTTGATCAATTCACGCCGAGCAGCACCCAGGATGCGAGCCGTCATGATCTCTGATGTATAAGATGATGCCCCCGTGGAATGTGCTTTGAGCCTCTGGCATTGCATCGCAACTTCTTGAGGCGCGATGATCCATCCAGAATGAAGCCCCCCTAAACCATAAATCTTCGTCGCACTTCCAGTCACAATCACATTTGGAATACCAAACGAAGACGGTTGTAAAGTAAAGGACCCATCAAGAAAGATTTCATCAACAAGCACATACGCACCGTGTTCGGAGGCTATCTGAGCAATCGACGTAATGGTGTCTTTATCCATCAGGACACCACTTGGGTTATGAAGGTTTGTAAGGACAATCAATTTTGTTTTTTTAGTAATACAGTCCATCAGTGTCTGACTATCAACCTTGAATCTGTTTTCAAATGTCCGTGGCAAATTAATTCTTCGAGCACCAAGCATCTCCGGGGTCAACCACATCGGTTGATACCCTGGTTGTTCGATAATAAAATCGTCTCCTTTGGAAAGAAGCGAGGAAAACACAATGAAATTCGCTTCAGTAGCCCCGGTCGTCGTCACGATATTACTCGGTGCACAGGAGTACATCGAACAAAGGGTTTGTTTTAACTCATCAGCACCATATTGAGCGTTTGAACCTAACTCAAAACTATCCGGAAATTGATACTCGGTAAGTATTTTATAATCTTGAATCGTTAGACCATGAATATTGCTGAACGCCAGATTATAAGTAGCATATGGAGCGTTCCGAAGCAACCATTCAAACAAATCAATCTGAGGAGCCTGCATGGAGGAAAACATCAAACAAGACGTATATTACTCTATGGCGAAAAATGATAAAAAGAAAAAAAATCATCTGTTTATGGTGGAGATTCGCTAAGCAATTCATAGAGATTTACATAATGAGTTTCTGTTCTGAACGCCATCTGGTCATCCTTTGCAAAACTAAAGACCATATCACCAGTCGCTGGACAAGCAACCCATTGATTCCATGCCTCAGCCATCCCAGTTCCCTTTCCGAGTCGTTCAATCAAACGTAAGAGAGGAAAACCATCTCCAGTATACCCGTTTCGCAGCACATTCATGGTGTTGTTCAATGTTAAATTACCCCAATTTTTATAGATTTGTGTACTCACTGATTGATACAATTGATATACTGCAAAAAAAGGATTGGTTTTTTGAAGGAACAACAGTTTGAGAAACGCAATGAATCCTGATGGATTATAGGGGGTTCGCTGGGTCGCCGCGATCGTTGGTTCGATGAACACGTTGGTCCGTCGCACCACATGCTCAAGCGCCCAGAATGGTTGGATGCTTTCAACAGAGTCATTATGGGTCCCGACGTAGGTGAGATTCGCGGTCTGTTCAAGGGCAAAACCAACAGCAGGGTCAGCTTGGGAGACAATAAAGTTGAACCCATGCGTTCGATTCGTATTAAGAATATCCATAGCCGCCTCAGCTGTTGTTGCAGTATCTAAGACTTCTTGGACACGGAAATGATAGGGGTTTCCTTCGAACGTCTGGTCTTTGCTCCAGCAGATCTGAATACCAAGGGAAACTCCCTCAGAATTCATACCCCCGCCGGTATGAAATGAACCAGCAATCGCAGGGCATAATGATGAAGCGCCATTGTCTGGATTTCGGACGATAAGGACGGTATTCTCATAAGCGTACTTCCCGCTTACTGGGTCTTGAATGTTTGAAGGTAAATCAAAACTCCGGGCATGGTATAATTGTCTGTCTGAAGTAGCAATTCCCCAGGCTGCAATCCCATAACATCCATGATCAGAATATTCGACCGCCATGATCGACGCAATGATATCATTAAAGGAGATGTTGGCTCCATCTGCGATTCCTTGCATCTCTTCGATATACTCGAGGGGAACGTAAGGTCTGGAGATGTTCCAATACGCAAGCAACTCGTTTAAGGGAAGATACTTTTCAGCGTAATGTAAAAAAGCGCGGATATTCTGTTGAACTTCTTCCTGTAATAAAAACCCATGTTGGAATCCCATCTCATAGTGTGACCCACTCACATGCAGAACCGTGATATTGTCTCGTTCTTCGACCCAACCGCCGTCCATGATAGGAGTTTCAGAAAGGGAGAGTATCTTTTGTTGCTGAGTATTGCTAATTGCCTGTGCGAACGGGAAAATACAATAGAGGCAGATGCATATAATCAAGAGTTTTTTCATAAATGATTCCTCCATATCCACAATAAGAGTATCTCTTTATAAAAATACTGGTTGAGAAGAACCAGTATGCTTTCGGAGAATCAGGTTGTTTTTGCCAGATATCGAGCAACCCGTTCAATCCCTTCCATGATCGATTCATGCTCGTAGCAGAGCGGACCAAGACAGAGACGCAGGATGGTTCTCCGCAAAATTTTTTAAACTCCCAGGAAAAAACCATCGATTGGTGCATAAACACCACTTTATTTTGCCAATGCACCGGATATCAAAACAATCACTGGAGAATATTTCAAAAAAAATCTGTTAAAAAAGACCAATACAAAGATCAATGACATGGATACAGCCAGAAAATTATGGTATGCCAGTAAAACATATGTCGGGTTATAACCAATATTCTTAACCAAGTCCCTTCATATCGTCTTCCATGCGTTTATCGAGTTCTTTGTCAACTCCTTGGTCATGGGCGATTTTCTGCAACTCTGCGATAACGTTCTCCCAGAGTACTTGTTGCGCGAGGGCGTAATCCCATAGGTCTAAACGTTTCGCCCCATCGCCTTTCTTGAATTCTTCAATGAGTTCTTTTTTGTCTTCTTCATTCATAACAAAGACCTTTATTCCTCGTCTTTTCCTTTATGAGGATTTGCTGCTTGAGCGACCATGGACATCTCTGCAAGGATTTCTTCCCAAATTGCTTCTTGGTCAACCGCGTAGTACCACATATCTAATTTTTTCTCGATATCTCCTTTTTTGAAATCGTCAAGAAATGCCTTTTTATCGTCTTCGTTCACGGGAATTCCCTACTAGCGACATGGAAATAGCAATGTCCTATATATTTCTTTATTGGTCAAGTGACTTATCACAAGGGGTTTCATTTCTTTATCCGCAAACAGGGACATCGAGAAAAACCATGTGTTATCTAGTTTTATAAACACAATTTCATGCACATTTATCAACAAAAAGCACACGGAACGTCAAAAATTGTAAAAATATTTAAATAAAGATAGGATATATGACAATGGATTCATATGGGATGGGACAAAATGTTCAACTGCGAACGATGCAGTAAAAGACTCTGGACCGCGTATCGGAAATTACCTGATGGTAAAGTGGTCTGTACTGAATGTTATACCTTTTATTTGATGCAACTGTTAGATAAGATAAACGACAACAAAGCATATGATATTGTCTATAATTTTGTTGAGAAATATCAGGGGAAATATCCTGCTGACCTCTTGGACGAGCTTGTTAAATTACTAGGGATTAAATATAAGATTACTATCGATGCCCTCTCCTTACGTGAAGTGCTGCAAATTATATGGGACAAAATGGAACAGGATAACGGACTTGTGAAACTCGCCAAACTCGAACGGGACCTCAAACGAGAGGTCACATCCATGCAGGATTACTTCTGCGAAGTCTGTAACGTGAAACTCCCGAAAACAGAATATGATTACTCCATGACAAACTTTGGAAAATCCCTCTGCATGCATCATCAGCGGGAAAAACGTGCATCACCCCATGCGCTGAAACTCTATGAATCATTACGTAAAAGAGGTGTATTCTGCGAGTTGGAGTCCTATAATAGCACAAAACATGTGGATATTTCGGTGAGGGATGCCCGCTTGTATATCGGAATCGATGGGGAACACCATAATTTAGACCCAGAACAGTTGATCATAGACCTGATGAGCGACGAAGAATCATACAAAGAAGGTTATGCGACAAAACGTTATTCTCTAAAAGAGATTGATGAAACTCTTGAAAGTATCGCAGAGACCTTAACGGAAGTCATCAAACAGCGGTCAAAAAAATTCCAGCAAGAGAAATTCTTCCCGCAAGAATCTGTCACAAAATTTTAATAAACAGCTCAAGAACATCAGACAAACATGATGAGTAAGTGATTTGTGAAGAATCTTCATTTTATAAAAATTACGGTTTATATCAAATAAGCGATTTTCCTCGCAAGGATTGTCATAATTCGACAGCGTCCTACTGGTGAAATGAAAAACTATTAATAGAGAAAGATTCCTGACCGTCTTAACCAGGTGAACATAAATGGAAAAAGCTACCTTTGGTGCAGGCTGTTTCTGGCATGTCGAAGAATCATTCAGACATCTCAACGGCGTCCTCTCGACAACGGTGGGATACACCGGTGGTACGCTGAAAAATCCTACCTACGAAGATGTATGCACAGACAAAACAGGCCATGCCGAGGTCATTGAACTTACCTATGACCCTACGAAAATGACCTACGAACAACTTCTTAATGTTTTTTGGGAGATCCATGACCCGACAACAAAAAATCGACAAGGACCCGATGTTGGAACACAATATCGTTCAGCGATCTTCTACCATTCACCAGAACAGAAAACAGCAGCGGAACTGTCAAAAAAGAATCTTGAACAATCAAGGAAATATAACAAAAAGATTGCGACTGAAATTACAAAAGCAACGATTTTTTATCCAGCTGAGGAGTACCATCAACGCTATTTAGAAAAACATGGATTAGCTGCCTGCCCTCGTTAAAAATAAAATTTAATACGAGTGTTTTCTTAAAAAGCACGCAAAGCTTATCTTTACCGTAACGATTCTTCATCAAAGAGGAAATAATATGATGCTACGAGGTAAAAAGAAACTCCTTCAGGCAGGAAACTTCCTTGCAGTACTGATTACCATCATAGTAAATGGTCTTGCCGTGATTCTTCCGCTCAACGGTAAAACAACCCAAGAACTCTCGGATGCGTTACCGAATTTTTTCGTACCTGCAGGTCTTACTTTTTCTATCTGGAGTATCATCTACGTCCTGTGGATTGTCTTTGCTGTGTACCAAGCAAGAGACATGTTCAAAAAAGAAGAAATAACTATGCCGTTTCTGCCACAGATCACGTGGTTGTTTGTCCTCAGTGGTGTTGCAAACAGTGCCTGGATCTTCCTTTGGCATTACGAATATGTTGGGCTTTCAGTACTCGTGATGATCCTTCTCCTCTTTTGTTTGCTCGCAATTTATGTTCGTCTGAAGATTGGGAAAACAAGTGTCACGATGAAGGATAAACTCTTTGTTCATGTCCCTTTTAGCGTTTATCTCGGCTGGATCACGGTTGCAACGATTGCAAATATCACCGCATTCCTCGTCTCAATCCAATGGGATGGCTTTGGTATCGACCCATTAACCTGGGCAATCCTCATCATAACAATCGGAACACTTCTTACATACCTCATGCTTGCTTTACGTAAAGATCTTGCGTTCAGTCTTGTTGTCCTCTGGGCGTTCTTTGGAATCTGGTTAAAACGAACGACTCAACCAAACACAATCACCGATATCAACATCGCAACTACGGTAAGTATATCCATCGTGCTTATCTTCGCTGGCCTTCTTGCAGTCATCGGATACCAACTGATGAGGAAAAACAAACAAAAATACGTACAAAAAACCTAGGAAGAACAAAATAACTATCAGTGATTCTTCATAGAATACCTATTAATACAACAGAGTATGTAGCAGCGGTTTCCATGCTCAAAATAATCTCTTTTGACTTCGATGGCACCATCGCGAAACATACCTTCGCAGATGCGTTCTGGCTTGAAGGCGTACCGGAGCTCTATGCGAAACAACACCATATTGACGTGGAAACTGCAAAGAAATATCTTTTTGAGGAGTACGAAAAGATAGGAGATAATCGAATCGAATGGTACGACCCAGGATACTGGTTCGACCGCTTCGACCTTCAAACAGATTGGAAAAAAATGCTTATAACGTATCGAAACAATGTTGAGATATACCCGGAAGTTCTATCAGTCTTGAAACGATTATCAAAAAACTATAGCCTCATCATTAGCTCAAATGCAAAAAAAGAATTCATAGACGTGCAAATCACGCAAGCAAAAATACAAACCTACTTCGATAAGGTTTTTTCTTCAACCTCTGATTTCCATACTGTGAAAAAAGTCTCGGATTTCTATGCGATGATCTGCAAAAAATTGAATATTTCTCCCGAAGAGATGGTACATGTCGGCGATCATAAAGAGTTCGATTATCTCTCTCCGCTGAAACTAGGCATCAGGTCGTATTACCTGGACCGGAAGAAACAGACATCGGGTTTTCATATCGTCTCTGATTTGAAGGAATTTGAAAAAAAAATCAGTAATTTATCAAAAGTCTAACGTTTTTGAGGAGAAACACAGATAATACAATCACAATATTCTTATTCACACTTGGCGGTTCGAACTCAGATACACGCAAGAAATCTTTATATACATCATACCAATAATAATTGACTAATTAATATAACGGGAGAGGAAAAATATGAAAAAATTGTTATCATGTATCATAATTAGTATCATAGTCCTCGGTGGACTCGGGGCTGCCGTTACAGCAACACATCAGAACCAGGTATATACGGAAAAAAACATTTCTAGCGTATCTCGATATGTCGATGAACTTGATCAATCCATGACCGATTATGATGGATCATTACCTGTCGGTCGTACGAATATTTTTGGTTACTATGCAAATCTCTCAATAGCACAGTCCTTTACCCCCCAAATGGAAGTATTGACAAGAACACTCTTTTTAATGGCAAGAAACTCATCGACCGCAGCTCCGTGCTTTTTAGCAATAAGAGAGAACTTGACGGAAACTGACTTAGCACGAGTCACGGTCGAACCAAGTGAATTTCCCATAGTGAATGCTACACCAACAGAAGAACAATTAGCATGGATAGAATTTAATTTCGATGACCTCTGGGTCACCCCAGGACAGACCTATTACATTGTTATCTATACAGCAAACACTACAGAGAACTATTATTGGATTTCTGGAAATGGGACAAACATCTACCAGAATGGAACTGTGTTGCTCTCAATCGACAATGGAAATACCTGGAGTGAACTTATAGATGCTGACGGATGTTTCAAGACGTACGGTCTCCACGAAACATTCCTTCAAATCACCATGAAAGGTGGTTTCCCAGGAGCCTCATTTGTTATCAAAAACGTTGGAAATTACACTGCATGGGATGTTACCGTGAATAACACGATTTCTGGTGGACTCGTTCTCATTGGAAGACATTTCACTAGTACGATATCAGAACTACGTCCTGGAGAGGAAATGATCCTGCGTACAGGATTTATCATTGGATTCGGAAAAATATCATTATCATTACGAGTATCTGCTGCAAACGTAAAAGAAATATCCTCACAAGCCACTGCGACAATCTTACTGTTTTTTATTATCATCCTTCAGTAAGACATCCATCTCACTTTTCCTTTCCTTTTTATCATTGATTGAAACAGCAGAAAAGAAAAAAAACAGGAAAAGAGATTACCCTATGTACCGAATATCATCTGGTTTTTCTTTGACCATCGTTTCCATTTCATTGAGCTGCTGAGCGATGTACTCAATCTCTTTTGCTTTTTCCTCAAGTCGGGAAAGATCAATATCAACCTTCACTGCTTTGGTAAGGACCTTTAGGACTGCTTTCGCACTCTTCGGGTCAACAAGATATCCAGGAGTCTCTCCCATAAAGCAGGTGCCGACCAATCCTCGAAGTTTCCCTAAGCCCAGAAGCAGACCACTCGCACCTATGATGCCGCCACCAGGCTCGTTTTTCTTAAAAATCGCCCCATATTTCTTCATGGTTTTCACAAGATGAGCATCGGTGGTAGCAAACAGTACCTTTGGTTCTTTTATCTCGCGACCAAGACCATACCCGCCAAGGGTAAACATCTGTTTCACACCGAGGTCTTGAATAATATCAAGGATGGATTCTGCAAGTTCATATTGTCCTTGTGATGAAAGACCCTGATAATCACCAGTGAGAAGAACGATATCCTGCTGACCTTTCTTCTTTGCCTTCCAATAGAAAAACTCGTTATTAACTAGTTTAATGGTTCCATCCGGGTTAATGAACACCTGTGGAGGAAAATCCTTGCTGTACAATTCAGCGAATTTTTTTGCTTTCATGGAATCAATCAGATGTTCCACGGCAAGTTTCCCGACATTCCCGATTCCGGGCAATCCTTCAATAAAAATCGGGTTTTTCAGTTTTGGTTTTTTCTCTACGTATTTAATTTCTACTAGGTTCATTGTCTCAGTTCTTCCCCGTTTCTTTTTTTTAACGCCCTGCGGTACTTCCCATAATGATCCTGCGGTGAAAACCGAGCAGGTTTGTTAAAGATGGTTTTTTCTTTGCAGAGACGACAAATCGGATGAATGGTGTATCGTTGACAATGGTGACAATAGAGTATTTCAGACATTATTCTTCGACTTCACGTTGAAACTCAAATTCACCTTTCGTTTTTTTCATATACGCTTCAGCACGCTCAACTGCTTTTTTCATCTGTGACTCTGCAATCTTATAATCAGGAGCCTTGACCTTAATCATGTAGCGAGGCGCACCAATGTATTTGATATCGATGGCGACATCGTCAAACTCGCTTTTTTCAGTAAGGGCCAGTGCTTCTTTAATATGAGTAATCCCGTCAGGTAGATAGGATGTGAGCAGGAGCATTCCTTTGATTTCAACGAAAGGAACAGTGATGCTGCCCTTGGCGACCTCCTCGAATTTCTTCAACCAATCCCCGGAAAAACCATCGTTTTTCAGGGTGTTCGCATCATAGGCACATTCTTCAAATGCTGCATACATCGTCCCGTATTTTTTCAGCAGGGCATCGCCGAATTCCGTATAACACTGTTCAACTGTTTTCCCAAGCTCTTGGGCGACCATTTCGAAGAGTTTTGTTGCCTTCTGAGCATTCTTCCAATCCTGGATTTTCTCTCGCCGCTGATGATCATTGACTTTCTTTAAGGAAAGATCGATGTGTTTTTTTGCTTCATCGACATGGACGACTTTACAGACAACTTTTTGTTTTTCTCTGACAAAATTACGGATACGTTTAACCCAACCGGTGGCTATCTCAGAAATATGGATGAACCCTTCTTTATTTGGGTATTCATCAAGTGATACAAACGCGCCAAAACCTTGGACTTTGGTTATCGTACCAACAACGAGTTCTCCTTCTTCAGGGTACTCCTTTTTCATCATGGAGAAAAACCTTATTCAATGGTTTCCAATATGGTTCCTTTTATCCGCGCTTTCCCACCATTTGGGGTCGCAAGTTTACTACCGCATATATGGCACAGCACCGTTGTACTGGCCTTATCAAACAGGACTTGCTCGTTTTCACAATCATTACATCGTACTTTAATGAACCTGCTTTTTGGTTGATCCATAGATTTACTCACCTTCTATTTCAAATTTTTTAGACCGGATACTTGGTGGCTGATGCATTTTCTTACAGACTGTGCACATAAATCGAGTTGCAACCCGTCTGCTGGTTTTCTCTCGTCCCTCAGGTTTTGGTCGAGGGAACCCTCCGTATCCGCTAGTAGCTCGTCTGAACCGTCGTTGTCCTCGTTTCAGCTCACTTGCTTTGCGTTTTTTCATCTTGTCAACTTCGTGAAGAGTGTGTTTTTTACAGTAAGGACAGTACCGTTTGATTTTCCTTGGTATCTTCATAGATATCACAGTTCGATTGTAACCGTAAGTAAGAAAGGTATATAAAAATGTAGGGTGCCTTATTTCACCTGTTTAACAACCTTTTTTTTCAGGAGTGGCTCTGTCATTTCTTGCGGCATTGAAAGAACATCTTCTTTTCGTAACAAATAGGTTTTTCCATCAGTCCCGATAAACTCAGGGGTGTCTTCCAAGACACGAACAATGGGATGAGTATTTGATTCTCCTTTTACAGGAGTATTTTGTGGTGATGCTGGTGGTGTTGTGACTGGCAGATCTGCTGGTTTTTTAAAGATTTCTTTTCGAGAGAGATTGATTTGTTCGACAAGAGAATAGTACAATTTTTTTTCGATCTCAAGAAAATTCGCCAGATCAGGGGTGGCACTACGAGCGGTCGCAAGCGCCGCCTGTACAACTTTTTTCTCACGCAGCTCATAGATGCTGTTTGCGATTTTTTTTGTGTTTTGAATCTCGTCACTGAAAAGTTTGAGTTTTAAGGGGTTCTTCTCGTGTTCAATGCTACCTTCTAAAGTTTTCATGTAAGACGAAAGGTCCTTGTAGAAACTGGCATTGATTTTTGTAAGAAGAGACGAGGTTTGCTCATCTTGCTGGATTCGACGTAGTGTTTTATAGTTGATATCCTTGTGTTCATCCATATGTAGTCTTTGCATCATAACTGATGTTAAATAGTTTTAGCTCTCCAGTTGGTTGCTTATGTTATTAATAGTAAAATAAGCGTAAAACAATGGACAAAAACAGTATCACTGAGGTGAATACGTTTTATTCCAATCCAGTAGCGTTTATACGAAAACTCGCTTTTTTTCCCTCAGGCTCTGAACGGTGTTTGATGATGGTTGCTTCTCGTTGCCCGACTCCTTTGCGATCGAACCGTAGAATCGTTTTTGTCATATGCTCAGCATCACGGTTCGTAAAAGGTTTTATTTCACCTTTCTTGTTTGTATAGACTTGCTCAGTGATAATAACACAGATATCTTTTTCTCGAGCAGCGAGCTGCATGTTCGTCACTTGCCGGGTAAAAGAGCGTATCGCTCCCTCCCGGTCTTCTTCAAGATACAATCGATAAAACATCGTTATCGTATCAACAACAATAAGCCCCACTCCTTTCATCGCAACAGCATCGCAAATCATCTGTTCTTGTGATGCAAACGATGTCGGAGTAAAAAACAGGATATCATGGAGGATTTTTTTATAATCGTAGTCTATGCATATCTGTCGTAATCTCTCTAATGAAACACCTTCTGTGTCTATATATGCGACTTTTTTTTTGTAACAAACGCATTGTCGTGCTGCTTGGAGGCAAAAATTGGTTTTTCCTGAGCCGGCCTCCCCATAGATGCGGGTAATAATCCCGCTTTCCAGGCCACCCCCAAGCAAAGTATCCAAGGGTTGGCATCCGAGAGATAACAGCATCATCAGAGGCACCATGAGGTGATAAGTAGATAAAGAACCTTTGGAAAGTTAATCTTTAAGTATTTCATCAAAAACATAAGTCTCCCATTCGCGTCTCCCGAGAGCTATCTCTAGTTCGACAGGAGTGATGATAGGTTTTTTATACTGTAGAAAATCATCAATTGCTATCCGAGGACATGCGGTTGACACATAACAATCAAGATCGAATCCTTGGAGAGATACCGGGGAAAACTGATCCTGGGTAATCAACAAGGAAAGTCTACCTGCATCATTGAGCATCTTCTGAACCTCATAAGCTTGTTTTAAGCGTTGTTGACCGCGTTTTAACCCAATCAGAATTCCGAATCGTTGTGCATTCCTGCATGCCAGAATTGCGCCATAACGCTGTCGTAATATGTTATTTTTCATGTCCTCGATTTCTTGTTTTTTTATTGTATTCGTATAGGGATCGGCAGCAATCACCGGTTTTTTTGAACTCATTGAAAGGCCTACCGGGTGAAACGTTCCACTGCCTATGAATAAGAAACAATCAACTTGTTCCGTGAGGTTCGTCCCCGTAGAAAAATTACAGCCGAGGATCTGTCCTTTTGATGTGATGCGCTCATCGCCTTTGGTGATGTATGGTTCAAGACCATGATGTTGTAAAATATTTTGGACCGTCTCAAGTGTATGGAGATGTTGTGCTGTGGTGACAAGACCTATTTTTTTTCCTATCAATGAAGGGATCGCTTTTTCAACAACCTTGGAAACATCCAGTGTTGATTGCGCATTTACAAAGAGGGTTGGAATCCAGAAATTTTCGACATCCGCTATGGCAGTATGCCCGATTTGAATAACAAAATCGACATCCAAGTTTTTTAATTCGTAGTTGACCACATCACAAGCACCAAAGCAGGGGTCTGCAGACACCAGGACCGTCGCCTCGGTTTCTTTTCTGATGAAATCAACCAACGGAAAAATATTACGTTTCAATCCTTCGGGGACTTGCACCGCGATTGTTTTGTAGTGTTTTTCTTGAATAATTTGTACCGCAGATTCTACATCGACGATATAACCTGAAATCTCCATTAGATCACCTCGTGTACATGGGCGAGAAGCTTCTGATAGAAGTCCATCCGATAAACATAGGACTCATTTGAGGTATCTATCGTACGACACGTTTCATCAACAGTAAATGGTTCGAATGTAGTTTTTTGTGTCTGATAGATCTCCCAGCGACCATCGGAAACAGATTTTTTCTTGACCCGGCCATCCAACCGTTTCTTGACGATTATATCTGGGCAGATGCACTGAACAATAACCAATTTGGTATGATATTTTCCAGCAATATGGTGTGCCATCTCCCTGTATTTTTTCTTCTGGAACGTCGCATCCAGGACGACGTTTTGCCCTTTTTTTAAGGACAGTGAAGCACGCTGCATGACCTGTTCATAGGTTTCATCAATTTTTTTTGGGTCATAAAGACCAGTATTGAATTGATCATGGTGTTGCTCGAAACGATCGATCCCCGCAACCTCTTTTCGCACGATATCTGTGTTGATGAGTGTCGCGTGATAATCAACCGCGATTTTTCGTGCTACTGTTGATTTCCCCGTGCCAGATAAACCCGCGATGAGGAACATCAATGGTTTATTTTTCTGCATATCAAGGGAAAAGAGCCCTGTATAATATTGTGACAACTCAAAATATTTTTTCGCAGATGCTAAAAGACGCTTCTTTTCAAAAGGGTCGATATGTGGATCATTGAGTTGGAATCCATAGACTTTCCCTCGGACGAACGCGCGGTATGATTTGTAAAAATTCAACAGGGAATATACATCAGGGTCCCTGTTCTGTTCCACGTATTTCTCGATGAAATAACTTGACAGGTAGGGATAATTTTGGTAATCGAGGTCCATGGCAAGAAAACCGATATCTGAAGCAACATCGCAGAATCGAAATCGGTCGTTAAACTCGATGCAGTCAAAGATATGGATGGTTTCACCGGATACTACGATGTTTCCTGAGTGTAAATCCCCATGGCAGTCGTAGATTTTCCCATCTTTCATTCGGCGTCCAAACACATCCTTTTTCTGTTCGAAAAATTTTGCGACTTCATCTTTGATGTACCAAAACGTCTGCTTTGGAACCGTGATGTCTATCATTGGTTTTGTTTGATCGAAGTTCTCATCAATATTTTGTTTGACAGATAGCAATTCACCATGTTTCGTGATCTCTTGTGTTGGTTCTTGTGTTTGATAAAAGTCTATTAAAATCGTTATGAGACGGTCGATGGTCTCCTCAGAAATTTTTCCTTGCAGAAGCATGTTCGTCATGATGCATTCTTGAGGGAATTCTTTCATTTTTAACACATATTCAACAATGGTCCCATGCCCATCGAGAGTAAGGATGTTACCGTCCTGGGTGATAGGGAGAACATCAAGGTACATCTCTGGGCAGAGTCTTTTATTCAGTCGCAGTTCCTCGTCGCAAAAGTATTTTCGTTTATCCAGGGTTGAAAAATCAAGGAATCCAAAGTTCACTGGTTTTTTTACCTTATACGCGAAGGTCCCTGTGAGGGCGACATAGGAAATATGGGTCTGTAGCAACTCAACTGAGGCCACATGAGGGCCATAAAACTTGGGGTTTTTCAGATGGTCAAAAAGCATTCCCTGGTTCATACACAGGTGGTAGACCCTGACTTTTTATAAGACTTGTCGTCTAGACCGGTCACATCCCGCCTCAACAGCTATCAGAGTAGAATACAGTGACGATCTCTGAATGACCCGCGGAAAAAAAATGGCTTATGCGGGAAATGCAAGTATCACAAAAACAGTTTGAATGCATAAAAGAGCGATTGCTGCAGGCAGAAACATCTTGTACATTCGCGTCGTATCTGTCTTCAAATATTCACTGCTTAAGACATTGCAGAGATGGATTGGCGAGATAAGATACCCAATAAGGGAACTCATAAAGAGAAGACTGGTCAGGCCAAGAACCTGTACTCCAGTGAATGCGAAAAACGATTCGACCAGCGGGTATGAAAGGGCGACAGCACCAAGATTATACCCCGTGAGAGTCCCAAGAAGAAATGGAATGAGAATCACCATAAAAAGAGCGGGAAACGCAAGGTTCTGCATCGTTTCAGCGATCAGGACATGTATTTGGGAAATGCGTATCATCTCCCGGAGAATCATGATGCCAAAGATCGCGAATGCTAAATTCCATGTCAATGATTTTTTCATGATTCCAAGATAAGTCTTCGTATCGATATGAAGCAAGAAATATAACAAAAGAAGGCTCATAGAAACACCAAGCAGGAAACAATGTGTTTCTGTGAATCCGATGAATTTCAGAGGATAAAACAGAAGAGGTATAATCGGTGGAAGGATGTACACCAATCCCCGATAATCCTTCTGAACAGTGCTTGTTGCTTGAGGCGTATTTTTCGTATAACGTCGAAGGAAAAAAAATCCGATCAGAAGAACCCCGAAGAACGAGGGAATATTTGCCAGCATGAGCATCTGAATGGGGACGCCAGAGAATTTCATACTACAGATCAGTATCATCGCTGAGGAGATCGGGTAGATAGGAAACCAGATATGCCGGAACCAGATGTTCAAAAAATTCTTTTGATTGGTATCCAACTTGTATTTGTCTCCTTCCTTGTCTATGAGAGGGGCAGAAAACAATGCTCCCCCGGGAACAGGCATTAATCCGTAGACTGCAGGGATAACACCAAGTGTTCCTCCTTTGGAGAAAAACGTTCGAAGACTATCTATCAGTTTGGTGATTGCTCCGGTTTCTTGCATTGTTTTTGCTAAGACGAAAATCAACGTCATAAGCAAAGCAAGTTCTAATGTCTCTGTGATAATTTCTTGTTTTTCAAACGAATAAAAACTTGCTTCAATTATCGCTTTGGGGATATCGATGGGTGTGATAAGCTGAAGAGAAAAAACACCGACAATCAGTGAGCCAAGAAACAAGGATAAACCAAAATTCACCTTCTTCCGGATGAGGATGAGAATAACGATGAAGGCAAGAATAACCCCGATCAGGTTCAACATGGTGCACCAGAATTAACGCTGGATTTAACTAGTTAACTCCAGAGCAATTTTCTTGGACAGTTCCAGTGTTTTTTCCAAGTCGATGGTCAGAAATTCTTTCTCAAGCATGAGTGGCGTACCATTCACGATGGTGGTACAGACATCTGTTCCGCGTACAGCATAGACCAGGTGGGAAATTGGATCATGAAGCGGGGTGAGATGTGGTTTTTTAAGATCAATCATGATGAGGTCAGCGGTTTTTCCTTCCTCAAGAGAACCAAGCGTATGCTGAACTCCAAGGGCTGTGGCACCACCACGGGTAGCCAGATCAACAACAGTATGGGCAGGCAGGACTGTTGGGTCCCAGCGGTGGTTCTTATGGATCAGTGCGCAGAACTTCATCGTTTCAAACATATCAAGGGTGTTGTTGCTTGCTGCGCCATCGGTCCCAAGGCCAACTGGGACATGGGCATCGAGAAGCTCAGGGATTGGTGCAAAACCACCGGTCGCAATCTTCATATTACTCACAGGGCAATGCGATACCGACACACCAGCGTTTTTCATATCTAAAATCTCATTTTTTGTGATCCATCCACAATGTGCAAGAATTGTATTTTTCTGTAACAACCCCTGTTTTTTTAATTGTTCCACGGGTCGTACCCCATATTTTTTTTCTACATCGTACACTTCATCTCGAGTCTCAGAGCAATGGGTATGCAAGGGAACATGGTATCTGGCCGCAATTTCAAGGGCGTTCTGAAGGGTTTCTGGTTTACAGGAATAAGTACTATGTGGTGCAATCACAGGGGAAATCAAAGGATTGTTCTTCCAGCGTCGAATAAATTGTTCACATTGCGGTATGAGTTCCTCCGCTCCGTACTCAGGAGTATCAAAATCGATAAGCGCAAAACCAAGGAACCCACGCATACCGACCCGTTCAGTGACTTTGGCGATCGCTTCTTCAAAAAAATACATGTCAAGGAATGATGTCGTGCCTGATGAAATCATCTCCAAAAGACCTAGCTCGGTACCAATCTCAACAGCTTTTTTGTCTAGTTTTGCCTCGACAGGCCAGATCCGCTGTGCAAGCCAATCGCCTAGGAGCATATCATCTCCGTAGCCGCGAAACAAGGTCATGGGGATATGTGTATGAGTATTGATCAGACCCGGGAGTACAAGTTTGTTTGTTCCATCAATCTTATAATCCGCTTCGAGAGACAGAGGTGTGTTGGAACACTCCACAATCACATGATCATCGATGTAGACATCACCATGGATCTGGCGTCGAGAGTCGTTCTGGGTCAGAATCGTGGTATTTTTAATGAGAATGCTCATTGTCTTGCTCGTCGTCTATCAAAGGTGTTGCTTTCTCCCAGCTATCATTAAAATATTTATTGAGTTTTTCAAGCATCTCTTTCTCAACAGTCCAAATTCCAAGTTCATCCTGTTTGATGGGACCTGATAGAATCAACGCACGATCATCACCAAGGATGAAGTTACCCCTGATACCAGAATGCTGTTTCACATCAATTCCTTTTAAGGCCATCCCATTTTCGTATTCATTGACCACGATCTTTGCGTTTTTTGGAAGATCCATATCCCCCATGTTTTCCGCTATGATACGAGGGTTTGCTATCTCCGCGATACTCCACTTATGGGTTGGTCGAGTTGCTGGTTGAGTTTTATTGACGCGTCGCATCCCTATCTCAATGGCAACGCCTATGGTAATGACACCGATGATTAAACCTATAATAAACGCTACGACATCCATCTGCTATCCATCTCCTACAACCAGTGAAACAATATCGAGGATAAATAGATTTTCCTTTGTTGAATAAAAATAACAGAGCGGAGGAAGCTTTATGTCCCATAGTGGTATTCTGGAAAAAAATCATACGTGGCATCTGTATGCAGAAATCATTACAACAAAGGATTAATCAGCTCAAAAAAACACACAATGTAATCATCCTTGCCCATAACTATCAAAACCCGGAGATCCAAGATATCGCTGATTTTGTTGGGGACTCACTAGACTTATCTCTAAAGGCAACGAAAACAGACGCGAAAGTAATCGTTTTCTGTGGTGTTGATTTTATGGCGGAGGCTGCTCAGATCTTAAATCCTGAAAAAACCGTTATTCTCCCGGATAAAACAGCGAACTGCCCGATGGCTGAAATGGTCGATGCAGAAAGTCTTGGATGGCTAAAAATAAAACACCCTGACGCAGAAATCGTCGCCTACATTAACACAACTGCTGATGTCAAAGCACTCTCTGATATCTGCTGTACCTCAGCAAACGGAGTAAAGATTGTAAAAAGCAGGACTGCAAAAAAAATCATTTTTGTTCCAGATCGTAACTTAGGATTGTATATTCAACAACAGGTCCCAGAAAAAGAAATGATTCTGTGGCCAGGGGTGTGCCGCACTCATCATGATATTAAAAAGGAGGATGTCTTACTGCTGAAGCAGAAGCACCCTGGTGCAGAATTTCTGGCTCATCCGGAATGCCAACCAGAAATCATCAAGCTAGCGGATTATGCTTTTTCTACAAATGGGATGGTCGATCATGTGAAGACATCCCCAAAAAAGGAATTTATCATCGGGACTGAAAAAGGGTTGTGTTATCGACTGGAAAAGGAAAACCCGGGAAAGAAATTCTATCCGATCCCCTCGGCAGTCTGCCCTAATATGAAAAAAACAACCTTGGAAAAAGTATTAAAGAGTATGGAGACTCTGGAACCAAAGATCCACCTCTCAGAGGAGATCATGCAGAAAGCACGTATCCCATTACAACGTATGATGGATATGAGGTAAGGTGAACAAGAATGAAACGCATTTTCCTGGATCATGCATCCACAACGAAAGTCGACGAAGAAGTAATTCAGGCAATGCTCCCCTATTTCTCGCAATATTTTGGGAATCCATCGTCGATTCATGCGTTCGGACGCGAAGCTCGAGAAGCAATTGACACGGCAAGAGCACGTGTCAGTGATATCATTGGTGCTCGTGACGATGAAATAATCTTTACCGCAGGGGGAACCGAATCAGACAACCTTGCGATAAAAGGACTAGCGTATGCGAACAAAGAGAAACGAACGTTGAAAGGACCTCACATCATCACATCGACGATTGAACATCCTGGGGTTCTTGAAGTCTGTCGGCATCTCGAAGAACAAGGATTCCAGGTCAAATATCTCCCAGTTGATAACCAGGGTTTAATCGATTTGGAAACACTACGTTCTTCGATTTCAAAAAACACATTCCTTTTCTCTTTTATGTTTGCGAATAATGAAATTGGTACTATTGAACCAATCGAGGAGATAGGAAAGATAGCCCAGGACCATGAGATTACGTTCCATACCGATGCGGTCCAAGCTGTGACGAAAATTCCGATTGATGTGAAAAAACAACAGATCGATATGCTGGCAATATCCTCACATAAAATCTATGGACCGAAAGGAATTGGAGCACTCTACATTCGCAACGGAATCAAGATTCAACCAATTATCCATGGTGGAGGCCACGAAAAAGGGATGAGGAGCAGTACCTTAAACACCCCTGGTATCGTCGGTCTTGGAAAAGCATGTGAACTGGCAAAAAAGAGAATGACCACGGATAATACCAGAATGAAAACATTACGAGATAATCTGATAAAGAACGTATTGCAGATTGAGGAAAGCTATCTTAACGGGCATCCTGAGAAACGTCTGGTAAACAACGCGCATTTCCGCTTCACAGGAATCGAAGGAGAATCCCTGCTTCTGGGTTTAGATGAGGAAGGTATTGCAACATCGACAGGCTCTGCATGTTCGTCAAAGAAGCTCCAGGCATCCCACGTGCTACTTGCGATAGGCTTAGACCCGGTACAAGCTCACGGGTCATTGCGAATCTCTCTCGGACGAGAGAACACAAAAGAAGAAATAGCACAGATCTCCAAGGTTCTCCCCCAGATAGTCGAAAGACTCCGAATGATGTCACCACTGTGGAATCGATAAGATATGAGAAAAAAAGCAGTGTGTTTGATCTCTGGTGGTCTTGATTCCGCGGTGACTGCTTTTATCGCAAAAAAACAAGGGTATGACATTTATGCATTGTCGTTCCGCTACGGCCAACGACATGCAAAAGAACTCTTATGCGCAAAAAAAATAAGTAAAGCAGTCGCAGCAAAAAACCATATCATTCTTTCTATTAATCTACAGAAATTTGGGGGGTCTTCACTTCTTTCATCATCTGCCAAAAAGATCACCAATCATCTGGTAACGGATATCGGCAAACGTATCCCATCAACCTATGTTCCCGCTCGAAATACGATTTTCCTTTCCTATGCGTTAGCATATGCCGAAACCATTGATGCAGATGCAATCTTCCTGGGGGTAAACGCCGTAGATTACTCAGCATACCCTGATTGCAGACCAAAGTATGTAAAAATGTTCCAACAGTTGGCAAATCTTGCGACACGACAGGGATTAAAAGGAAAACCTGTTCGTATCAAAGCACCACTTCTGCATCTGACAAAAGCTGAAATAGTAAAGAAAGGAGTAGGGTTGAACGTCCCATTTTCGAAAACCTGGTCATGTTACCGAGGAGAAGCAGAAGCATGCGGTCGATGTGACTCTTGTCTGTTACGTCTCAAAGGCTTCCAAGAGGCGAAAGTGAAAGACCCGCTTCCCTATACCAGCAAATGAAACACCGTTGATATATCTCTTAATTACATAACTCAAGTTCATTTTAGGAAAATTTATTAATACGGGACAACACTTTTCAACCCCGATGGTGCGAGAGAGAAAAATACGAGTTAAAGATATTGATAAGTTGCACGAATTGATAGATAGCGCCTCGTTACCAAAACAAAGAACAGTTTCTCCTCATGAAGCTGAAAAACTTGAATCGTTACGAAAACGATTGTCTGATGATTCTTTTAAAAATCAAAAACAAAATGTTTCTTCTGATGACTTACCTTCACAATCAGCAGGGTTACAACCACGAGTTATTGTCCATAAACAAGAGGGAATCCCGAAGAAAGAAGAAAAAGTTATTCAAATAGACCTCGGACCACGACTGAAAAAAAAAGAAAAAGAACAACCCGTAGTAAATTTTTTATCGGTCAAAGAAGACCCCTTTGCCAAAGAATCACTCTTTGAAATAGAAAAGATTCCTGTTCCAAGGAAGGGCGTTGTAGAAGAGAAATCAAAAACAGTAGTGAAAAAAACACAGGGTCAAAAAGAATTCATCCCCGTGTCGTCTCCCCAGATGGAAGACGAAGAACATCTCCCGGAATTCAAGCCGGTACCAAAAGAAGCCCTGTACATTAAACCTCCAGATAAGATAAAGACCGCGATGGAAAAAGACATACCTCAAAAGGCTGAACCGATGAAGGAGAAAAAAAAAGGATTTTTGTCAATTCCACACAAACAACAAAACGAAATACCTTCTTTTGAGCCAGTCGAATTCCAAGCGGTATCAACAGAAAAAAAAGAGCCAATGCGATTTGAGATGCAACAAAAACCACTCGAAGACCGCAAACAAAAAAAGATCGAAGAGAAAAAAGCAAAACACCTTGCAAAAGAAAAGGAAAAACACCTCAAAGAAGAGACAATAGAAACCCAACAAAAACAGCACCAAGAACAAAGACAAAAAGAGCTAGCACTCAAACAAGCCTTTGCCCAAGCAGATGAAAATGAACAGGAAGAACAACGTCTTGAAAAAGAAAAAGAGAAAAAATCACGTTTAGAAATCATAGAAAGACAAAAAAAGGAAAAAGCAGACCGTAAACAAAAAAAGATAGATGAGAAAAAAGCACGAATCGAGATAAAGGAAAAAAAACGTGAAGAGAAACGACTCGCAAAAGAAAAAGAACAGAACCTCAAAGTCGAGACAATAGAATCCTTAAAAAAACAGCGCGAAGAACAAAAACAAAAAGAATTAAAAGAGACACAAGCCGTCACCCAATTAGAAGAAAAAGAAAGGAAAAAACAACGTCTTCAAAAAGAAAAAGAAATAAAATCACAATTGGAAATCAAAGAAAGACAAAAAAAGGAAAAAGAGAAACAAAAACAAAAAAAGATAGATGAGAAAAAAGCAAAAATTGATTTAAAGCAAAAAAAACTGGATGCGAAGCGACTCGCAAGAGAGCATGATAGAAAACTAAAATTGGAGTGGATAGAGTTCCAACATAAACAAAGACAAAATCAAAAAAGAAAGGATTTTGAGAATAAAAAAGCTGCAATTGAGTCAAAGCAAAAAGAACAGGAGGAACAACGTCTTTTAAAGGAGCGCGAAGCAAAACTACGACTCGAACAAGCAACGATGCTGAAAAAAGAAAAAGAACAACGCAAACAAAAAAAGACCGAAGAGAAAAAAGCAAAACAGGAAGCTAAAATAAAAGAAAAAGAAGCAAAAAGGCTTGCGAAAGAAAAAGAAATCAAACTCAAAATAGAGACATTACAGACTCAACAAAAACAACGCGAAGAACAAAAAGAAAAAGAAATTAAACAGAGAAAATCTGCGATCCAAACTGAAGAAAAATTAAAAGAAGAACAACATCTTTTAACGGAAATGGAAGAGAAATCACGATTGGAACTCTTAGAGCGACAAAAAAAGCAAAAAGAAAAACAAAAAACCAGCAAAATAAAAAAAGAAAAAAAGACACCACTCGCAACATCATCCGAAACAAAAAAGGAAGAAAAAACTAAAACTCAAATCCCTGTTGTTACAACAGAAAAACCAGAAAAAACTCATAAAAAACTTTTTGGGACAAAAAAAGAAGAACAAAAAAATCTCACCCCTTGGAAACCCTATCATAAGATAACACAAGAAGAACTTGATACACACCCATCTGGCGTCACAACCGAACCTCCACCGACAAATGCACAAAAACAAATTGAAAAAGAAAAAAAACGTGAACAAAAACGCCTTGAGACGGAACAAAAGGAAAAAGCACATAACGAACGACTTGAATTAAAAAAGAAAGAAAGAGAGCAAAAGCTACAAAAGAAATTAGAAGAAAAACAACGGAAATATCTTTTCAAATCAAACAAAACGAACAAAGAGATACCAAAACCAAAAACATCAGATAACAAACTTCTAAAAAAACAGGCAAAGGAAAAAGAACGTGAAGCGCAGAGACTGCTAAAAGAGGAACAAAGAAAAAAAGACAAAACCCTTGCATTAAAAGAAATGGAAATAAGAGAAAAAGAGAAGAAAGAACAAAAACAAAAGCAATCTGATGAGAAAATAGACCGAGAACATATCAGTAGACTTTCTTTCGGAAAAGCAAAGGGCACTGGACTCATTGACGAACTTAAACAAGCAGAACAACAAAAACAAACAATGGCTTTAGTACGAATCGCTGCAGAAGAAAAAGAACTTCGTAAAACAAAAACGTTTGAAAGGAAAATGCAAAAAGAACAGAGGAAAAGGGAAAAAGAAGAGCAGAAATATAAGATGAAAGAAGAGGAGAACGCCAAGAAAAAAATGGACATTCATATGAAAGAAGAAATCATAAAAGAAAAATTGTCAAGCCCAATAATAGAACGGAACGATCCATTTGTCGCATTTGATAGTATTGATCAGGAAACCGCAGGCATACTGAGCAATTGTGGATACACCACCTTGGAGAAGTTACGTCAAGCAACCGTAAAAGACCTTATGAAAACTGGATTAAAGAAAAAAATCGCTCAGAAGATTATTGCTGAATGCACAGAGTTTGTAGAATGGCAAGTGTTTGATTCAATCGAGCATTTTTAATAAAATCTTATTCATTTTTGTTTTTTAAATCATTTTTTTTGCGTTTATTCCAATACTCATACACATCAAGGATGATCGGTATGGAAACAAGAACCGCAATCACAATACCAAGACATATCAGACTATCCTGATGGACATTACCAATGGTATTCTTTCCGTGAAGAATATCCTCAAAAAACAGATTAATTGCTCCAAGCCAGGGGATCTCAAGTCGAGCTTTCCCAGATATCCAATCCAATTCAACTGGCTCAGGGCAAATATCTGTAATCTGATCAATTATCTGATTATTATCTCCTTTCGTAAGATACCCTGAGTGGGTCCATCCGGGATCCCGATTGTATAATCCTAAATGAGCAATGGTAAGACTTGTTTCGTTGTAGATACCATAATCAGCAATCGTGTACGTTGTAACTCCGTTTGTTTGATATACCTCAACCCAGCACATCGCCCGATGAATAATTTGCGACACATCAGTACGCCCAAGAGGTTTATAGATAATGACGTCACCATAATCACCATATGTTTGCCAACCATTCTCTGCTTCAGCACCGGTAATTGTACCACCATGAGGGATGACGTCACTTTCCTTTGTTACTTTCTGAACAAGGACCATATCACCTGCATCAATTGTTCCTAGTCGCCCAAATGGGGAATTTGGATGTTCCATGCTCCCAGATTCTATCGCAACCATTGGCGCAGCAAACCACTGACCGGTGTATCCCCATAAAAATATTAAAATAATAAATACAGCAAGGAGTGCAACGACGACATCGCGAATAATCGAAATTTTATTATCTTCGCTTTTCCAAAATTTCATAAACATTTCTTTTAGGTTCATTTGCTCACACAATCAAAGATTTTTTTTCTGCGAAAGATGGCTTTTCGTCACTGTTCCACAGATAGGACAGATTTTTTTTATCTCGTTGAATTGTTTTCCGCACCCTGGACAACGAGAGACCCATTTAAACTTTTTTGTTATTTCTTTTTGCAAGAACCCTTGGTACCTGACATCCAATGTTGATGCAACATTCTGGATTGAATAATCATCACTGAGAATGATCGCTTCTTGATCAGGTTCTTTATTGATATCAATCGCTAACGCTACAATTTCAATATCAGCGATTGAAAGTCGACGATCATCACCGGTTTCCTGGGCTATTTTTTTTACTGTGTTTATTGCGTCTTTTGATGGTATCCGCACCGTCAACCCGGTTTCTTTGAGTAATTCAAACGTACGGAAATCTCTGCCACCGGGACTAAATTCATCTGAAACCCCAGGTGTTGTGACAATTGCTGCATCGACCATGATTATTGGTTTTCCAGAGAGTATTGCTGAAGTATCAATGATAAAAAATTTTTTTTTCATAACAAGTCCTTTGACAGGCTAGATTTCCTTAAGTTTTGTGTGGATGTCTGTGAGTGTAACTATTTCTTGAGCGCCTGTTTTCATATCTCGGAGGGTTACTGTCTTGTTTTCTAGTTCTTTTGGTCCAACGATGATAACCTTTTCAGCATGTCTTGCATCCGCGTATTTTAAGGATTTCCCGATACCTCGTCTGAGTTGATCAAAATCAGCTGAGATATCATGGCTTCGCAATTCCTGGGTTATTTGAATAGCTGTCGTATTCATTGTTTGATTGACTGGGATGACGAACACATCGAGTTTCCTGGCGGGGAAGCGAAATCCTTCCTCCTCTAAAGCAAGGATGGTTCTGTCAAATCCGATAGCAAAACCTGATGTGGGAACTTCGGTACCACCAAACAAGGAGACCAGGTCGTAGGACCCTCCTCCGCAGAGTTGTTTTTCTGCTCCAAGGACCGGTGCATCTATTTCAAAGACTAAACCTCTGTAGTAGTCAAGGCCTCGTACGATGCTTAATTTAAGTACATATTCATTAATGTGAAATGCGTTTTTTAGCAAATCCAGGATTGTCTCCATGGTTGAAAGTTCAGTTTTCGCATCGTGATCTTCACCGATGAATGAACGGATTTTATTGATATCAGATGTTTGAAGGACGTCCAGGAATTCGTTTATTATTTCTTCAGAGACGTTGCAGTCACGGAGAGCTATTTTTAAATCATCGAATTGAGTTTTATCTATCAGGGGTAGGAGTATCTTTTGATCATCTTTGAGAAGGTGTAATTTTTTGAAAATAGCGCTGATTAGGGTAAGATTCCCAATGTTCAGTCGAATATTTTTTAATCCTGTGTTTTTCAGAAGGGTATAGGCAAGGGCGAGTAATTCTGCGGTCGCTTCACAGGTGTCTGTTCCGATGATTTCGCAGCCTGCTTGTTGGAACTCTCGATATCTGCCTTTTTGTGGTCGGTCGTATCGGTAGCAGTTTCCGAAATAGAAGAGCTTAAGTGGTTTTGGTTCCATCTGCAATCGTTCGACGTAACATCTGATTACGGGGGCGGTCAGCTCTGGTCGTAAGGCTAAGGATCGGCCGCCTTTATCGTTAAACGCGTAGAGTTCATTGATGATGGATTCCCCAGATTTTGCGGTGAAAAGTTCTAAATTCTCGAAAGTCGGCGTCTGGATTTCACCATATCCAAATGAGGTGAACGTCTTAGCCATGTTGTGTTCTAAATACCGTCTTTTTTGCATTTCATCTGGAGTAAAATCTCTGGTTCCTCGTGGCACTTGAAACATAGGCAGTCGTATAGTAGGAATTCTTTAATTATGTTTCTCTTGATAATATAAAGAGTTCGGATCGTAGAGAAGACTGATTTATGAAGGGGGTCATTTCTGCTATCACACGCTCTTTGTTCTGTGAAAAATACGAAAAAAGAGGCAAAAACTTCTTTTAGCAGTATCCGTTACACCTTTTGAATTTCTTCCTTAGAGAGGTTGAGTTACATGGAAATAAACATGTATGTGAATAAATACAAACATGCTCGATACACGTTTTTCAAATGGCGCTACAATCTTGAACTGTATAATAAAATCATCCTTGCAGTTAGTTTTGCTTGTTTAACAGGGTTATTGGCTCAACTGCGTTTTTATTTGCCAGGATCTCCTGTCCCGCTCACAGCACAAACGTTTGCTGTGGTCCTTAGTGCAGTGGTTCTTGGAAAATGGTGGGGTGGTATTTCCCAAAGTATTTACCTTGGTGTGGGAATGGCAGGAGTCCCCTGGTTTGCTGGGATGAACAGTGGATTTGCTTATCTTGCTGGTCCAACCGGTGGATATCTCATTGGTTTTATTTTAGCTGCTTTCTTCCTTGGGTACTGTGTTGATACCTATGTTCGATCACGGAAATATTGGACGATGTTTGCATTGATGTTCTTTGCGAACTTTGGGATTGTCTTTGGCGTTGGATTAGTCCAATTGTATGGCTGGCTTTCTTTTACTGGTGCTTCTGTCGATCTGTGGGGTTTACTCCTCATGGGTTTGATACCGTTCATTATTGGTGACACAATGAAGATAGCGGTTGCTGCTGGAATGGCCAGTGGTATCACACCAAAACAAGCATTTGGAAAAGAAATGGATGCGGTCTAACCACCAAGGCAAGACCATTCTATTTTTTTTATTTTACTTTTGACAAAGTGATTGTTCGGTCAGTTAGGACAATCCATTTGAGTTTATCACCGTCTTTGATGTTGAGGAGGTCGACAACCTCAGATGGTACAGTGATTCTTCTGCGTGAACCACGGATTGTTATCGCGGTTTCTTTGATACATTTCACAGAATCAAGATCGATTTTCATGTTCGCTCACTCTCTTTTTTCTATCATACGATAGGCTAGCTAACTTATTTCTCCGGCTAAATAGGCCTTTGTTTCAGGGTTTTTTGGGTTGTTGAAAAATTCAGCAGCAGGTCCTTGTTCTATTACCTTGCCAAAATAGAGGAAGATGACGTAATCAGCGACCCGTTTTGCTTGACGCAGGGTATGGGTAACAAGGATGACTGTGAAGTCTTTCTTTAATTTTAACAGGAGTTTTTCAATTTGTTGGGCGGCGATTGGGTCAAGGGCGGAGGTTGGTTCATCACATAAAATAACTTCAGGTTGTACTGCGATAGCTCTGGCTAAACATAATCGTTGCTGCTGTCCGACTGATAATCGTGAGGCGGGGTCATGCAACCGGTCTTTGACTTCGCTCCACAGACCAACTTCCTGCAAACAATTTTGTACTGCCTCAGTAAGTTCCTTTGCGTTTTTATCATGGTGAATGCGTAATCCATAGGCGACGTTTTCAAAAATCGACATCGGTAATGGATAGGGTTTCTGGGAAATCAGACCCATTTTTTTCCGGATATCTGGGACATTCAGTCCGCTTGACATGATATTTGTTCCATCGACAATGATTTCACCATGTATTTTTATGCCGTCCTGAATCTCCAGTAATCTGTTAAATGATTTCAACAAGGTGGTTTTTCCACATCCGGATGGACCGATGATAGCAGTGAGTTGCTTGGCTGGTATCTGAATATCGATATTCTTTAACACAGGATTGCTGTGTATGGTGACGTTCAGAGCCTTGGTCTCTATCTGAATAGTCTTGGATTTATTCATTGTCGATTCCTCTTTTTTTATTATTTTATGATATATTTTGATGATTTTTTTGTTAGATATCTTGTGATGATACTAATCATTAAAACGATCATGAGTAACACAAAGGCGACTGCATACGCCTTATTTTGGACGACTTGGTCTGGCATGCTAACGAGATTGAGGATCATCGTTGGTAAGGCTGCTGTTTGATCCGTAAGAGATGTCGGGAAATAATTTGAGTCACCTACGGTAAGTAATATCGATGCAGCATCACCAATCCCTCTCCCAAATCCTAGTAGGACACCAGCGAGTATCCCAGGCATCGCTTGTCGTCGTACTACCTTTATTGCTGTTTCAAATTTTGTCGATCCCAGGGAATAGGCGCTTTCTTTTAATCCAATTGGAACCATTTTGATAGATTCATCGATGCTTCGAGTAATGATAGGGATTTCAAGTAAGGTGAGTGCGACGATCCCAAAGAGAAGCGACCCTCCAGTCATTCCAATCGCAATCATGATAGTTAAACAAAACACACCATACACAACGGAAGGGATTCCCCAGAGAATATCAAGGCATATGCGAATAAAATTCGCGATGCTGGGGTTTAAAAAATCTTTTTGAAGATACAAGGCTATGGCGATGCCTATTAAGAAGGCGAGTCCGGTGGCCGGGAGTGCAAGAAGCAATGATCCGACGATAGCATTGAGAAATCCACCACCTTCTCCAAGGTAGAATCCTCCCTCAGATGTCTGGGTGAGTATCTCAAGAGAGAGGGACGGGGCGCCATTGAGGACAATAACCGTCACTATGAGTATAAGACTGCCCATTACGATGAATACAGAGGCGAGCATCAGCCCAAGGAAAATTTTTTCTTCGATGTTCCGTTTATTCAATATTTCCACCTCTTACTTGCTCGTCGGAGAACGAGATAACCGAGTAAATTGAAGATGAGCACAACGACAAAAAGTAATAAAGCGACGAAGATGAGTGCTGAAGCAAGAATCGGTATGGAGCTTACCTCAGTGTAGTTAGAAGCGATGAGTGAGGCAAGTGTCTGACCCGGTCCAAAGAGAGATTTTGGGATGAGTTCTTGGTTTCCGATCACCATGCTCACTGCGATGGTCTCGCCAAATGCTCTGCCAAATCCGAGAAATATTGCTGCAAGCACCCCCGGACCGGAGGCGCGAAAGATGACTTTTTTTACCGTTTCCCATTTCGTGGCTCCTACAGAAAGTGATGCTTCTTTCAATGCGATAGGGATTGAATTGAACGATTCGAGGCATAATGAGATGATGATAGGGAAGACCATAATTGCTAAAATCAACGATGCAGTGAATAAACTGAACCCAGAGCTGATACTGCTACCAAAAAATGGTGCGATATCATCTCGTACTATAGGGACAAATACAAGGAGGGCGCATAGCCCAAAAACAACGGAGGGGACGCCAGCGAGTACATCAATAAATGGTCTGACGATGTTTCGAAATTTTTTTGGTGCATATTCAGCGATATAAATTGCACTTAGTAAAGAAATTGGGACTGCGATGAGCATAGAGATTGCGGTAACGAGGAGTGTGTCTATAATCACCGCAAAAAGACCAAATTCACCGGAGAACGGTTTCCATGTTGAAGAAAAGAGAAGGTCGGAAAGGGATTCCTCGGCGAGTATGTTAAGAGAACCGTTTATGAGGACTGCTAAGAGTAAGAAAAATAAAAAAATGACGACCCCGGTAACAAAAAGCATCAGTCGGGTTCCTAAGGTGTCATAGAGTTTTCTTGTTACGGTAATGAAATTATATATCAACAGTATTATGAAGATGATGAGAAATAATGCAAAAAGGAAGAAATTGTTGAGGAGAAATAAGAAAATAAATGAAAGAATTAGAGATAATATACCAACTAGTATGAATTTATTTTTTAACAGACCGCTTAGAGGACTAGGAGGCATATTTATCCTGTTGGTTTATGATTTTTAAGGAGGAGAAGGTTATTTGGTGTTGTCCTCCGTTATCCGCCTTCGAGTATTTGTAACTGGTCATCTAGAATATCGTTTGGAACGGCGCTATATCCGTTATGAAAGGTATATTGTTGTCCTTCGGTTAAGATCCACATGACGAAGTCTTTTGTTATTCCTGTGAAGTTGTTCAATGTGACCAGATACACTAACCGTGATGGTGGGGAGGGTAACACGTCATTAATCTCTGCATTGACGATGTCGTCCCTGCGTTCATAAAAATTCTCTTCAGGGTCTATTGTACCGTTCTCATTGAGGTCGAGAGGGACGACCACCATTCCATCCTTGGGTGCATTTGTGTTATTTGAATAGATATAGTTTACATTGCTATATCCGATTCCAAGGGGATCACCTACGATAGATTTTGACATGGAGTCATCACCTTTTACTTTTGTGATTTCTTCTCTTGCCGGAATATCATCTTGTGTATAGTCACCAAGGTATTTCACCCAGGATTCTGCAGCGCCACAGGGGTCAGATCTTGAATAGACTTTAATAGGATCCATATTGTTCGAATCCCCTACCAATTGTCCCCATGTTGATATTGAGTAATTGATAAAAATTTCTCGCAACTGTTGTTTTGTTAGACCTTTTTCCAATATTGTCTCAAGGACGGGATTCCCAGTGTTTATTGTCGCAAGGACTGCATCCTCAACGACAGCGACTGCTATAATTCCCTGGTCTGCTTCAGCAGTGGTAATATCTCTTGAAACCATCCCGAGGTCGACGGATTCCGAGAGTGCGTCTGCCATACCTTTCCCAGCTCCACCTGATGTAACATCGATATTGATATCTGGATGAAGAGTATGATATTGTTGAGCCCAGACCACCATCATCGGATAGAGCGAATATGCTCCCGATACTTTTATTGTATTTTCTTTTTGAGTAGTACATCCAGATAGGCTCACAATTCCGAACATACCTATGATAAGAACTGCTGCAAGTATTTTCAATTTCTTTTGTGTGTTTTCTACCATTTTTCAACGTCTCCGTTTTTTTTTTTCCTTGTTGCCGAGAACGATGATAGCAAGCAACCTATCAGCAATAATATTATACACAAACCCCTATTTATAATTATTGGTAAATTACCAACATCACACCAATGTAAAAAATTATTAATGATGAAAACCCTCAACTGAAAAATGCAGTATTATTAATTGTACTATTATGCTCAAGCGTAAAAATCACTACCGAGAACAATCATCCAGAGCAACAACATTTATATACCAATTCTTTTATGCCTTACTTCCCTGTCTCTACCAGACATGATCGGGCAATTCTTCAAGAATCCCGGTAAGAAACAGCCTCAATGATTTTTGGTTGTTTCGGAAATGTCACGGTTGAGACGCAATAAGAATACAATCTAATACAGACTAAATAAAAACAGAGGATATATTATGGCAGATATCCACAAACCAAAACGAGGGTCACATGGCTATTGGCCACGGAAACGAGCGAAAACAGAAACACCCCACATCAAAAGTTGGGCAGAAGGAAACGATAAACCAAAGATACAAGGATTCTTTGGATACAAAGCCGGAATGACCCATGCATTCATCGTCGATTACCGACCGACCTCGACAACATCAGGAAGAGAAGTGAAAATGGCTGTCACCGTTGTTGAAACACCACCTATGAAAGTTGCAGCAGTTCGAACATACCAACGAACAGCATACGGACTACAATGCGTCGGTGAAATCTGGGCGGAAAAACTCGATTCTGAATTAGCACGCAGAATACCGCTTGTGAAAAATCAGAAAGAAAAAAATTGGGATCTAACCAAAGATGCCGATGAAATCCGAGTAATCATCTACACACAACCGAAACTTGTCACAGGGACAACGAAGAAAGCGCCAGAGATCAGCGAGGTAAAAATTGGTGGGGGAACCATTGAAGAGCAAATCAAATACGCAAAAGAAATCCTTGGAAAAGATTTGAAGATAAACGATGTCATGAAAGAAGGAGACATGCTTGATACCATCGCAATTACCAAGGGAAAAGGATGGCAAGGTACCATCAAAAGACATCACGTAAAACTCCTATTACATAAAAACTCAAAACACCGAAGAATGATTGGAACCGCAGGTTCCTGGCATCCAAGCTGGGTACAAGCAACAGTCCCACAAGCAGGACAAATGGGATATCATCAGCGCACCGAATATAACAAGCGTATCTTAAAAATCGGAGAGAACGGCGAGGAAATCACCCCGGCTGGTGGATTCCCGAATTACGGCGTCATACGGAATTCCTACGTTTTAATCCATGGCTCCATCCCTGGGCCAGTCAAACGTCTTATCGGTATGCGAGACGCGGTCCGGTATCAGCGTGGTGTGAAATTCCAGAAAGCAGAAATCACCTATGTATCCACAACCAGTAAGCAGGGGGCATAAAGATGACAAAAGTAAACCTCTACGCGTTAGATGGAACAGTAAAAGAAAAAATCGATTTACCAAAGATCTTCGAGACACCCTACCGTCCTGACATCATTAAAAAATCATTCGAAGTAATCCGCTCAAATCAACGACAACCATATGGGTCCGATCCCTTAGCAGGAACTAGACATGCGGTTGCATCAGTTGGAAAAGGCAGAGGAATGTCTCGAGTACCACGGTTAACGCAAGGACAAGCGGCAGCACTCGCCCCGAATGTTGTCAGCGGAAGACGTGCCCATCCCCCAAAAGTCGAACGGAATTGGAAAGAAAAAATGAACAAAAAAGAAAACAAACTTGCTCGAAATTCAGCGCTTGCAGCAACCGCAGTCAAAGAGATCGTTACAAAAAGAGGGCACCGTTTTGACGAAAAAGTAACCTTACCTATTGTCATCGAAGATGGCTTTGAAAACATTAAAAAGACCAAAGAAGTCATCGAAGTCTTAGAGAAAATCGGTATCGACCTAGATATCTTGCGATCAGCGAACGGAAAACACGTGCGTGCCGGCAAAGGAAAAATGCGAGGACGACGGTATCGTATTCCAAAATCCTTACTCATCGTATCATTAAAAGAAGGATTAGAAAAGAGCTCCAAGAATCTCAGCGGTGTCGATATCACAAAACCACAACAACTCAATATTGAGCATCTCGCACCAGGCGGTATAGCCGGGAGATTGACAATTATTACTAAATCCGCATTAACAAAAATTGGAGGGGCTAAATAATGACTATGGATCCGTATTCAATTGTCCTTTATCCATTTGTGACAGAAAAATCAATGAGCCATATGGAAAAAAACAATGCATTAGAGTTTGTGGTGAAAAGAACTGCGAATAAAGCGCTGATTAAAAAAGCAGTTGAAAAAATGTTTTCTGTAAAAGTAAAATCGGTAAACACACGGATAACAAACAAAGGAAAACACGCAACGGTCGTCTTCATGCCTGAATACAAGGCAGAGGATCTCGGTATGCGTATAGGAGTCTTCTAAAGGGGTGAACAATGGGGAAAAATCTTATCCAACAACGGCGAGGGCGGTTTCGAGGCCGATACAACGTCCCATCACATAAATATCGTGGAAATATCCAATATACCAACGAAAGAAGCACAAAAGGAACCGTAGAAAAACTTATACATGACCCTGGACGAAGTGCTCCTGTCGCTGAAGTAAGAATGCAGAATAACAAAAAGATTCTGATGATAGCAACAGAAGGAAGCTTCGTTGGTCATGAGGTGAAATTCACCGCAAGCAAGGCGGACTGTGAACTTGGGAACATCATGCCTATTGGAACTATCCCAGAGGGGTACCCTATTTATGATATTGAAATAAAACCGGGAGATGGGGGTAAAATGGTTCGAGCGGGTGGGAGTGGTGCATATGTGATCTCCCATGACGCACATAGAACAATCATTCGCCTCCCCTCAGGTCAATTCAAAACATTAGATTCTTTATGCCGAGCAACTGTTGGAGTTGCTGCCGGTGGTGGACGGCAAGATAAACCGTTCATGAAAGCAGGGAAAAAATGGCATGCATCCCGCGGAAAAGGGAGAAATTACCCAGTGGTACGCGGTGTTGCCATGAACCCGGTCGATCATCCTCATGGGGGTGGAAGCCACCAACATGTCGGAAAACCAAGTTGTGTCCCACGCGGTGCACCACCTGGTAGAAAAGTTGGAAACATTGCTGCCAGGAGAACTGGAAGAAGGTAATGACCATGCCACAAATCAAATTTGGATCCGCAGCGAAAAGCAGACGGAAGAGAGATAGGAAAAAAGTTGAGATTCGAAAAAAGGAATTTCAATTCCATGGGAAAACCATTGAGGAGCTTCAAAAACTCTCTGTCGAAGAACTACTGCCGATGCTTCCCTCACGCACCCGTCGGACGCTGAAACGAGGGTTGTCCAAAGATGAGAACAAACTCATGAATGATGTTAAGAACGCAAAACAAGGGGATCTGATAAAAACACATTGTAGGAATATGATTGTCTTACCATCGTTCATTGGTCACAATATCCTTATCCACAATGGAAAGGATTTCGAACGAGTCAATATTCAGCCTCAGATGATTGGGCATTACCTCGGGGAATTTGCATTAACCCGTAAGAAAGTAAAACATACAGGACCTGGAGTAGGAGCTACCAGAGGTTCTAAATTCATGCCATTGAAGTGATGAGCCATGCCAAAATACTCAGCTGAAAAAAACTCAGAAAAAAGCGCACGAGCATATGGTTACGAACTGCATTGTTCCCAGAAAGACTCGATGAACTTAGCCCATGCGTTACGAGGAAAAACAATTGAAGCAGCAAAAAAGTATCTCGAAGAGATCATCGTAATGAAACGAGCGCTTCCTGCGGTATATCATAAGAAGAAACGATTGCATCAAAAGGGAATAGGACCCGGAAGCTTCCCGGAGAAAGCTGCACGATACATGCTCAAGGTCGTCAAAAATGCAGAGAATAACGCTGAGTACAAAGGGTTTGATGTTGATAAAATGAAAATCGTCCACATCTCCGCCTATCAAGGCAGAATCATCCATGGAATCATGCCACGAGCGCATGGCAGGGCAACTGATAAAAATGAAACGACAACCGATGTCGAAATCATTCTTGAAGAGGTAGAATAATGGCAAACGAACGCAAGTTTATCAGAGAGAACGCTAAGCGATCGTTGATAAAAAAGTTCCTGGTAAAAGAAATCGAAGGAGCTGGTTTTGGTGGAATGAACATCCAGCGTACCCCGATTGGAACACGAGTCAACATTCTTGTCGAGCGGCCAGGCATGGTCATCGGGAAGAGCGGTGCAAAAATCAAAGATCTAACTGAGTCCATTCGAACTAAATTTAACGTTGATAACCCGCAAATAGAAATACAGGAAGCAGGCTCAAATGCGTCCTTGAACGCTCAAATCATGGCTGAGAAACTTGCAGAAGCACTCGAGCGAGGATGGCATTTCAGACGAGCTGGGCATTCGACGGTACGGCGAATTATGCAAGCAGGCGCAAAAGGCTGCCAAGTGATTCTCGCAGGCAAATTAACTGGGGAAAGACACCGGACCGAGAAATTCACCGAAGGTCACGTGAAATATTGCGGGGAAACCGCAAAAGAAGTCATGGACATCGGATTAGCAACCGCGAAACTCAAACCAGGGGTGCTTGGAGTAAAAGTCAGAATCATGAGACCGGATGCAAAACTCCCTGATGAAATTACCTTTAAACTTGTGGGAAAAGAGGAAGTCAAACCAGAGATAAAAATCGACGCGAAACCACAAGAAGTAAAACTTGAGAAAAAAACAGAGATAAAGGAAATTACAAAGATACCTGGGATTGGGCCATCGGTGCTCAAAAAACTCGAAAAAGCAAAAATCACCTCCCTTGAAGAACTCTACACGATGAATCTTGATGACCTCATTGCGATTGATGGCATCGGCAATAAAACCGCTGAATTGATTGTAAAAAACATTAGAAAATTGTTAGAAGAGGGTACTGAAAATGGCTCTCAAAGTTAAAGAAATCAGACAGATGAATCCTGAAGAAAAGAGTGAAAAACTCAAAGAATTGAAAGAAGAACTTATGCATGAGCGTGGCATATCTGCCATGGGAGGATCATCACCCTCTCCTGGAAAGATCAGGCAGCTACGGCAATCCATCGCAAGGATTCTGACGATCATGCAGGAGGAAGGAGAACACAAATGAGTGATATATGCCCAAAATGTGGCCTCCCAAAAGAAATCTGTGTCTGTGAAGAGATAGCGCGCGAACAGCAAAGCATCACTATCGCGGTCGACAAGAGACGATATGGAAAGACGATGACTGTCGTAGACGGTCTGAATCCCCATGACCTTGACATGAACGCATTGGTCAGCAACCTGAAATCGATCTGCGCCTGCGGTGGAACCATCAAAGAAGGCAGGATTGAACTCCAAGGAGACCATCGAACACGGGTAAAAGAAGCATTGGAAAAACTCGGATTCACTGTTGATGTGATCTAAGAAGCCCATCTGATGCACCTGGTGCGTCAAGGAAGGCCTTTCAATGGAACATGAACCGATCATCAGCGATGAACTCATCGGCAGAACGGTCATAATCACCGAATGCACCGATCCATCATGGGTGCATCAAACCGGCCTCATCATCGATGAGACACAACAGACATTCCTCATAGAAATCGAAAAGAAACACAAACGAATCGCAAAGCAAACCGCAACGTTTGCATTTGAATATCATGGTAAAAAAACCATCGTGAAAGGATCACGACTGGTGTATCGACCTGAAGATAGGATAAAAAAAACAAGGTGAATACATTGGCAGAAAAAAAACAAGCACGAGACATAGGATTGAATGTCAAGCCACCCAGCGCTAGCTGTACCGATAAGTATTGCCCGTTTCATGGGACATTACCAGTACGAGGACAGGTTCTCATGGGAACGGTCGTATCAACCAAAAGGCAAAACACCGTCTCCGTCAGACGAGAATTCATGCATTTTGTAAAGAAGTACGAGCGGTACGAGAAACGGACCTCAACGTATCATGCTCACTGTCCGCCTTGTATGAATCTCACAGAAGGTGACACCGTTCGAATTGCAGAATGTCGACCCTTGAGTAAAACAGTTTCATTCGTGGCAATAGAAAAAGTCTAAGATTGGTGAAAAAACATGAAAGGAATAGCGGGTAGAGTAATGCGAGGGTTGCCGGTTGGCGCCCGTTTAACATGTATCGATAACACCGGTGCAAAAGTCGTTCAAATCATCATGACTGTTAAGATTAAAGGAGTTCATCGTCGAACCCCAACCGCTGGTGTCGGTGATTTAGTAATAGTCAGCGTAAAAAAAGGGGCAACGGAGATGAGACGGCAAATCCTAAAGGCCGTTATCGTCCGTCAGAGACGCCCGTTCCGACGCCCTGATGGCCTCATGGTTCAATTCGAGGATAACGCTGCAGTGTTAATAACAGATACCGGGGAAACGAAAGGAACAATGATCAAGGGCCCTGTCGCCATTGAAGCTGCGGAACGGTGGCCAAAGATCGCTGCATTAGCAGCAACAATCCTGTAAAGTGAGTGATATGACATCAACAAAACCAAGAAAGCAACGCTACAATCTTCATAACGCACCTCTGCATAAAAAGAGGAAATGGATCTCGTCGCATCTTGCAGAAAACCTTCTGTTAAAATACGATAGACGAAGCATCCCTGTTGTGAAAGGAGACACCGTCAAAGTCATGCGTGGAAACTACCGGGGGCATGAGGATAAAATCTCAAAAGTCAACGTACGAGACCAGACGGTAGAAATCGAAGGAGTCACCATCACCACCGCAAAAGGAACAAAACTCGCCAAACCAATCCATGCAAGTACATTGCTCATCACGAAACTGAACGTCACTGATAAATGGCGACGGCGGAAGCTAGAAAAAGGACTCTCGGAGACTGCAAAGAAAGAAATTGAAAAAGAGGCTGAAGAGCAACTGAAAGTTCTTGAGGCGGAAAAGAAAGCAGCGGAAGAGGCAGTCAAGGCAGAAGAAGCAGTCAAAGCAGAAGAAAAACAAAAAGAAGAAACCCAGGAACCGCTGAAAGAAGAGGAAACCACTGAAACCCCTGAAGAGATCATTAAGCCAGAGATCAAAGAAGAAGAACCAGAAGAGAACATCAAAAAAAGCGATGCTGAGCTACCGAAAAAGAAACCAGCAGCGAAAAAATCTACCTCTAAAAAAACGACAAAAAAGAAAAAAGAAGAAGGTGAACCATGAGCAAACACCTGAAAAGACTTGCAGCACCACGAGTACTGCGCATCCATAGAAAAGAACGTGCATTAACGATTCGTGCAGCACCAGGACCACATCCGTTAACACAAGCAATCCCGCTTGGGTTGCTCATACGAGATTATCTCGGGTTGTGTGACACCTACAAAGAAGCACGAAAAATCGTATCCAATGGAGACATCCTCGTCGACGGAGTGAAACGAAAGAACTTCAAGTTCCCTTGCGGTCTTATGGATGTTGTCTCGATTCCAAAAATGAGAAAGTACGTTCGCATTCTCTATGATAGAAACGGAAAACTCACTCTCATACCCATATCAGAAAGCGATGCAGAATGGAAACTCTGCCGCATACAAAATAAAACCATAATTAAAGCAAAAAAAATACAGTTGAACCTTCATGATGGTAGAAATAAGCTCATCGAGAAAGACGACTATAAGACAGGAGACGTCCTGAAAATCACATTCAAGGAAAACAAAATCGATGAAGTCTATAAATTTGATAAAGGAACCGTCTCGATGATCATCGGTGGGACCCATATCGGAGAAATCGCTAGTATCGAAGAAATCCATACGGTTGCTTCCTCAAAACCCAATCTCGTCAATCTGAAAGGAGAAAAAGAATTCTCCACCATCGCACGGCATGTATTTCCCATTGGAAAAACCAAACCTGCTATTACACTCCCCGAGGTGAAAATGCAATGAGCGCAAAAAAGACAACTACAACAAAAACGCATAAGACAGCAACGCGTTCAAAAAAATCTGCTTCTAAGAAAAAAGAAACAGAACACCCAATGAAGCCACATGTCGCAAAAGTGACGGTGAATATCGGTGTTGGTGAAGCAGGTGAAAAACTCAAGAAAGCAGAATCAGTCTTAGAAGGTGTCACCAAACAAAAACCAATCCAAACCCTCTCGAAAACAACCAATAAAGACTGGGGTCTGCGAAAATTCATGCCAATCGGCTGCAAAGTCACCTTACGAAAGAAAGCCGCCGAGACATTTCTAATGAATGCATTAAAAATAAGAGAGAACAAAATCTCAGAATATTCATTTGACAATCAAGGAAATTTCTCGTTCGGAGTGCCAGACCATACACTTTTCGAAGGACAAAAATACGACCCGAACATCGGTATCTTCGGGATGGATATCTGCGTTACTGTCGAAAATCCTGGGTATCGGATTAAACATCGTCGGATTGACAGACGGAAAATACCGCAACGCCATGAACTCAGCCGAGAAGAAACCATGAAATTTATCACAGAAAAATTTAACGTCGAGGTCGTAGAATGAGGATTAAAGAGAGAAAGAAAATATACGGCAGGAAAATCGGATGTGAGCAATGTGGGAGAAAACGCGGGATTATCCGACGCTATGGACTTCATCTTTGCAGACAATGTTTCCGTGACAAAGCAGAAGAATTGGGTTTTAAAAAATACGATTAGAGGTTGTTGAAGATTATGTTAAACGATCCATTGGCAGATGCATTATCAATCATCAGA
>Ga0105093_10000035_pt1 | contig 46014 bp, 41 predicted proteins | sample PPLLak3March2015_2_FD_79111 | JGI IMG/M metagenome (GOLD analysis project Ga0105093, IMG submission 79111) | Freshwater sediment microbial communities from Prairie Pothole Lake near Jamestown, North Dakota, USA - PPLs Lake P8 Core (3) Depth... | ecosystem: Environmental > Aquatic > Freshwater >... | reverse complement strand
GCGGTTTGATCGCCAGGTTCTGGTCGATCGACCGGATATCAACGGGCGGGAAGCCATTCTGAAGATTCATTGCAAGCACGTCATATTGGGTCCTGATGTGGATCTGCGCAAGATTGCCGGCCTCACTCCAGGTTTTGTGGGAGCCGATTTGGCTAACCTCGTCAATGAGTCCGCCCTGCTGGCGGCCCGAAAAAACAAAGAAATGGTAGGGTCGGCGGAGTTCGATGAGGCGATCGACCGAGTAGTGGGAGGGTTGGAGAAAAAGAACCGGGTGATGAATGCGAAAGAGAAGGAGATTGTATCGTTTCACGAGTCCGGGCATGCGATCGTGGCTGAGTCTGTGGAGCATGCCGACCCGGTGCACAAGATTTCCATTATCCCACGCGGGGTTGCGGCGCTCGGATATACGCAACAGCGCCCCACCGAGGACCGTTATTTAATGACCCGCTCGGAGCTGCTGGATCGGCTGGCCGTTCTGTTGGGAGGTCGGGTAGCGGAGGAACTGGTTTTTAACGAAATCTCCACCGGCGCCCAGAATGATCTGCAGCGCGCTACGGACATTGCACGCTCCATGGTCACGGAATATGGCATGAGCGATCGCATGGGGCTGGTGACGTATGAGCGAGCTCGCCAGCCCATTTTCCTCCCCGGAAATTTTGCCCAAAGCAACACCTACAGTGAAGAGAAGGCCGGCCAAATTGACGGAGAAATCGCACGGTTCATCGACGAGGCGCACCAACGGGTGAAAAAAATCCTCTCGGAGCGGCGGAAGGTCCTGGACGAATTGGCCCATCTCCTTTCGGAGAAGGAAAGTGTTCAGGGGGACGAACTCAGGAAAATGCTGTCCGAATCCAATCCTGAAACTGTGAATTCATCATCTGGGAGAGCCAGCATGAATTCTGACTACGAAGCCGAAGGCAAAGAGGAAGGCTGAAGCGACAAGGTTCAAAAAAAAATATCCAAATCAAAAAAGTCGTCGAGAAGAATTGCAACAGGAGGTCCATGATTGTTCCGTTGATCGAATTCAAGGACGTCACCAAGCGGTTCGGACTCAGAACCATACTTGATCGCGTCAACCTGCAGATTTATGAGGAGCAGGTCACGACGATTATAGGCCTCAGCGGTTCAGGCAAGAGCGTTCTGCTCAAGCACATTGTCGGGTTGCTCAAGCCGGACGAGGGCACCATTCTTTTCCGAGGGAAACCCATCCACCAGATGGGAAAGAAGGAGATCAATGTCTGTTTGGGCCAGATGAGCTACATGTTTCAAGGCAACGCTCTCTTCGACTCGATGACGGTCTATGAGAATGTCGCCACCCCCATTCGGGAAACGATGAACTTGAGAAAAGCGGAAATCGATCGCAGGGTCATGGCCAGAATCGAACAGGCCGAACTCGGCGAAGCGGCGCAGAAGTATCCTTCCCAGATCTCGGGGGGTATGCAAAAGAGAGTGGCACTGGCGCGGGCCTTGATCACCGACCCCAAGATCGTCCTTTTTGACGAACCCACCACGGGGTTGGACCCTGTCCGCAAAAATGCGATCCTGAGCATGATTGCGCAATATCACAAAAAATTCGGTTTTACCGCGATCCTGGTCAGCCACGAAATTCCGGATATTTTTTTCATCTCGAACCGGATTCTTGCCCTCTACGATCGAGCGATCGTCTTTCAGGGCACGCCGGAAGAACTCGAAGCCTTTGAGCACCCTTTCAAGGATGAAGTTCTCCAAAGCATTGAAGGCTTGCAGGAGGAATTAACCGGCCTCTATTCCAAGCGATATTTTAAGGTGCGGTATCAAACCGAGCTGAAGCGTGAAGCGTTCCGTGAGGCTTATGCGGTTGTGGTTTTTACGATAGAGGACCTGGACGCCATCAGCGCCGGTCTGGGTCATGAAGCCGCACCGGAGGCCATCCGCTGCATGGGCGCGTATATCGACAAACACTTTGGCGCTGTGGGCGGATTCTCCACCCGCCAAAACACCAATGAATTTGTAACGGTGCTCCCCAATTCGGATCTGGCTGCAGCCGAGGGTATTCTCGAAGACCTTGCCAGAGATTTCCAAGAGCATGGAATTCGTCAGATTCGGGCCGGAGCCAAAAAGAGCGCCGCTTCGATGGAAGGCCTTGAATTCGCGATCCGCGCCGGACTTGCCCAGGGCCACCAAGGCCAATCCACGGTCGAATTGGAAACCATCATAGCGCTCGCGAAACATCACCAGAAAGAGATCGCCCGACTCCGCTGCGACGGGTGCGATCATGCGAATTAAAAGAATGCGCCTGCCGAGAATCGATATTTCAGAACGGGAAGGTGGCCTATGGCAACTCATCCGGATGCAAGACGAAAAGGTGTCCTGGAACAGATCGCCCGCCGGGCCATGCAGGAATATGGCTTTCTGCCTGATTTCTCGGCGGACGCACTCAACGAACTGAAGACGGTTTGGCCGACCAGTCGTGCGGCGGAATCTCCCGGGATAGACCTGCGCCACCTGCTCTGGGCATCCATTGACAATGATGACTCCCTGGACCTGGATCAGCTGACGGTGGCGGAGGCTTTGACGGATACAGAGGTGAAAGTTTTGGTGGCCGTCGCCGACGTGGCAGCCTTCGTCAAGAAGAACTCGGCCATCGACGCGCACGCCCGCCACAACACGACCTCGGTCTACACCGCCGGCAGGATCTATCCCATGCTGCCGGAGAGGCTCTCCACGGATCTCACCTCGCTCAACTATCATGAATACCGCCCGGCCATGATCATCGAAATGGTGATCGGCGACGGGGGTGTCATGCGAGGCTCGAAGATCTATCGCGCCCGGGTGCGCAACCAGGCCAAACTTGCCTATAACAGCGTGGCAGCCTGGCTGGACGCAAAAGGGCCCATGCCGGCGGCTGTGGCGGCAGTGCCGGGGCTGGACGAAAATCTCCGGCTTCAGGACCGGGTGGCTCAACAGCTAAAAGCCCTGCGGCATGAGCACGGTGCCCTGGGGCTGCAGACGCTGGAAGCCCGCCCCGTCTTTGCCGGAGACGAAATCCGGGATCTGCAGGCGGATGAGCCCAACCGGGCCAAGGAAATCATCGAGGACTTCATGATTGCGGCCAACGGCGTGACTGCGCGCTTTCTGCACGGCAAGCAAGTCGCCTCCCTGCGACGAATGGTTCGCTCTCCCAAGCGCTGGGGCCGTATCGTCGAGATCGCGGCCCAGTATAAATTCAAGCTTCCGGCGCAGCCGGATTCGAAGTCGCTAGAAAAGTTTCTGGCCGCGCAGAAAGCTGCCGACCCGCTTCGCTTTCCCGATCTGTCGCTTGCCGTCATCAAACTGCTCGGGCCGGGCGAGTACGTCGTCGAAGCCCCGGACGAGGCCTCCCCCGGCCACTTCGGCCTTGCCGTCAAGGATTACACGCACTCAACGGCTCCCAACCGGCGGTTTCCGGATCTGATCACCCAGCGCATCATGAAGGCCGCATTAGTAGGATCGCCCTTGCCCTACAGCCGGGACGAATTGACGGAGTTGGCCCGTCACTGCACGGAGAAGGAAAATGATGCCAACAAAGTGGAGCGGCTGGTTACGAAATCAGCTGCGGCCATGCTGCTCGCCTCAAGGACCGGAGACCGGTTCGACGCCATCTGCACGGGGGCAGCCGACAAAGGGACATGGGTACGCATATTTAAGCCCCCAATCGAAGGCCGGCTGCTCTACGAGTTTAAAGGCGTTGATGTCGGCCAACGGCTCAAGGTGCAACTTGTGCACACAGACGTGGAGAGGGGGTATATAGATTTCAAAAAGGTCCAATAAGATCTTTGAGGGAGAAACTCGCCGACGGTTACAAAAGACGGCGTTACAGTGGCCAAAGAAATCGAATTGGAAGATAGATTCGAAAATATGGGCGCTCAGATGGTAAAGGAAGTCGCCAGCAAAACAAGTGACATGGCCGGTGACGGCACCACCACCGCTACGCTTTTGGCCTGATCAATTTATGAAGAAGGGCAAAAGCTGGTGGCGGCCGACAATAATCCTATGGCCATTAAGCGCGGGATTGCCGCGGTTGCGGTGGTTGTTCAAGAACTTCGGAATTTGAGCAAACCCACCCAGGACCAGCGCGAAATTGCCCAGGTCGGCACCATTTCGGCGAACAATGCGGAAGAGATAGGCCTGATCGTATCAGTCGTCAGATTGCGGCGAAGGTTCGAAAGCGCTTTCCAAAATTGGATTTGCCAATCGGATCGAATTGAAACCATCAGAGAGGCCTCTTTGGAAAGTGCTTGGAGTTCTTTAAATGCGACTATTGGAAATGCCGCCGCTAAGTTTCAGTAAAGCCAAGGGCCCCAGGAGGCAATGAAATGCGTAAACGTATAATCGTCCAAGGCACTCAAGGTATCATATTCCCGGCTGAAGACTGGCTGGACTTGGAGAACTCAGTGCAGGCAGAACTCACGTCCGAAGATACGTCACACCCGATCGAGTCGGCTTTGAAACCCGGTGTGGGATCGGGTTGGCGGGCGTCAGAACCCGGTCAGCAGACAGTCCGGCTGTTGTTTGACAAGCCGTTGCGGGTCAAGCATATTCACATAGAGTTCCACGAAGATGAGCAGTCGCGCACGCAAGAGTTTTTTCTGCGGTGGTCCTCCGACGGTGGTCGCTCGTGCCAGGAAATTGTTCGCCAGCAGTACAACTTTAGCCCTCCAGGTAATGCCCGAGAAATCGAAGACTATGAAGTTGATCTTGTCGGCTTGACGGTGCTGGAAATAAGTATTTCTCCTGACATCAGCGGGGGGTGTGCCCGTGCATCGATTGCTGAGCTGCGTCTCGCATAATTACCAGATTGTCTCCTGGAGCGTAGACCGGCCAGGACAAATTAAGAAGGGAAACCATGAACAAACAAGCACGTATCAGCCTACCTCCTTCTCTTTTCGCGATTTTAGAGCGAGAGATACTCAAACGAAATTGCAAAGGGAATCAAGCTTTGTATGCGGTGATGCATATAACCACTTGAATCTTATTGGTATTATTGGGGTCGGTCAATTGACCGCAAACAAGTCGATTTCAAGATAAATGTGGATATCGATCTTCTCGCCCACCGATCCTATGCAGCCACCACTCCCCCAGACGGCATCCCTTGACAAAACTCAAGTCTGATGTCAGTTCATTGGACACAGCGGATTTCTGTTGTCAACCAGTGCTTATGCGTCACATCCGGACAGCAGAATCATCGTGTTCAATAGGAGGCGGGACATGCATGGCTGGTGCGGCAAGATTCTGAGGGTCGATTTGAGCAGCGGTAGGATTACGGGCGAGGCGTTGGACCCCCAGGTGGCGCGGGATTACATCGGCGGCCGGGGGCTCGGCATCTATTACCTGCGCCGGGAAGTCGATCCGGCCTGCGACGCCTTCGGACCTCGCAACAAACTCATCATGGCCGCCGGGCCGCTGACCGGAACGGCAGCCCCCACGGGCGCACGCTACGTGGTGACCACCAAGTCGCCCCTGACCGGGGCGATCACCTGCTCCAACTCCGGCGGCCATTTTCCCGCCGAGCTGAAGAAAAGCGGCCACGACGCCATCATCATCGAAGGCGTATCCGCCCGGCCGGTTTACCTCTGGATCGACGGCGGCCGGGCCGAGCTGCGGCCGGCGGAACATCTCTGGGGCCGGACGACCCACGAAACCGACGATGCCCTGCGCAGCGAAACCCATGCCAAGGCCAGGACGGCCGTGATCGGGCCCGCCGGCGAGCACCGCGTGCTGTTCGCCGCCATCATGAACGACCGGGACCGCGCCGCCGGCCGAGCCGGTGTGGGCGCGGTCATGGGCGCCAAGAACCTCAAGGCGGTGGCAGTGCGCGGCCAGGGCGAGGTCCCGCTCGCCGACCCCGCCGCTTTCAAGGCCGTCAACCTGAAATACCGCGAGGCCTTCAAGGCCAAGACCCAGGACGCCCCGCCCGCCCTACGCACGCACGGCACGGCCATCACCGTGGTCGGCACCCAGAGCCATGGTGTCTTTCCCACCCGCAACTTCCAGCAAGGCACTTTCGAGGGCTGGGAGTCGATCTTCGGCGAGACCCTCACCCGGAAATACCTGGTGCGCGCCAAACCCTGCTTCAGCTGCCCGATCGCCTGCGGCCGGGTGACCCGCATTCCGGACGGGCCCTACCAGGGCGAGGGCGAGGGCCCGGAGTACGAGACCGTCTACGCCCTCGGGTCGGACTGCGGGGTGGACGATCTGGCGGCCCTCACCAAGGCCAACTACGAGTGCAACGAACTGGGGCTGGACACCATCAGCATGGGTTCGACCATCGCCTGCGCGATGGAGCTTTACGAAAGGGGCTTTCTGAAGGAATCCGAAACCGGAATGCCGCTGCGCTGGGGCGACGGCGACGCCCTAGTCCGGCTCACCCGCATGACCGCCCGGCGGGAGGGCTTCGGCAACCTGCTGGCCGAGGGCAGCCTGCGACTGGCGACCCGCTGCGGGCATCCGGAGCTCGCCATGGTGGCCAAGGGGCTGGACTTCGCGGGCTACGACCCGCGCGGCGAGCAGGGCATGGGTCTGGCCTACGCCACCTCCCCCATCGGTGGTTCCCACATGCGCGGCGACCCCGCCTACTTCGAACTGCTGGGCGTTCCGGTCGCCGCCGATCCCCACACCTGGGAGGACAAGCCGCCGCTGGTGGCCAAGTGGCAGGACCTCTTCTGCGTGATCGACGCCGCCGGCCTATGCGTCTTCTTCAGCGTACGTTACCTGGTGGAGCAGGACCTGATGGTGAAACCGGTCGGGATCACCGAGCTTCTCAATGCCGCGACCGGCGCCGGATATACGCCGGAGGAGGTGGAACAAATCGGGGAGCGCATCTTCAATGCCGAGCGGCTTTACCTGCTGGCAGCCGGTTTCACCCGCAAGGACGACCGCCTGCCGCCGCGCATCACCCGCGACCCCATGCCCGTCGGCCCGGCCCGAGGGATGGTCTGCAGGCTGGAAGAGATGCTGGCGCCTTATTACGCCCTGCGGGGCTGGACCGCGGAAGGCCGGCCGTCGGAGGTCAAGCTCAAACAACTGGGGCTGCGATAGCCCCCCCGAAGCCGAAACATGAAAGTCACCGTCCGCACCTTTGCCCACCTGCGCGACTACGCTCCGGCCGGCCAGGGCGCCGCCGAGGTGATCCTTGCCGACGGAGCAACCGTCGCGGATCTTTTGGCCGCACTGCGTATCCCGAAGACCGTCGAGGCGGTCATGCTTGTCAACGGACGTCGTGCGGACGCCGCCACACGGCTGAACAGCGGTGATGAGGCGACCCTGTTCCCTCCCATGGAAGGCGGTTGAACACCGTCGATTCGCAAAGCGGCTGCGACGCAATCGCGTTTGATTTTCGGAGCCGGCGGGTATATATTCCTGACATGCCGCAGCCCGCTCGCTCCGGCCGGATCTGACACGGATTCTCCATTTCAGCTCAGCCCTGCATCTCCCCTGCCCATTGCCCCGTCAGGCGGCAGGACGCCGATGTCATTCCGGCGTGCGTCCGATCCTCTGTCTTTTCGCATCGGCAGCGGTTGCGACCATGAAAGCTCCGACGATCCCCCGGCACACCTTGTGCCGAGGGGACGGATCGGGCGAAGCTTCGGAGAAGGGCGCATGACCATCGCATCGCCCAAATTGAGCGCGTCAACCGTTTCTCCCGACGCCGTCCTTAAAAAAATCAAGCCCGGAATGAGTATTTTTTTGAGCACCGGAGTGGCTGAACCGCGCACCATGGTCCGCCACATCATGCGCTCGCGGGAGAAGAATCTGGAAGACCTCGAACTGGTCCAGCTGGTCAGCTTCGGCGATGCCATCTCACTGGAAGCCCTCAAGTCTCAGAATGTCCGTTTGAAAACCTTCTTCTCGGGATGGGCGGCGGACCGGGCCATTGAAAACGGCCAGGTCGATCTGGTCCCCAGCCGCTTTCAGAAAATCGCCGGGTTGATTTCATCCGGACAAATCCCTCTGGATATGGCGATCGTCCAAGTCACGCCGCCGAACGACGCCGGTTACTGCAGCCTAGGCGTGGCCGTGGATGTGGCCTGGGAGGCCATGGAGCAGGCATCGGTCACGGTCGGGGAGATCAATCCTAAAATCCCGCGAACCTTCGGGGACACGTTCATCCCCGTCTCCGAATTTGACTATCTGGTGCAGGCGGAAGATGCTCCTTTGTATTTCGAACGCTGGACCGTCGATGAGGCCCTGGACCGCGTGGCGCAGAATACCGCCGCCTTGATCGACGATGGAAGCTGTCTCGCCTTTTCCATCGGTCCGATCTACGAGGCCTTGGGCCGGCACTTGAAAAGCAAGAATCATCTGGGCATCCATTCGCCCTTCTTTACGGATCCGTTGATGGAACTGATCAACGCCGGGGCCGTTACCAACCGCCGCAAGGAAAGCTACCGGGGAAAGTCCCTCACCTCCTATGCCTTCGGCACCCCGGAGCTTTTTGCGTGGCTCGATCATAACCCGCTGGTCGAGTTCCAACGCATCGAAAAAGTTTTCAACCCGCTGATCATCGGCCGCAATCCCCAGTTTGTGACCGTCATTGCGGCCAGAAGGATCGACCTGTACGGACGGGTGGGATTGCATGTGGGCAAAGGCAACGTAGCAACTGGGCCATCGGAAGTCGTTGATTTTTTTGCCGGCTCAGCCTTGTCCGAACGCGGCCGCTCCATCTTTGCGTTGACCAGCCGAGATCTCAAAGGCCATTCCAACATTCGGCCCACCATCGCCGATTTGCCCAACCCGATCGGGCTGTTCGAGGCGGTGAGCACGGTGGTTACCGAGCACGGCGTGGCCTATCTGGAAGGCCGCACGGTGAGGGAACGGGCACAGGCGCTGATCGAAATCGCACACCCCGATGATCGGGCCTGGCTGGTGCAGGAGGCCAAGGCGCGCAAAATCCTCTATCCCGATCAGATCTTTATGGAAGCCAGCGCACGGCTCTATCCCATGGAAATCAGCGCCACTCAAACATTCAGAGAAAACCTGACGGTTCGCTTTCGGCCCATCAAACCCTCCGACGAGGAGGGCATGCGCCACCTGTTCTACCGATTTTCGGACGAAGATCACTACTCCCGCTACTTCCATTCGGTTCGGAGTATGCCCCATGCCAAGATGCAGGAATACGTCAACGTGGACTGGAGCAAAGACATGTCCATCGCCGGCCTGGTGGGCGAAGAAGGCAAGGGCCGCATCATCGCCGAAGGCCGCTACCTCCGAACCCCCGGCAGCTCGTTCGCCGAATTGGTCTTTGTGGTGGACGAACATTATCACGGCCGAGGCATTGCGACGCACCTGTATGCCATGCTCATCCGTTTGGCGCGCGAAAGAGGCATCAAGGGATTTACGGCCGATGTCCTCTTCAACAACCTGGCTATGATGAGCGTGTTTCACAAAGGGGAGCTGCCCGTGCAGGCCCATCTCGAAGGCGGGGTGTATCATCTGACCATCTCTTTTGAGTCGGTGGGGAAGGAGGCAAAGCGATGCTGATCGATCAGGCCGATCTTTTGTGGGGAATGGATAAGCTGTTTGCGAGGGAATTCATGGGAATCGCCGCACCCGCAGATTTTGGGAAAGGAGACGTCGTTTTTCAGGAAGGCGACCCGGCCGATTGTTTCTATACGCTGATCGAAGGGAGGGTCCGGTTATCTATCGGCGACCCGCCCCGGGAAGTCTACACGATCGACCAGGCCGGAGAGGCTTTCGGCTGGTCGAGCCTGGTGGACCGCAACTACTACTCGGCCACGACAGAATGTTTGGAACCGACGCGCTGCTCGAGGTTGGAAAGAAAAAAGCTCGAAACCCTTCTGCAGAGCCACCCCGAAAGCGGTCTCGTTTTTTACAAGAAGCTGGCCGGGATTTTGGGCCATCGACTGGTTCAATACTATCAGCTGATGCCTCCCCCCCATGGGTAGAGCCTGAACGTTCTCACGCGGCCAGGCCGGGCAAGGGCATGGCCGGTGGCCGCCCCGGCCTATCTTAGATGCATGATCTGCCGCGCCTCGTCCGGAGTGGCCACCGGCCGGCCGAACTCGGCCGCCAGCTTGGCCATCCGTTCGACAAAGCGTTCGTTCGGGGCGAGTTCCCCCTTGCGGAAGTAGATGTTGTCCTCCAGCCCGATGCGCACGTGACCGCCCATCAGGATCGCATGGGTGTTCACGACCAGCTGGGCCGGCCCGATGCCGGCCACGGTCCAGGTGGCGCCGGCCGGGATGCTGTTCTTGAGATGCACCAGGTTTTCGATCGTGGCGGGAATGGCGCCCTTGAGGCCCATCACGAAATCGAAGTGCAGCGGCGGCTCCGCCAGCCCCTTCTCCGCCAGTTCCACCGCGTTGCGGATCATGCTGACGTCGAAGATCTCCATTTCCGGTTTGATGCCGTGCGCCTGCATGTCCCGCGCCAGGCGCTCGATGAGATCGGGACTGTTGGCGTAAACCGAGTCCGGAAAGTTGACCGATCCGGTGGTCAGGCTCGCCATCTCGGGTCTGAGCGCGAGCCGCTCGCTTCGTTGCTCGTAGGCCATGCCGGCTCGGCCGCCCGTCGAGATCTGGATGATGAGGTTCGTACGCGCCTTGAGCCCTTCATAGATTTCTTTGAAAATTGAGAAATCCGCAGACGGAGACTCGTCCTGGGGGTTACGGGCGTGAACGTGGACAACGGCCGCGCCGGCCTGTTCGCAGCGGATGCCGGCTTCCACGATCTCTCCCGGGCGGATCGGGACATGCGGCGTTTTTTTCGTGGTGGGCAACGACCCGGTCACTGCAGCGGTGATGATGAGTTTTTCCATTGCGACCCCGCTGGGTTTTGGTTGATGGAAGCGCAAGAATTTATAGGCAAGATCGCTCGGCGCGTCAATGACCAAATGCCCCGAATTCGCCATTGACATCCTCTCGGGCCTCGCGCCCATGATCACCAAATCGATCTATCGCACCCTGTCCGAGCTGGGGTTCGATCTCACCATCCTGCTCGTGGAGCAGAACGTCGAGCAGACGCTGAACTTCTCTCAACGCGCCTATATCCTCGAAAGCGGCCGCATCACCCGCTTCGGCCGGTCCGCCGACCTCCTTCAGGATGCCGACATCTGCCGGGCGTATCTTGGCCTGTAGGGCCTGGGGTTACGGCCGTCCCTGCCGGGCTCTTTCCGCAGCGAAGCACCTCTCGGCACCTCCAGCCGACTCAGAAATTTCCGATTGTGTAAAACTCCATTTTGCCGATACAATTACAATTAAACCTATTCGCGTGGGTGGGTTATGCATTGGATCGTTCCAGCCCAAATCACCGCACTGGCCGGCACGTTGCTGCTGGCGCTGGTCTTCTATTACCTTTATTCACAATACCGGCATAATTTTCTCAGGGTATGGGCCGCCGCCTGGTCGGTTTATGCCTTCCGTTTTGTCGCGGAGCTGCTGAGCATTCTCACCGGCGCCCCATTGGCCGCGGCCATGGCGTCTCAGGCCGTCACCCTTTTCAGCGGCATACTCCTTCTGTTCGGAACCTACGCCTACGTGTCCAAACCCCTGCCGCGAGCGTGGCTGGCCGCCAGCGGCATCTGCCTGATCTGGATGCTGGCTGCCGCCTGGCTCGGCGCCGGCACGCTGGTTCTGACGGGCCCGACGTCCATCGTCGTCGCCGCCGCTTACGCCTGGACCGGCCGGGTCACCCTCGGGTCCTACCAAATCCAGGGGATCGGGAAAAATATGGCCGGCTGGGCCTTCGTCGCCTGGTCCGTATTGAAGCTCGGCTCCTTGCTCGGGGAAACCAACGGTCACTTCGAGGAATGGGGCTTCTTGGCTGCAGCGATTATAGAAACCTGCGTGGCGGTCGGCTTTCTCACCGCTTATTTCGAGCACTCGCGCGCCGAACTCGCCCGCCATGCCGACCGGCTGCGCCACATCGTGGAAAATATGCCGGTCATGCTGGACGCCTTCGATAAAAATCTGAATTTCATTGCCTGGAACCGAGAATGCGAACGGGTCACCGGATACGACCCCTTGGAGATCATCAACAACCCCCGCGCCCTCGAAACCCTCTACCCGGATCCGGTTCAGCGCGCGAACATGCTGGCGGACATCGAAGCCAGCGGGTTTAATTTCCGGGACCGGGAGTGGGATATCACGAGCAAAAATGGAGCGCCGCGGACCATATCGTGGTCCAACATTTCCCGGGATTTTCCGATTCCCGGCTGGCATAGCTGGGCCGTAGGGGTGGATGTCACCCAACGCCGCCAGGTGGAGCAGGCGTCGAAAAAATTGGCTCAAGAAGAATCGGTGATCTCGGCGATCGGCCGGATCGTCAGCTCTACCCTGAACATCGAAGAGGTTTACGAACAGTTCACGGCGGAGGTGAAAAAGATTCTTCCCTTCGATCGCATCGCCATCAACCTGATCGATTTCGCCTCCCAGACCGTCACCGTTCAATATGTGTCCGGGCTGGCGGCCGTGGGCCGAAGGGCCGGCGATCGCTTTGATCTTGACGGCTCGGCGACGGCCGCCGTGGTCGCATCCGGCCGCGGCATCCTGGTTCCCGCGCTGCCGATGCATGAAATAGAAGCCCGTTTCCCCGGCCACCTGCCGGCCCGGCGCGTCGGGATCCAAACCACCCTGTTGGCCCCCCTCGTGTCGAAAGGCAAGGCCTTCGGCGCGTTGGTTTTAATGTCCATCGACCCGAGCCGATACACCGAACAGGATATCCCGATCGCCGAAAACGTGGCCTCCCAGATCAGCGGCGCCATCGCTCATGCCCAGATGTTCACGGAGCACAAACGGATGGCCCACGCACTGGTGGAGAGCGAGGCCTCCCTGAAAAGCATCTTCCGGGTGGCCCCGATCGGGATCGGGGTGGTGCATGACCGGATCCTCACCCAGGTGAACGATCGGGTGTGCGCAATGCTCGGATATAACGGTGAAGAGCTGGTCGGCAACAGCGCCCGCATGCTTTACCCCACCGAGGAAGACTTTGAGTTCGTCGCCCGGGAGAAGTACATCCAGATCCGCGCGAAAGGCACGGGCTCGGTGGAAACCCAGTGGCGACGCAAGGATGGGGCGGTCATCGACGTCCTGCTGAGCTCGACGCCGATCGAGCCGTCCGACATGTCCCGCGGCGTGACCTTCACCGCTTTGGATATCACCGCGCGCAAGCGCGCCGAGGCCGAACGCCTGGGTCTGGAGGAGCGGCTGCGCCAAGCTCAGAAGATGGAGGCCATCGGGACATTGGCGGGCGGCATTGCCCACGACTTCAACAACATCCTGGCCGCCATCATCGGCTTCGGAGAACTCGCCAAGATGGAGTCCTCCGCCAGCCCCGAAACGACCGCCAGCATCAACGAGATCTTGAAGGCTTCGTTTCGGGCCCGGGATCTGGTGCGCCAAATCCTGACATTCAGCCGTCAGACCGAAGCCGAATTCATTCCCATCCAGGCCCACTTGATCGTCAAGGAAGCGGTCAAGCTGCTGCGCGCCTCGCTGCCTTCTACCATTAACGTCAAACAGAACATGGCCTGCCAGGCCGCGGTCATGGGCGACCCCACCCAAATCCATCAAGTGGTCATGAACCTCTGCACCAATGCGTACCACGCCATGCGGGAAAACGGCGGGAATTTGGAGGTGAGCCTTTCCGAGACCCTGGTGGACGAGTCGTTTCAACCGGAGCTAAAAGACCTTGACCCGGGCCGGTACCTGAAGCTCAGCGTGCAGGACACCGGCCACGGGATCGAACCGGGATGCATGCATCGAATTTTCGACCCCTACTTCACCACGAAGGAAAAAGCCAAGGGCACCGGCCTGGGGCTGGCAGTGGTCCACGGAATCGTTAAAAGTCATCACGGCGCGGTCACCGTCTCCAGCCGCCTGGGTGTAGGCACCACGTTCGATGTTTATTTTCCCATCCTCATTGATGCGGTCGCAAAACCCCAACCGGAAAAAGAGGCGGCGGCCGGCGGCCTCGAACGAATCCTGTTTGTCGACGATGAGCCAGCGATCGAGGCCTTGGGAAAGCGGCTTCTGGGGAGCCTCGGGTATGACGTGGTCACCTGCGGCAACGCGGCCGACGCCCTCGATCTGTTCCGATCGAATCCGGATGGCTTCGATATCGTCATCACGGACATGACCATGCCGGAGATGACCGGCGATCGGATGGCAGTGGAAATGATGCGAATCCGCTCTGATCTTCCCGTCATTGTGTGCACCGGGTTCAATGAGCTGCTCAGCACGGAAAGGGTGCAGGAAGTCGGAATACAGGCGCTGCTGATGAAGCCGTTCTTGAAGAATGAAGCGGCTAAAATTATCCGCGATGTGCTGGATCGCCGCTGAATTCTTACTCCGGTCCCTTCGGCGCTTGAAACTCGAAAATCCCCCTATCGATCACCAAGCCTCCGTCGGAGGCCCGCACCAACCGCCAGAGTGCCTGGCCCTCGCCGACGGACCAGACCAGGGTTTTAATGGCAGTGCCGGCATAAAGCGGGCTGACAAACCGGCAGCCGATGCGCCGCACCCTCTCGGGAGAGCTCGGGACCCAGCATCGGATCAGCGCGCGGCAGGCATGGCCCATAGTGCACAGGCCGTGCATAAGGCGGAATCGGGCGGTGCAATACGAATTCCTGTTCCCCGTGCAGAGAGGAGACTCGAAACATAGAGGAGATTATTCTCTTCCGCGCTGTGTCCGGCGCGCCTTTGGCGGGCGGACGCGTTTGCCTCGTGTCCGTTCCTTTGAGGCCGGCCGGGCCGCCGCCGCGCGGTGCGGCGCGACAACCGGAACGGGCCGGTCGATGCGCAGCACGCCTCGTAGCCCGTCCCAAGTGACATCGGCGTCCACGTCGATGACGCGGCGGAACAGGACCTCATCGCCGGCGACCACCTGGATCTCGCGCTCGCGCTGGGGTTCGACGACATATTCCAACATAGCCTGTGCCTTGAGCAGCACCTGTTCGGCATATTCGGCCTCCCACCCGCCGCCGGCCACCGCCGCACCGCGATCGTTGGGTGCGGAGCGTTTATACTTGTGGCCGACGCTGAAACCGATCAGACCGCCGGACTGAAAAAACCGCCGGATGCTGTCGCACAATACGCGGGCCAGGCGGACCTGGCCCTCGTCGCTGCGGATCCACTCGGCCTGGCGCGGGTTGCTGGCGAAAAGCGGCTCGAGCAGGACCGCCGGCATATCGGTGAATCGCAGGTTGTAGTCTCCCCGGCCTTCGAAACCGCCGACCAGAATCCCCTGGTCGCCGCCGACCCCCGCGCCGAACTCGCGCGCCACCGCCTGGGCATACCAGCGCCCCCAGTTGCAGCTGGTCTGCGACGCGTTCGATCCGGTGATAACCACGGCATAACTTGCCATCGGACTGGCAGAGCTGTTGAAGTGATGCTCAACATACGCCACACACCGGTCGGCGTTGGCCTGCTCCTGCCGCTCGCGGTAGTCGCCCTTATAAAACGTGCTTCGGTACATCGCGGAGCCTCCTGCGCTGAAGAAGGTTCCAGGGGCAGCGCTGGGCTGATAGGCTTAACTTCAGATGCGGGGTTTAGGGCTCTTGGCGCTCGTCGGGGCCGTCGTCGCGGTTGGGGAGTTTGTCCAGCGCGGCCTGAATGCGGCGCAAATGCAGCCGGATCTCCCGGAGCTGCGCTGCAAGAGACTCCGAGTCGCTGCCGGAGGGCCGGGGGGGACCGCCGGCGCCGCCGATGGCCCGGGAGATCTCGTCCAGACGGATACCCAGGGTCATGATGAAGTAAAGCAAAAGCAGGAACCCGAGCTGCCGCTCCCCCCAGTCCAGCACCCGCCACCCGAATACCGCCAGAATCAGAAAGATGACGCTGGCGATGGTGTAAGGGTTCCTGGAAAACCATTGGTTGATCCGGAACGCCATCCTATCCCACCTTGCTCCGCTCCTCGTCCCGCAGCAGCCGGCGCAGCACCTTGCCAACATTGGACATGGGCAGCGTTTCGCGGAATTCGATGAATTTGGGCCGCTTGTAACCGGCCATGTTGTCCTTGCAGAAGGCCATGATCTCTTCCACCGTGGCCGTTTTCCCGGGCTTGAGCTGGATGTAGGCCTTGACCGCTTCACCGCTTTTGGCGTCCGGCACGCCGACCACCGCCGCAATAGCGACTTTGGGATGTTGATACAGGATGTCCTCCACATCCCGCGGATAGACGTTGAATCCGCCCACCAGCACCATGTCCTTCTTGCGGTCGGTGATGTGGATGTAGCCGTCCTCGTCGATGTGCCCGATATCGCCGGTCAGGAAGTACAGCCGCCCATCGATCATCCGGAAGGCCTTCTCGTCCTCTTCCGGTTTGTTCCAGTAGCCTTTCATCACCTGGGGACCGCAGACGGCGATCTCGCCGTCCTGACCTCTGGCCAGCTCCTGCATCCCACTGACCAGGTCCACCGCTTTGACATCCGTTCCCGGGAGTGGAAACCCGATGCTGCCGATCCTGCGCTGCCGAGTGTTGGTGGGATTGACGGTGACCACCGGTGCCGTCTCGCTCAGGCCGTAGCCCTCGAAAATGACCGCGCCGGTCTTCTCCTCGAAGCGCCGGCAGACTTCCGGGGGCAGCGGGGCGCCGCCGGAGAAGCACCCCATGACCGAGGTCAGATCGTATTTCTCGAGATGCGGGTGGTTGGTGAAGGCCATGAAAATGGTAGGCACCGCCGGCATAATCGTCGGACGGTGCTTTTGGACGATTTTGAGCACCTCGGTGAACGGCGGCGTCCCGGCCCGCGGGTCGGGCACGCAGATCAGTCGGCTGGCGCTGGCGCAGGATGAAAGCATGGCGCAGGTCATACCGAAGCTGTGATACCAGGGCAGCACGCCTAAGTACGTATGAAACGCCTTGCGCTGCGGTTCGGACCTGGCGCCCGGTTCGTGCACCAAATGGATCCACTGGTTGATGGCGGCCAGATCGTAGGTGAAGTTGGTATGAGTCAGGCAGGCGCCCTTGGGCACCCCGGTGGTGCCGCCGGTGTAGAGAATGAGGGCCAAGTCCGTTTCCGGGTTGATGCGAACCGCGGGCGGCTCGGGCTTCGCGGCGGCAACGACGTCATCGAAAAACAGGTGCCCCGGTTCGTAGCGCTCAGCTTTGGGAATTTTGCCGAGCAACCCACCGATCACCCCCTTGAGTTTCGGCAGATAGGATTTAACCCCGCAGATGACCACCGTTTCAACGTCGGTGCCTTCGACAGACTTGACCGTGGTGGGATAGAAGTGCGGATGGTCCATGCAGAAGACCGCCTTGGCGCCGCAGTCCTTGAGCTGATGCTGAAGCTCTTTGCCCGTATAAAGCGGATTGCAGGTAACGCCGACGGCCCCGGCTTTGAGGATGCCGAAATAAATCGGAGGAAAATGCGGCAGGTTGGGTAGGAAGATGCCCACGCGGTCGCCCTTGCGGATGCCGCGCGAGGCCAGAAAATGGGCGATGCGGTCGGCGGTATCTTTTACCTGAGCGAAGGTACGGGTGGCGTCGCTGAAAATGGTGTAAACCCGGTCCGGATATTCCTTGGCGGTTTCATCCAGGATCGAAAAAAGAGATTTGCTGTAATCGGAGATTTTCCTGGGAACACCTTCCGGCCAGTTCGGGGTGGGCCAATCCTGCAGGGGCATTTCAACCTCCTTTTGGGGTGGGGGGGAAGAAAAATAACAGGCAAAGTGGGGCTGAGTATAGAAAAACTACCCTGGGGTGTCAAACAGGAATGTTGCAGAATTCATTGCGAATCGCTTGGTAGAGCTCCTCCCCGATGGCGATCCCGAGGTCGATGAACCCGGGGCCGTAGACCCGGCCGGCGGCCGTGCGGAAAGTGGATTTGATCCGTGCCAAGCTGGCCATTCCGGCAGGGTAGTGCTTCAGGAAGTCGGAAAGGGGCGGACGCGTGAAAGCGATCATGGCCCACAGGGTGTCGGTGAAGTTGTCCGGCCCCCAGCGGAATTTGTCGGCATCGTACAGGCAGTCGGACACCAGCGCTCCTTCGCGCGTATTGACGCTCACCGTGTTCTTGAAGGCCTCGTGGTTGCGAATGGCGATGCAGATGTCCTCTATTTCGGCGGCGGCCAGCGGGTAGGCGTCGAGCAGTTCCCGCGCCCGGCCGGCCCCATGCTCCGCATGGTTGTCCTGCTTGCGCTGGATGTCGTGCAGCAGGCCGGCACAATGGGCGATGCAGATGCGCCGCCCGAGAAATCCGCCGGAATAGCCGGCGGCCCGACCTTCGATATGAATCAACGCACCCGCGTCCAGGGCCACTTTGACGGCGTGCAGCAGGCCGTGCCCGAAATCATCTTCGAGACGGACGCAAACCTCCTCCCGCAGCTCCCGCACCAGCGGATCGCTCTCGAACAGCGACCGGGAGGCGTCCACGGCTCCGGCATGGTCCCGGTAAAAGCTCGGCGGCGGGTACCGGGAAGCGATCTGCCGGGCCCGTTCGCGAAGCCGCGCGTACAGAGAAGACGTATCGTCCATGCGGAATAGCGCCTTGGGACAGGAGCGAAAAAAGTGCCGATTTCATTTCCATGAAACCGGCACGTTGCAGGACAAGTATAGCGGAGGTGGGATCAGCTTTCAATCAGTCGGAAAGGTTGGCCGCAAACTCTCCAGCCGTCGCCCTCCCGGACCAGATCCAGGGTTTCCTCTACCGGGTGAGTTTCACCCATGCCGAACCAGCGTGCCACCAGGCCGAAAACGGGATTGATCGTGCGCCGACGCTCCCCCTTCAGCGTGACCTCGGCGGTATTGGCGTCCTTCAAGGTGGTTTTGGCATCGATGTGAAAGAGACCCTGTTTCATATAGTTGAATTCATACCCCAGCGAACGCGCTTCCTGATCGATGCGCTGCAGGTAGTTCTTCACGGCGCTGTTTTCTGGTTCTCCGGCCAGGTCCTTGCAGAGCCGCTCTGCCATGCCGGGGTCGAGCCAGAAATAGGCCTCGGCGAATTCCACGGCGGCCTTCTCAGGGTTGTCGCGCTGGTCGGCCACCGCTAAAACCACCTGAAGGATCAACGCCAACATGATGATTGAGGTAAACGTCAGGAATTTGCTGCCGCTGTCCATGAACCCTTCCTCCTTATTAACCATCCATGGCTTGCCGCCCGGAAATCAGGGCCGATGACTCCGTCCCATAGCCGTAATATCGCCGCCGATTAACATGATTCATGGGTCAAAACAAGATTTTTTTGCGATGCGGACCCGGACCGGCACGTTTGAAGGCGCCATTCGGAGGCGCCCCGTTAGCGCACGGTGCAGACGGACACCCACGGTTCGGCAATGCGGCGGAAACGTTCCATTTCCTCCAGAGAGTAGGAAGGATCGATATCTCCAAAATAGTCGGGGTGCAGCATGCGACATTCCCTGAACGGCTGAAGCGCGTAAAGTCGACTGCCGGAAATCAGCCGGGCGATGTGTCGAATCGTATCGGAGGTCACCAGCGGCCGCACGCAAGTGGTCCGGAATTCGTAATCCAGGCCTGAATCCATGATGATCTGAAGGCTTGCCAGCAGAGCCGTACGATCGCACCAGCGGGCGACGCCTTCGGCATAGCGCTCCGGCTCGGTTTTGATGTCCATGGCCAGATAATCCAAAAGCCCCGCCCGCACGAGCGCCCGGATCATCTGCGGCCGGCTGCCGTTGGTGTCCAGTTTCACCGAGTATCCCAGATCCCTGATTCGACGGCATAGATCCGGAAGATCCGGATGCAGGGTGGGCTCGCCGCCGGAAATGACGACCCCTTCCAGCCATCCCCGGCGCTGCGCCAGAAAGTCAAAGACATCCTCGGCAGCCATCGTCTCCAACCGACGATCCGCTTCGCCGACGAGCTGAGGGTTGTGGCAGTAGGGGCAGTCGAAATTGCAACCGGACAGGAACAGAACGCAGCTGATCTTGCCCGGATAGTCGATGAGGGAGTGTTTTTGAAGGCCGCCGATGACCAAAATTCAAGATCCTATCTGAAGGTTCTTGCGGTCGGCAAACTCGGCCTGCTTGCCGCTGTTCCATTGCTTGACCGGCCTGAGATAGCCCACCACCCGGGAGTAGACCTCGGTGGCCTCGCGGCAGTGGCGGCAGTGGGGCTGCTCCCCGTCCAGATACCCGTGGGTGGGGCAGATGCTGAAGGTCGGGGTGAGCGTGAAGTAGGGCAGCCGGTGGCGCGAGGCGATCTTCCGCACCAGATGGCGAATCACGGCGAGATCCTTGACCTGCTCGCCGAGGAAAATGTGCAGGACCGTTCCGCCGGTGTACTTGCACTGCAGGTCGTCCTGCAGCCGCAAAGTTTCGAACAGGTCGTCGGTATAACCGACCGGCAACTGGCTGGAGTTGGTGTAATAGGGAACGGCATTTCCGCGGCGCACGCCGGTCTCGTTGGCGCAGATGATTTCGGCAAAGCGCTGCTTGTCAAGCATGGCCAGCCGGTAGGAGGTCCCTTCCCCCGGAGTCGCCTCCAAGTTGAACAGGGTTCCGGTGGTTTCCTGCAGGCCGGCGAGGGCCTCCCGCAGAAAATCCATGACCCGCAGCGCGAAGGCCTGGCCCGGTTCGGTGGTGATGTCCTGGCCCATAAAATTCAGGCAGGCCTCGTTCATGCCGATGATGCCGATGGTTGAAAAATGGTTTTTCCAATAGATGCCGAAGTTCTTCTTGATCTCGCGCAGATAGAACTTGGAGTACGGGTAGAGGTTCTTGTCCGTGAATTGCTCGAGCACCTTGCGCTTGAGGTTCAGGCTCTCGGAGGCAAGGCGGACCAAGCGGGCGAGCCGGGCAAAGAAATCCTTCTCGTCCTGGCTCAAATAGCCGATCCGCGGAAGGTTGAGGGTCACCACCCCGACGGAGCCCGTCAGCGGGTTGGCGCCGAATAACCCGCCGCCGCGCTTGAGCAGTTCGCGGTTGTCCAGCCGCAGCCGGCAGCACATGGAGCGGGCGTCTTCCGGGGACATGTCCGAGTTGATGAAGTTTGAAAAATAGGGGATCCCGTATTTGCCGGTCATGCGCCAGACAGGCTCGAGGTTGGGGTTGGCCCAGTCGAAATCCGCCGTGAGGTTGTAAGTCGGGATCGGGAAGGTGAACACTCGGCCCTTGGCGTCGCCCGCCATCATGACCTCGGCGAAGGCCCGGTTGATGGCGTCCATCTCCGGCTGAAACTCGCCGTAGGTCTCCGGCCGCTCCACGCCGCCGACAATCACCGGAGTGTCCTTCAAGAGGGCCGGCGGGTGGAGGTCGAGGGTACAATTGGTGAATGGCGTTTGAAATCCGACCCGGGTCGGGATGTTGATGTTGAAGATGAACTCCTGCAGGGCCTGTTTGACCTCACGATATTCCAGCCGGTCGTAGCGCACGAAAGGGGCGAGCAGGGTGTCGAAGTTCGAAATGGCCTGGGCTCCGGCCGCCTCCCCCTGCAGCGTGTAGAAAAAGTTGACGATCTGCCCGAGCGCACTGCGCAGATGCTTGGGCGGCGAGCTCTCCACCTTGCCCTCCACGCCCTTGAACCCCTGGCGCAGCAGATCCATCAGATCCCAGCCCACGCAGTAGACCGCCAGCAGGTTCAGATCGTGGATGTGAAGATCGCCCTCGGCGTGGGCCTGCCGGATCTCGGGGGGATAGATGCTGTTCAACCAGTATTCGGAAGTGACCTCCGAGGAAATGTAGTTGTTGAGGCCCTGCAGCGAGTAGCTCATGTTGCTGTTCTCGCGGATCTTCCAGTCGAGCTTGTCGATGTAATGGTTCACCAGATCGACATTGGCCCGGGTGGCGATCTTGCGGATCTGGGCGTGCTGCTCGCGGTAGAGAATGTAGGCCTTGGCGGTCTTGTAGAAGGGCGAATCCAGCAGCACGCGTTCGACGATGTCCTGGATCTCCTCAACCTTGGGGGTCGGCCCGAGACGCAGGTCATGCGCCAGGGTCAGGACCCGCAGGGTGAGCTTTCGGGCGTCGCGTTCGCTGAATTCACCGGTGGCATTGCCGGCCTTGGCGATCGCGGCGGTTATTTTGGATGAATCGAAATCGACGATCCGTCCGTCTCTCTTTTCAATTTTCTCGAACACGATGGGTGCTCCCGGGGCTGGCTTTCAGATCAATTCATTGCGCACGACATTCCTTCTAATAGGCCGCTGGCGACCGGCCTAAAACGGGGGAAATCTCTCAGCTTTTTATGGTCTGTTCGAGCGAGGGTTTTCGGGTGAGGGCCGTTGTTACTATTAAAAAGATTTTACACAATATATTGATGAAAGTCAACATAATATTTCAACATATTGTGATAACTAAAAATTTTTACCTGCCCGCAAAAATTTTTATCAAGGGGACACAAAGACGTAATCGGCGATGGATGGATCGATCTCTTCGCCGGGCGAGGCTTGATAGATGGTGCGGTAGGCAGCGGCGTTGCGTTTGAAAGCACGCTCGGGGATTCCATATTTAAATTGGATGTGACCGTTTCCGACAAGCACCACGACGCGATCGACGTCTATTATTTCAGCGACGGATTCGGCCATGACCTCCTCCCAAACACACTGCGCCAAATAAAAATCCTCGAACCGCACATGGCTCTTGAAATCGTGCATGCGAAAGACCTTCTCGGCATATTCGCGGTGCCCGGATTCCGTGGTGTCTATTTCCTCAGGCAGAAATCCCTTTTCATGGTCGGACAGGTGCTCGATGCCGCCGACGCGGATCTTCGGTGGGAGGTTGAAGGGCAGATTCAGGGCCACCAGCCGGAGCCGATGGTCGCGGACGTATTCGAGGATGCCGCGGTAAAGCGCGTAGTCGAAGCGCCAGTTGGCATACCAGTGAGTGCTGCGCAGAAAACCGTCCTCGTCCAGTTCCCCGGCCGACCAGCGGTTCAGTGCGGCCTGGTAGGATCGGTCGAACATCTCCATGGCGACCACGAGCCGCGGGCTCTGGTGATGTAGTGCCCGGATCACCTGCAGCTGGACCGCGTGGTGGGCGGCGGCGGTGTGCTTTTCGCCCACATAGACCACCCCAACGGTCAGCAGGTCCGCCAGCATGGCGTCAAAAGACACCCGCTGGCCAGTGCTTCCGGAAATGATCGTCTCCGATAGTTGCTTCTCGAGCGCGGACGGGCCGGCATCCATCCTGGGCGTCATTGCGCAGCCCGCCAGAAGCAAACCGGCCGCCGCGAGCATCCCGAAGGCTCGAGCGGATGGATTCTCAAATATCGCGCGCATGAACACCTCATGGCTACCCATGAAACCGCGATCGTCCTATCGGGCGGCGCCGGCGGCGCTGCCCGATAGGACGATATCGAGGATCTTCATCAGCTGGTCGGCGGGGATGAATCCGGGCCGGTGGCCGATGATGTCGCCGCCTTCAGCTAGGAACCATGAATCCGGCAGCCCTTTGACCCGGAATAAGGCCGCGGCGGCCTGCTCCCGGTCCGAATCCACGCGAATGGGGATGAAGTTCCGGTTGAGAACGCCGATCACGGCCGGGTCTTTGAAGGTCTTGACGTCCATGTCACGGCAATAGGCGCACCATTCCGCGTAGAAGTAGAGAAACACTTTCTTCTTTTCGAATTTGCTGCGCGACATGCCGGCGTCATAGCTGTGCCAGTCGATGCGATCCGCTGCGGTGGAAAGATCCAGGCTGCCGGCGATCAGAAGCAGCAGGAGCGCTGCGGTCGTCGTTTTCATTTCAACTGTTGTTGGCATCGGCGAAATATTTGATCATCATTTCGCCGAGCTCCTTGGAGCGATGGGTGGCCGCTTCCACGGCGTTGATCAGGGTGGTCCGCAGGCCGCCCTTTTCGAGGGTATGAATGCCGGCGATGGCCGTACCGCCCGGCGACGTCACGCGGTCCTTCAACTGGCCGGGGTGCTCGCGGGTCTCCATCAGCATCTTGGCTGCTCCCAGTACGGTCTGGGCCGCCAGGTACTGGGCGTCCTTACGGGACAGTCCCATCTTCACGCCCGCATCGGCCAGCGCGTCGACGATGATGAAGATGTAAGCGGGCCCGCTGCCGCTCAAACCGGTGATGGCGTCCATCAGGTAATTCTCGCGCAAAAACACGGTCCGGCCCACCGAGTTGAAAATGGCCAGCGCCAGCTCGATATCCTCCTTGCGGGCATGCTTGCCGGCCGACAAGGCCGTCGCGGACTCCTTCACCGAGGCCGCGATGTTAGGCATGACCCGGATCAGGCGCAGCTCCTTGTGGAGCAGGGATTCGATCGCCCGCAGCGGGACGCCCGCCGCAATGGAGACGACCAGTTTGGACAGATCCAGCTGATCGGCGGTTTCCTTCAGCACCTCCGCCATGAGCTGGGGTTTGACCGCGTAGATAATGATCTCCGATTGGGAAACGGCTTCAGCGTTCTGCGAACTGGTACGCACTCCGTAGCGGGCGCGCAGCTCCTCCAAGCGCTCCTCACGGATGTCGGTGCAGATGATGTCCTCCGGCTGGGCCGAACCGGAGAGCACCAGGCCGCTCACAAGGGCCTCACCCATGTTGCCGCATCCCAAAAAACAAAGCTTTCGGCCGGTCAGCACGTCCACGTCTGTCTCCTTCCTGCAGATATCCATTCGGCTCGAATTCTTATGAACTCAAGCACCGATAGTCAAGCCTTATCTCTGCCGGTCGCCGCCTGGCACTTGACAGGCCAGTCGACGCGGGCTAAGAATGGTCTAACCATTACAATTATACCGCAATGCCGATCGCCTATGTTTCAGACTGCCAAACCCACCAAAGTTTTTCAGGAAGTGGTGGCCCAGATCGAGGAGGCCATCCTCGCCGGCCGCATCGAAACCGGCCAGACCCTTCCGTCCGAACGGGACCTGAAGGCGATTTTTCAGATCAGCCGCGGGACCCTGCGGGAAGCCCTGCGGGTGTTGGAGCAGAAGGGGCTGATCGAAATCCGCTTGGGCGTCGGCGGCGGCTCGGTGGTTCGAGCCGTAGACACGGGCCGGGTCAGTGAAAGCCTGGGGCTTCTCATTCGCTCGCAGAAGGTGTCCCTAGGCCACCTGGCCGAATTTCGCGAGGGCCTGGAGGGCAGCATCGCCGCGCAGGCGGCCGAGCGGCGCTCCGCCGCCGACATCCGCGAGCTGAGAGAGCTGCTGGCAGTCGCCGGCGGATGCGTGCTGGACGGACGGCGGCGGCGCGACGAATTTTTGGAGGCGGACAAGCAGCTCCACATGGCCATCGCCGCCACCACCCAGAACCCGATCTATCAAAGCGTGCTCGCTTCCATCCACGACAACATCCACCGCTATTACGATCGCTTTCTGTCGATGGATGACCCCGAGTTGCAAGAAAACTACCGCGACCTATGCGACCTGGTCGATGCCATCGCCAGAGCCGATGTCAAAGCCGCCCGGCGCCTGGCCCGTGAACATGTCAAGCGTTTCAACGGCTATATGCAACGCCGCGCCCGTGAGGAGCTGAACGCCGTCAAATCGTCTCCCCGGCGCAGCCCCCCTGCGCCGAAAGGCGATCTCCGGAGGAGATGACCACGTCCATGCGAATCCGCCAGCACCCCATCCTGACGATCCCGGAGAGGAATCCGATCTCCTTCACTTGGAACGCCGCGCCCCTGACCGGCTTTGACGGCGAGATGATTTCCTCGGCCCTGATGGCCAACGGCATTCACATTTTCGGCCACCACGCCAAGGACGCAAGCCCTCAGGGAATTTTTTGCGCAAATGGGCAGTGTTCCCAATGTCTGGTGATGGCCGATGGGCGGCCGGTCAAGGCCTGCATGACGCCCTTACGGGCCGGGGCGGCGATCCGCAGCGTCGAGGGGCTTCCCCGGCTTCCCGAGGACGACGCCCTTCCGCAGACCGCTCCGGTGGCTTCCCAAGACACCGAGGTGCTTATCATCGGCGGCGGCCCGGCCGGCCTGTCGGCGGCCATCGAGCTGGGCAAGCTCGGCGTGCGTACGCTGCTGGTCGACGACAAGGACCGCCTGGGCGGCAAACTCGTGCTCCAGACCCATAAGTTTTTCGGCTCGGTGGAGGATTCCTACGCCGGAACCCGCGGCTTTGAAATCGGCAATATCCTCGCCGCTGAGATCGCCACGCAACCCTCGGTGGATGTCTGGCTCAACACTACGGCTGTGGCGGTGTTTTCGGACCGGGTCGTCGGCGTGCTCCGGAACGGCCGCTACCTCACCATCCGTCCGGCCAAGCTCATGGTGGCCACGGGGGCGCGCGAAAAAATGCTTTCCTTCCCGGGCAACACCCTGCCCGGCGTTTACGGGGCCGGGGCCTTCCAGACCCTGGTCAACCGGGACCTGGTGAGGTCTTCCGAGCGCATCCTGATCGTCGGCGGCGGCAACGTGGGGCTGATTGCCGGCTACCACGCCATCCAGGCCGGCATCGAAGTGGTCGCCCTGATCGAAGCCCTGCCGCAGGTCGGCGGCTACAAGGTGCATGCCGACAAGCTGGCACGCCTCGGCGTGCCCATCTTTACACGCCACACCATCGTCTGTGCGGCCGGCGCGGAGCGGGTGGAGTCGGCCACCATCGCCGAACTCGACGACCGCTGGAACGTGAAGCCCGGCACTCAAAAAAGCGTTGCCGTGGACACGGTGCTCATCGCCGTCGGCCTGGCGGAAGTGAACGAGTTCTACCTGAAGGCCAAGCAGTTCGGCCTGGATGTTTTCCACGCCGGCGACGCCCAGGAGATCGCGGAGGCCTCGGCCGCCATGTTCACGGGCAAGATCGAGGGCCTGAAAATCGCCAAGTCATTAGGGATGTTCAGCGGCGAGGTGCCGCAGGCTTGGGACGAGAAGGCTCTAGTGCTCAAGTCCCGGCCCGGCGCCGTGGTGCGCCGCGAGCCCCCCGCCCAGGAAGAAGGGGTCTTTCCGGTTTTCCACTGTGCGCAGGAGGTCCCCTGCAACCCTTGCACCTCGGTCTGCCCGCAGCACGCAATTCGTACCGAAAACGACACGATCACGGGCCTGCCCTATTTCATCGACAAGGAGGAGTGCACCGGCTGCGCCAGCTGTGTCGCGGTCTGCCCGGGGCTGGCGGTCACGCTGGTCGACTACCGCAAGGACCCCGTCCACCCGCTGGTCATCCTACCCTACGAGATCTGGCGTGAAAAAGTGGAGATCGGCCGGAAAGTGCCGGTCACGGACGTGGAAGGCGCCATCCTGGGCTATTACCCCGTGGAGAAGGTCAAGACCCGCAGGAAATACCCCGGCACCCTCATGGTGCATGTCCGCGTCGATCGGGCGGTGGCCAAGCACGCGGTCGGCATCTGGGTGCAGGAGCGTTCGACCGACCCCATGACCGTCTATGAGAAGGCCCCGCCGCCGGACGAGGCCGTCGTCTGCCGCTGCGAGCGCATCACCGCGGGCGAGGTCCGGACCGCGATCCGTTCGGGCGTCCGCGACCTGAACCAGCTCAAGGCCCTCACGCGCGCGGGCATGGGCGCCTGCGGCTCCAAGACCTGCCGGCCCATGATCTGGCGCATGTTCAAGGAGGAGGGCGTGGACCTGGGCACGGTCACCGACCGGGTGGACCGGCCGCTGTTCGTGGAAGTGCCCATCGGCGCTTTCGCCGGCGCGCAGGAGGGGCCGCATGAGTAAGGCCTACGATGTGATCGTCGCGGGCGCCGGCTCGGTCGGCATGCCGGCCGCCATGTACCTGGGTGAGCGAGGGCTGCGCACCCTCGTGATCGACATGCACCCGTCCCCGGGCCAGGGCGAAAACAAACACGCCATCGGCGGTGTGCGGGCCACCCATTCGGCCCCCGGCAAGATCCTGGCCTGCCTGCGCTCGCTGCAAATACTCTCCACTTGGCAGCAGGTACGGGGCGACGACATCGAGTGGCTGCCGGGGGGCTACCTCTACCCGGCCTACCGCGAAAGCGACGCGGAGCTGTTCAGGAGCCTGCTGCCGCTGCAGAAATCCTACGGCCTCAAGATCGACTTCGTGGGGCCGTCCAAGGTCGCCGCCATCGTCCCCGGCATCCACGCCGACGGACTTCTCGGCGGCACTTTCGCCCCGGAGGACGGCTCCATCTCGCCGCTGCTGGTAGCCAACGCCTACTACCGTCGCGCCGTGAGCCTGGGGGTCGACTTCCGCTTCAAGGAGAAGATCCAACGGCTGCTCGGTGTCCCGGGCCGCGTGCAAGGGGTCGCCACCGACCGCGGACGCTATGCCGCGCCGGTGGTGGTGGACGCCGCCGGGCCATTTTCGGCGCCGTTGTGCGCAACGGCGGGAGTCCGCATCCCGGTGGTCCCGGACTGCCATGAGGCCGCCATCACCGAGCCGGTGCAGCCCTTCTTCCAGTGCATGGTGGTGGATGTCCGGCCGGCACCCGGCTCCAAAAACTTCTACTTCTATCAGAACCGGCACGGCCAGGTGGTCTTCTGCATCACGCCGGACCCGCCCATCGTCGGAACCGACAAGCGCGAGACCTCGATGTTTCTACCCCAGATCTGCACCCGCCTGGTCCGTCTGCTGCCGCGCTTGAAGAATCTCAGGGTACGGCGGACCTGGCGCGGGCTTTACCCCATGACTCCGGACGGATCGCCGATCGTCGGCTGGAGCCGGGAGGTGCCGGGGCTGCTGCACGCCACGGGCATGTGCGGCCAGGGCCTGATGCTGGGCACCGGGGTCGGCGAAATCGTCTCCCGCTTGATCACCGGAGCAACCTCGGAAAATGACGAAATCATTCTGCAGGAATTCTCCCCGTATCGGGAGTTCAAGGGGATGGAGAAGCTCAAATAAGAAGAAATGGGTGTGGTGTTTTGTGTCTGAAGTTTGGAAAACCTGCCAACCAAACACAAAACACCAAAGACCTTAACAGCTCGCGCAACGCGCGACCGGAGGAGATCCATATGCCCAGTTATGATCTGAAGCTTGTCAAAGCCTTCGATTACCAGCGCCCCGCGATTGACCGGGGTTACGCCAACCAGACGCTCTACCTCGACCTGTCGAGTCTGAACATCGCCGCCAAGCCGGTGACCCGACCGATGAAGGACGTGTTCATCGGCGGCAAAGGCTTCGATCTCTGGCTGCTGTGGAACGCCGTGAAACCCTCGACGCGCTGGAACGACCCCGAAAATGCGGTTTGCATCGCCTGCGGCCCCCTGGGCGGAACGCCCGCCTACCCCGGCTCCGGCAAGAGCATCGCCGCCACCCTATCGCCGCTGACCGGCACGGTCATCGATTCCAACGTGGGCGGGTATTTCGGGCCTTATCTCAAGTTTTCGGGATTCGACGCGGTCGAGATCCAGGGCAAGTCCGATCAGGGCGTCGTCGCTTACGTGGACGGCATCGACCAGACCGTGCAGATCTTCACCGCCACAGGGCTGCCCGAGGATGCCTACCAACTCTCCGAGGTACTGACCGCCCACTTCGCCCAGGGCAAACCGCGCAATATCTCCGTGGTGTCGGCCGGCCCCGGCGCCAAAAACACCTTCTTCGGCTGCCTCAACTTCAGCTGGTACGACCCCAAGCGCCAGCGCGCCCGCTACAAGCAGGCCGGCCGCGGCGGAGTCGGCACCGTCTTCGCCGACAAGGGTCTCAAGGCCTTGGTCGCCCGCTGGGACGCCGGCGTCTCGATCGAGACCAACCAGCCGGCGGACCGGGAGCGATTGAAAAGAGTCGCCAAGCTGCATTCGAAGGAAATCGCGGAGCTCGACCCCAAGCAGAACGAAATGGCCCGAATCGGCACGACCCACCTGGTCACGATCATGAACGACCACGACTTGCTGCCGACCCATAATTTCCGCTTCGGCAGCCACCGCGAAGCGCCCAACCTCGGCCAGGCCGTATTCCGACGTCTGTTCGACCCCGGCTACGACGGCTGCTGGATGGGCTGCACCGTAGCCTGTTCGCACGGCGTCCGGGACTTCACGCCGCTGACGGGACCGTACCGGGGCCGAAAAGTGTTCGTGGACGGCCCCGAGTATGAAACCATCGCGGGCTGCGGGTCGCTGCTCGGCATTTTCGACCCCCACACCGTGATCGAATTGAATTTCTACTGCGACGCCTATGGACTCGACACCATCTCGGTCGGCACGGCCACCGCCTTCGCCATGGAGTGCTTCGAACTCGGGCTGATCACCCCCGCCCACACCGGCGGCCTGGAGCTCTGTTTCGGGAACCGCGCCGCCGCGTTAGAGATCGTTCACGAGATGGCCCGCGGCGAAGGCTTCGGCAAACTCGTCGGACAGGGGGTCCGCAGAATGAAATCGATTTTCACCAAGGAGTTCGGCGCCGACCCGGCGGTCATGGCCGACATCGGCATGGAATCCAAGGGCCTGGAGTTCTCCGAGTACATGACCAAGGAGTCGCTTGCCCAGCAGGGCGGCTACGGCCTGGCGCTGAAAGGCCCGCAACACGACGAAGCCTGGCTCATCTTCCTGGACATGGTCCACAACTTCATGCCCACCTTCGAGCAGAAGGCCGAGGCCCTGCACTGGTTCCCCATGTTCCGGACCTGGTTTTCGCTCTGCGGCCTGTGCAAGCTGCCCTGGAACGACATCATCCCCGAGGACAACCAGAGTACCCCCGAGCCCGCCAAGGTGATGAAGCATGTCCAGTGGTATGCCGAGTACTTCAGCTCCGTCACCGGGCGGGAATCCGCTCCGGACGACCTCATCCGCATGAGCGAAGCGGTTTACAACTTCCAGCGGATCTTCAACCTGCGCATGGGCTTCGGCCGCCGCGAACACGATGCGCTGCCGTATCGCGCGGTCGGCCCGGTGACCGAGCTCGAGTACGAATCCCGCGCCGAGCGCTACGACAAACAGCTGACAGACACCCAGCGGCTCGACATCACCGGCAAGCCAACGGCGGAGAAGATAGCCCTGCTGCGCAAGTTCCGCGAACAGCAATACGAGACCCTCAAAGACGCGGTCTATCTGCGCCGCGGGTGGACCGCCGAGGGAATTCCGACGCTGGCCACCGTGAACCGGCTGGGAATCGATTTCCCGGAAGTGGTGGCCCTGCTGAAGGCCAGCGGGGTCACGGCATGATCCGCGTGACCGGCAAGCAACATCCCTGGCGGGCGGGGATGACCGTTGCGGACCTGCTGCGGGAAAGAGACGATGCGCACGACTGCCCGGTCGTGCGCATCAACGATCATTACGTGTCGCGCCCGAACTTCGAAACGACGTCGGTACCGGACGACGCAGACGTTTTCTTCATCCCGATGATCGCCGGCGGATGAGACGGGCAAAGGGCCGAGAGCATAGGGCCTCAAGCTGGAAAACCACTCGCGGCCCCTTTTTCGCTTTGCCCTTTGCTCGTTGCCCTATTCCTTGTCTCGCTCTGCGCCGCAAGTTGCAATCAACCGAAATTCATGATATTTTTTATCAAATCGATCGAATGAAGACCCTAACGCGCCCGGCGTGCTCTTCCCTATTTTCCTCAAGTTTCAATTGCATCCTGCCGAAATAAGCCTCAGCGCGGGTGCAATGCCGAAGGGAAGCACGGAGGGAGGGAACGCGGACGTTGCGCAGTCGAAGCGGCGCCCAAGTGGTTGTCCTCACAATCTGGCGGCGGAACGGTCTCTCTGTTCGGTTACTTTTCTGCGATGGAAAGAGGACGCCATGTTTGTATTTGCCAATTTTTTGATAGCCGCCGCCAAGGTCCTGAGCCTGGTTCTGAGCATCTACATGTGGATCATCATCGCCCGGGCGGTGCTCTCGTGGGTGAACCCGGATCCGTACAACCCCATCGTGCGGTTCATTCACAACCTGACGGAGCCGCTGCTTTATTTGATCCGCCGGCGTTTGCCGGTGGTGTTCGGGGGGATCGACCTCGCCCCCCTGATCGCCTTGCTAGCGATTCTTTTTCTGCAACATTTTGTGGTCGCCAGCTTGTTCGAGTTCGCCGCTGGCATGCGTTAATTTTTGACAGGAGGAACAGACATGGCTCTCACGCCCCTTGACATCCAGCAACAGCGCTTCCGAATCAACTTCCGCGGATATGCCACCAGGGAAGTGGAAGCCTTTTTGGAGCAGACGGCCAACGCCTTCGAGGATCTGCAGCGTGAGACCCACCGCTTGGCCGATGAAAACAAAAAGCAGCAATCCGATATCGAGGAATACCAACGCCGGGAGGGAACCTTCAAACGTGCCTTGCTGCACTCCCAAAAAGTCCTGGATCAGATGCAGGAAAACGCCCACCGCCAGGCCGAGGTGATCGTGGCCGAGGCCGAGAGCAAGGCCGAGAAGCTTCTCCAGCACGCCCAAAACCGGGTCGTCCAGCTGCAGGACTCCATTGCGGACCTGAAACGCCAGCGCATTCAGGCCGAAGAAGAGATCACCTTCGTGATCGAGACCCACCGTCGAATGCTGGAGGCCGGCCGAGAGTCCGCCCGGGAGTCGGACGAGCAGGCCGAGAAGCTGAAAGTGTTGAAACCAGCGAAATAACCCTGCCTCCGCAGGCACCGGGACAAAGAGACATCCATGGCCAAAATTGATGCGTTTTTCAAGCTGATGCACGAGCAGGGCGCCTCCGACCTGCACCTCGTGGCCGGCCAGCCGCCGGCCCTGAGAATCCGCGGGGAAATCGAACGGATCAAATACAAGCAACTGACCAGCGACGATCTGCGCTCCATGCTCTACGAAATCACCCCCGAGCACAAGATCAAGCTGTTCGAGGAGACGGGCGACGTGGACTTCGGCCACGAAATCCCGGGATTGGCGCGTTACCGCGCCAATTTCTTCATGCAGAAAAATGGGGTCGGCGCCGTCTTCCGCGAGATCCCCAATGCCATCCTCACGGCCGAACAGCTGGGATTGCCGCCGGTGGTCTCCAAGCTGGCCATGCTGCCCCGTGGGATGGTGCTGGTGACCGGCCCGACCGGCAGCGGCAAATCGACCACGCTCGCCTCGATCATCGATGTGGCCAACCGCAACCGCAAAGACCACATCATCACGATTGAAGACCCGATCGAGTTCGTCCATCAGAGCCAAGCCTGCATCATCAACCAACGCGAAATCGGCATCCACACCAAAACGTTCTCCAGCGCCTTGCGGGGGGCCCTGCGCGAGGACCCGGACATCATCCTGGTGGGCGAAATGCGCGATCTCGAGACCATCTCGCTGGCGGTCGAAGCGGCCACGACCGGCCATCTGGTTTTCTCCACCCTGCATACCACCGGAGCCACCAAGACGGTCGACCGCGTGATCGAGGTCTTTCCGGCCCAGGAGCAGGCGCAGATCCGCTCCACGTTGGCCGACGGCCTGCGGGCGGTTATCTCGCAGACGCTCTTCAAGCGCATCGACAAGATCGGCCGCATCGTGGCGCTGGAGATCTTGATCGCCACCCCGGGCGTCCGCAACCTGATCCGCGAGGGCAAGAGTCATCAAATCCCGTCGATGATCCAGACCGGCAAAAAATACGGCATGACCCTGTTGGACGACTCGATCATGGACCTGTTCAAGAGGGGCGCCATCAGCGCCGAGGAGGGTTACGCCAAATCCAACGACAAGGCGCGCTTCCGGCCGCTGTTGAGGAGCGCCCCCGCCGATTTCACCGAAGCATGATTCCGCATGAAAAGAGGGTAACGTGAAAAAACAGGAAATCGATCACATTTTGGTCAAGATGCTGGATGCCTACCGCGAGGTTTCGGACTTGAACTTCACGGTCGGCAAGCCCATGCAGGTGGAGAGCGCCGGGGAGCTGGTCCCGATCGAAATCCGCAACAGCATCAAACCGCTGACCCCGTTTCAAACGGAAATCATGGCGCTTAATCTCATCAATCAGGACCGGCGGCTCACCGAAACCATGCTCCGGACCGGTTCCTGCGATCTGTCCTATTCCCTGCCCGGCAAGGCCCGCTTCCGCGTCAACATCTTCTCTCAAGGCGGCAACTTCTCCATTGTCTGCCGCAAGCTGGAGTCGAAGATTCCGACCGTCGAAGAGCGCGGCCTGCCCAAAAGCATGTACCAGATCGCCAAGGAGAAAAACGGCATCGTCTTCGTCACCGGTGCGACGGGATCCGGCAAAACCACCAGCCTGGCCGCTATCTTGGACGACATCAACGAACGCCGCTCGGTGCACATCGTCACGCTCGAGGACCCGGTCGAGTACCAGCACCCGCACAAGAAGGCCACCTTCAACCAGCGCGAGTTGGGGATGGATTTCGATAACTACGCCAACGGCTTGCGAGCCGCCCTGCGGCAGGCCCCCAAAGTGATCCTGGTGGGTGAAATGCGCGACCGGGAGACGGTCGAAATCGGCTTGAGCGCCTCTGAAACCGGCCACCTAGTGTTGACGACCCTGCATACCACCGACGCCGGCGCCACCATCAACCGCATCCTGGGCATGTTCCCCAACGAGGACGAGCAGCAGATCCGCATCCGCCTGGCGGACTCTCTGCGTTGGGTCGTCTGCCAGCGGCTGCTGCCGAAGATCGGCGGCGGCCGGGTGGCGAGCTTCGAAATCCTCGGCACCAGCCTCCGGGTGAAAGATGCCATTCTCAACGGCGAAGCCGAGGGAAAAACCTTTCACGATATCATGGAGGCCGGCAATGCTTTCGGAATGATCACGTTCGATCAGCACTTGGTCTCATTATACGAGCAAGGGCAAATTACCCAAGAGACGGCCATGGCGTATGCCTCCCACCGCGGCAACGTGGGCCGAGGGATTGACATGATCAAGAGCGCGCGCGGCGAAGCCACCACCGACATCAGCAAATTGGAGATCGACCGCACCTACAACAAGATGATCTGATGACCGCCTGAGCTCCGGTCATCGCGGCGTTGCGCCGCACCCCGCCGCCGCGCCGCTTAAAAGAGGATACCCGTATGAACATCGCCTGCACCAGCTGCCAAAGCCAGTTTAAAATTGCCGACGACAAAATCCCGCCGGGGCAACCGGCGTCCTTCCTGTGCCCCAAATGCCAGGCCCGGATCACCGTGGGCGCCGAGCCGTCTGCGGCGGTGGGCAAAGTCTCCCTCAAGGATATCGATACCAGCTCCTACAACCCGGCCGACCGGCCGTTTGACTTCATAGAAGAGGAAGGCAAGACCGCCCTGGTGTGCGAGCCGAATCCCTTGCTGCGCAAGCCGATCATCGAAAGTCTGGAGTTGATGGAATATCAAATCACGGTGGCTGAAACGGCGCGCGAGGCACTCAAGCGTATGCGCTACCACGTCTATGATGTCGTGGTGGTGGACGAAAATTTCGACACCGACAACCCGGAGACCAACGGCGTCTTGATCTATATGGAACGCTTGGGCATGGCCATCCGCCGCAACATGTTCGTCACCATGATTTCCAACCGCCACCGAACGATGGACAACATGACCGCCTTCCTGAAGAGCGTCAACCTCATCATCAATTCTAAAAACATAGAAGACACCGGGAAGATCCTCAGCCGCGGGCTCACCGAATACCTGGCTTTTTACCGGGTGTTCCGGGATAAGCTCAAGGAAACCGGCCGGGCCTGATCCCGCCGGCGCCCGACCCGCGATTCATAGCTGCCTTCCGAACTCCGGCTTTAAAGAACTTGCCTGGGGGCGAACCCATCTGGTATTATCGCCGAAGCTCACCAAGGCCTTGTGAACGTTCCCATGAAAAAAACTCATCGGGTTCCCCAAATAAACGCCGTTGCAGACGGCGTTTATCAGATCACGCTGACACCGCCCCTGGATGGATTTTCAGACTTCATCAGTGCCTGGGTGGTGACCGGGCACCCGTCGTTTCTGGTGGATGTCGGTCCCGGCTCTACCGCCGATCAGCTCCTGCAGGGGCTGGATAGTCTGGGGGTTGCGCGCCCGGACTACCTCCTGCTCACCCATATCCACCTCGATCATGCCGGTGCGGCCGGCGCGATTTCTCGGCGGTTTCCGGAGGCCCGCGTCGTCTGCCACGCGAAGGGCATCCCCCATCTGGTCGACCCGACCCAGCTGTGGGAAGGCTCCCGTAAAGTGCTGGGACCGATCGCCGAGGGCTATGGCCCGCTCGAACCGATCCCGGCGGAGCGCTTCGTTGCCGCCCAGGAATTTCGCGACGAGACCCTCATCGCCCTGCTCACCCCGGGCCATGCGGCGCATCATGTCAGCTACCGGAGCGCTCGCGGCCTTTTCGCGGGCGAGGCCTGTGGGGTATACTACCAGGTGGGCGAAGGGCGAGAGTATTTAAGGCCGGCCACGCCGCCCCGCTTTTTTTTGGATAGCGCGCTGGCCAGCGTCGACGCGCTCATTGAACAAGCTCCGTCGCGCATGATGATCGGTCACTTCGGCGCAGTGGAGGATGGTGCCAAATTACTGAAACGGCACCGCAAGCAATTGATCTTCTGGGAGGAATGGTTGGCACGGATGGCGAGGAGCTATTCGGCCGAAGAGGCTCTGGACGTCTGTGCGGAGGGGCTGCTCCAGGAAGACCCCTGCCTGGCTGCCTTTCGCGCCTTTCCGGAGCCGGCTCAACGGCGCGAGCGCTATTTCCTGAAAAACAGCATCAACGGATTCTTGGGGTGGCTCCGCAATTGAGGATGGCGTCCACCACCTTCACCGTGGCGACCGTATTTGCGACGTCATGCACGCGGACGATGTGGGCGCCGTTGAAGATGGAGGCCGCCACCGCGGCCTGGGTGCCGGTTTCCACCACCGGCCAATCCGGAGATATGTCTTTATCCCCTTCCGGCTTGACCAGCCGCCGGATGAAGGACTTGCGCGACGGCCCCACCAGAAGCGGCAGGCCCAGACCGGCGAAGTCGGCCAGCCGGCGGATGAGTTGCAGGTTGTGTTCCGGCGTCTTGCCGAAACCGATCCCGGGGTCCACGATCAAACGCTCTCTGCGGATTCCCTGGCTCTCGGCAACATCGACGGCCTGCCGGAGGAAGGCGTAGATTTCTCCCACCAGGTCGTCATAGTGGGGAGCCACCTGCATGGTTCGCGGCTCCCCCCGCATGTGCATTAGAATCACGGGCGCCCCGAACTCAGCGGCCAGCGCCGCCAGATTTGCATCCGATTTCAGCGCGCTGATGTCGTTGACCATGGCGGCGCCGGCCTCCAGCGCGCGCCGGGCAACGGCCGTTTTGGACGTATCGATGCTGATCGGAATTCGGGTCTTTTCCGCCAGCTCCGCAATCACCGGCACCACCCGCCGGATTTCTTCGTCGGTTGAAACCCGCTCCGCGAACGGCCGGGTGGATTCTCCGCCGACGTCGATGATGTCAGCCCCCTCGGCGGCCAGCCGCAACCCCTGCGCGACGGCCTCCCTGGGATCCAGAAAGCGCCCGCCGTCGGAGAAAGAATCCGGCGTCACGTTCACAATCCCCATGATGCAAGTGCGGCGGCCCAGTTCCAGATGGTGCCGCCCCCACTCCATCCGGTGAAAGCGTCGCGGGTGCATTCCGCCGACTACGCCTGAGGTGGAGCGGCCGGGGAGGACTTCGCCGGTTCTTCATCGTCCTCGATGTGCTTGGACGGCAGCTGGATACCCGGACGCATGCCCAGGATCAGCTCATCCAGCTCTTTGCCCATAACGGTCTCTTTTTCCAGCAGTACCTCGGACAATTTGTGGAGGATATCGAGGTTTTCCGCCAGAACGGAGCGCGCACGCTCATAGCAGGTTTTGATGAGCTTGTTGATCTCCTCGTCAATCACCCGAGCGGTGGCATCCGAATAATCCCGGTGCTGGACGATCTCACGACCCAGGAACACATGCTCCTCGCCTTTGGAATAATTCAGCGGACCGAGCGTATCGCTCATTCCCCATCGGCGGACCATCTGCTCGGCCAGGGCCGTAGCCTGCTTAATATCGTTGGCGGCTCCGGTGCTGATGCGGTTGAAGACGATCTCCTCCGCCACCCGGCCGCCGTAAGCCACCGCCAGCTCGCTTTCCAGCTGGTCCCGGTATTTGAAGTCACGCTCCTCCGGCAGGAACCAGGTCACCCCGGCAGCCCTCCCGCGCGGTATGATGGTGATCTTATTGACCGCGTCGGTTTCCGGCAGGAAGCGCGCTACCAGGGCATGGCCGCCCTCGTGGTAGGCGGTCACCTTGCGGTCCTCCTCCCTGATCACCTTCGATTTGCGCTCCAGCCCCATATAGACCTTGTCCTTCGCATCCTCGAAATCCTGGATGTCGAGCCGTTCCTTGTCGCGCTTGGCGGCCAGCAGCGCAGCCTCGTTCACCAGGTTCTCGAGGTCGGCGCCGGAGAAGCCGGGCGTGCCCTTGGCCAGCGTCGTGACGTTCACCTCCGGAGCCACCGGCGTCTTGCGCATATGCACGTTAAGAATCTTCTCCCGGCCGCGAATGTCCGGCAGCGACACCACCACCTGGCGGTCAAAGCGTCCGGGCCTTAGCAGGGCCGGATCCAGGACATCGGGGCGGTTGGTGGCCGATATCAAAATGACGCCTTCATTGGATTCGAAGCCGTCCATCTCGACCAAGAGCTGGTTCAGGGTCTGTTCGCGCTCGTCGTGCCCGCCCCCCAGACCTGCACCGCGATGCCGCCCGACGGCATCGATTTCGTCGATGAAGATGATGCACGGAGCGTTTTTCTTGCCCTGAACAAACAGGTCCCGCACCCGGGAGGCGCCGACGCCGACGAACATTTCCACAAAATCGGAGCCGCTGATGCTGAAAAAAGGCACCCCCGCCTCACCGGCAATGGCCCTCGCGAGCAAGGTCTTGCCCGTGCCGGGCGGTCCCATCAGCAGAACCCCCTTGGGGATGCGGCCCCCCAAGCGCGTAAACTTCTTGGGGTCTTTGAGAAAATCCACGATCTCCTGCAGCTCTTCCTTGGCCTCGTCGATGCCGGCAACGTCTGCGAACGTCACCTTCTCGGAATTGTCGGACATCAGGCGGGCGCGGCTTTTGCCGAAGGAGAGGGCCTTGCCGCCGCCGGACTGCATCTGGCGCATGAAGAAGATCCAGACACCGATCAACACCAGCATCGGGAACCAGGAAACCAGCAGCGACATATACCAGGGGGATTCCGATTCCGGTTTGGCATTGATGACCACCTTCTTCTGCCGCAGCATGCCGATCAGCTCCGGATCGGCCGGAGCATAGACCTTGTAGCGAGACCGGTTGACATCGGTCACGTAAAGTTCCTTGCCCTGGATCACGACTTCCGCCACCCGATCTTCGTTCACCATGGCCAGGAACTGGGAATAGTTTAGGTTCGATTCGCTCAGGTGCTGCTGGCTGAAAAGGTTGTAAAGCATGATCATCATCAGCGTGATGACCAGCCACAGCGCCAGGTTCTTGTAAAACGGATTCAACGCCACTTACCTCCTCATTGGATGCAACCCCACGACGATCTGAAAGCCCAAGACGGCGACGATCAGGCTTGCTCTTAGCTGAAAGTATTCCGTATCTCCGACCAAAATTCAAGTGCGATCTGCGCTTGGATGGGCGAATTGTTTGAAATCGAGGCTCTGGCGGGCCATTTTGCGTCGGCGATGGGGTCAGCCCACATCGAATATGTAAATTAATCACTTCCTAATGGGTTAGCAAGGATCCACTCGGCCTTGAGCACCTGTCGAGTCCGGCGACTCAGACGCACGTGGTGGTCGATGCGGTGCCCGGCCACCCATAGGACCCGTCCTTTACTGAGCAGCAGCGGGCAGCGGCGACGCTGGTCGCGAGGGATTTTGGCATCAATGAAAAATTTCTTTACCTTCTGAGTCCCCTCCAGGCCGAACGGAGAAAACCGATCACCGGGCCGGAAGTTGCGAACCGTGACCGGAAACTCGACCGCCGCGGCATCCAGATAGGCGGTCAGCGGACCCGCCCCGGACGGACTCACTGCCGCATCCGGCTCGATTGCAGTCAGAGCGATCGCGTCGCCGGTTTCCACCACTGTCAACACCCCGCAACTTTCCATACGGTAGGAATAGTCGGGGCAGGCGGCGGCCGGGTGTTTCCCGCCAAGGCCGAAATCATCGCTTGAAATCGTGAGAGCGTCTCCTTGACGCCACACTCGCACGCCCCCCGGCAGGTGCAGCGGTCCGCCCGCGCCCGTTTTTTTGGCCAAGCCCAGGATGGCTTCGACGTGTACGAAGGCGATGCGCCGCAGATCCATCCGGACCAAACGCAACCCGGCACGAACCAGCCGGCGCTGGAGCGCCGGCACCACTTCTTGCAGCATGCGCGCTCGCAAGGTCAGCCGCCCGGGCTGGCGGGAGATGACGGTTTGATCAAGGAGGGGCTGAACCTGGCTCTCGATCCAAGTCTCCTCCTCCCGCAAGATTTCCACCGCTCGGTGCAGCACCGCACGCACCCCCGGCTGGTAGTCTCGCTCCAACAGCGGAATCAGTTGATTCCGGATGCGGTTACGCAGGAAGCCGTCGTCGGCATTCGTGGGATCTGCGAGAGCGGAAAGGTTGCGGCGGCGCAGATAATCCAGAATGTCCACCCGCGTCGCGCGGATCAACGGACGGATGAAGCGCCCCTCTCGGATCGGAGGCATGCCGCCCAGGCCAAGTCGACCGCTGCCGCGAAGCAAATTCAGCAGGAAAGTCTCGACGTTGTCGTCCGCGTGGTGAGCCAGTGCAACTTTATCGAAAGCGTGACGATCGGCCGTCTCTTGAAAAAACCGGTAACGGGCCTTCCGGCCCGCTGCTTCGAGCGACAAACGCCATCGGCGTTGAAAACCGCGCACGTCGACACGCTCGCTGTGCAGCGTGAGGGAGAGGTTCGCAGCGACCTGCCGGATGACGTCCACTTCCCGCGACGACTCCTCCCGCAGCCCGTGATCCAGATGGGCGATCCCCAACCGGAGCTGCCAGCCCGATGCCCGTTCCGCAAGCAGATGTAAAAGTGCCAGAGAGTCCGGCCCGCCAGAAACGGCCACCAGGATGGCATCGCCCGGGACGATCAGGTCGTACCGGGCGATCGTTTCGTCGAACCGTCGACCTAGCGGACAAGGCAGGCAGCCGGCGGGATAATTATTCATGCATTTTCACAACCGCTTAATCTTTAAAAGAATAATTGTAGGATAGATCCAACACCGAGTCAACGTCGGCCCTGCGAGAACCGGGTGGGCCCTAATTTTTCACTTGAAAAAGTAATTTAAGTGCGTATGCTGCAATCGTTCAGACCTGCAGATCCCCGCAATGGCCGGACGACCCGTTGCGGAAACGCTTCGGTTCTTCGGCGCCGGACAGAACCTATCGCCTGGATCATCCTGCTGGTCGCCACGCAACAGACGGTCACGAACCTCGTCAGATCCGGAAGGAAGCAGCGATAAGTGATGCTGGCTGTGTCGTGGTCGGTCACCGGACGGGATGATCCAGGCTCTCTTTTCGTTTACACCCCTTGCCTCCTCCGCATGCACGCCTATCGTTTTACCAGCTATTCCGGCAAGCGGTTATGTCACCCATCGGCGCGGCGGGGCTTGGGCCGCCGCGCGCCGCAACCGGAATGATAACTAAGCCTCTATTTTTTCGATGAAAAGCAGAGGCCGCCCAACTTGACATCAGAGCATCCTGCTTTATTTTGACCGTCGGTTAACGAAAAATATGCAGAAAGAGACAGTTATGTCCGAACCGCGTAAGATTAAGGTAGTAACCGATGAGGAGGATGAATCCGGGCCAGCGTCCAATGGCTCTGGCGAACCGGATCCGGCCGCAGCAACCCAGGAGAACGGGAATTCCACCGGCGAAGGGCAACCCGCCGCGGGAAAGGGCCTGAGGGATATTCAGTCTAAGCTGGACGCCAGGGAAAAGGAGCACAAGGAGACGTACGATCGGCTGCTGCGGGTCACTGCGGAGTTCGAGAACTACAAAAAGCGAATGTCCCGCGAGATGGAGGACTTTCGGAAATACGCCAACCAATCGCTCCTGAAAGAGATGCTGTCGGTTGTCGATCACATCGAACTCGCCGTCCAGGCCGCCGGCGCTCCGTCCGCCGCAGACACGAGCATGGTTGAAGGCCTGAATCTAACCCTCAAGGAGTTTTTGCGAATCCTTGAAAAGTTCAAAGTAAAACCGATTGAAGCGGTGGGGCAGCCCTTCAACCCTCAAATGCATGAGGCCATTATGCAGGAGGCCTGCGATCGACTGCCGGAAAATACCGTCGTGCGCGAGATGCAAAAAGGCTACACGATCCACGACCGTTTGCTGCGACCTTCCCTGGTAGTGGTGGCAGCCCCCCAAGGCCCCCAATCGGATTCGACTCCCAATGCGTGATAGGAAACCGCTTACGTACATTAATTCAGAATAGTCCAAGGAGGATCTAACGTATGCCCAAAGTCATCGGAATCGATCTGGGTACCACCAATTCCTGCGTAGCAATCATGGATGGAGGCGACCCGAAGGTTATCACCAATCCCGAAGGCGGACGCACCACGCCATCCGTGGTAGCCGTCACTGAAAGCGGAGAGCGCCTGGTGGGTCAGATCGCCAAGCGTCAGGCGATCACCAATCCGGAAAATACGGTGTTCGGCGTCAAGCGCCTGATCGGACGGAAATACGCGACCAAAGAAGTTCAATACGACAAAAAGGTGCTGCCCTACAAAATTGACGAAGCCTCCAACGGCGATGCCCGCCTGACCATTCGCGGCAAGCCTTACAGCCCGGCCGAAATCTCTTCCTTCATCCTGGCCTTTATCAAGAAATACGCCGAGGATTACCTCGGGGAGAAGGTGACCGATGCCGTCGTCACCGTTCCCGCCTACTTTGACGACAGCCAGCGCCAAGCCACCAAGGATGCGGGCAAAATCGCGGGGTTAAATGTACTGCGCATCATCAACGAGCCCACGGCAGCCGCCTTGGCCTACGGCATGGACAAGAAGCGCGAGGAGAAAATTGCAGTCTTTGACCTCGGCGGCGGAACCTTTGACATTTCAATTCTGGAAATCGGCGAAGGGGTCTTCGAGGTCAAAGCCACCAATGGTGACACCCATCTGGGCGGCGACGACTTCGACATGCGCCTGATCACCTACCTGGCGGACGAATTTAAAAAGGATCAGGGCATCGACCTGCGCAACGACAAAATGGCCCTGCAACGGCTCAAGGAAGCCGCCGAAAAGGCCAAGATCGAGTTGTCCACGTCGATGGAAACCGACATCAATCTGCCGTTTATTACGGCTGACGCCAGCGGTCCGAAGCATCTGAACCTCAAGATTACACGCGCCAAGCTCGAAGGCCTGGTGAGCGATATCCTGGAAAAGCTGGAGGAGCCCTGCCGGACCTGCATGAAGGATGCCGGCCTGAACCCGCGAGAGATTCACGAAGTCATCCTGGTGGGCGGTATGACCCGCATGCCTGCTGTGGTGGAGCGGGTGCGCCGGATCTTTGGCAAGGAACCCAACAAGGGGGTTAATCCGGATGAGGTCGTGGCCGTGGGAGCCGCCATTCAGGGTGCGGTCCTGAAGGGCGACGTCAAGGACGTGCTGCTGCTCGACGTCACGCCGCTGTCCCTGGGCATCGAGACATTGGGGGGCGTCATGACCCGTTTGATCGAGAAGAACACCACGATCCCGACTCGCAAGAGTCAAATCTTCTCGACGGCCACCGACAGCCAACCGGCCGTATCGATCCACGTCCTGCAGGGCGAACGCGAAATGGCCGCCAACAACAAGACCTTGGGACGCTTTGAACTGGTGGGGATCCCCCCGGCGCCGCGCGGCGTGCCGCAGATCGAAGTTACTTTCGATATCGACGCCAACGGAATTGTAAACGTGTCGGCCAAGGATAAAGCCACCGGCAAGGAGCAATCGATCCAGATCACCGCGTCCTCCGGACTGAGCAAAGAGGAGATCGATAGTTTGGTAAAGGATGCCGAGTCGCACGCCGAGGATGATCGCAAAAAACGCGACCTGGTCGAGGCTCGCAACCATGCCGATACCCTGATCTATTCGACCGAACGCTCCATCAAGGACCTCGGGGAAAAGGTCGACAAGGACACCCGGGTCAAGGTGGAGGAAGCCATCGGCAAATTGCGCAAGGCCATGGAAGGCGACGACAAGGAGGAAATCCGGCGCCTGAGTGAAGAGCTGACCAATGCCTCGCACAAATTGGCCGAAGCGATGTACCAGCAGGCCTCGCAGGCGGAAAGCCAGAAAGCCGGTGAAGCGGGCGGTGCGAAAGCATCCAAGCCCGAGGACGATGTCGTCGACGCCGACTTCGAAGAAGTCAAAGACGACAAGAAGTAGTCAGCTTTGTCTATGCGATGCCAAGAACCCGCCGATGCCGTGGTATCGGCGGGTTCTTCGTTTAAGATCGTTGTACTGCTCCCGCATCAGTCGATGGCGGGATCCGGGAGGATACTCATGGAAGAAAACACCGAAGATAGACGCGAAGTGGACGCGTTGTGCCGCGAGTGCGGACATGCGTTCAAGGCTTTTGTCGATCGGGTGGCTTTCCCGGGTGGTGCCGATCCGGCCGGGCGCCCCCAAACCGAATGCCCGGTCTGCGGCTGCGGGGATTGCCGCATTGGGCGATAGCACGCCTGCGGTCTTTACATCCCCCCCGGTCGTGCTCACCTTGCGGACGATTCGATTGCCGTGCACCCATCTCAGATAGGAGGTGTGATTATGGACGTGAAGAGAATTCTCTGGCCGACGGACTTTTCGCGCATCGCGGAAAAGGCGCTGCCGCATGTGAAATCCCTCACGGCGCAATACGGCGCCGAGATCCACGTGCTCTATGTGATCGAAGACGTAGCCCATCATGACGGCTGGTACGGAGCATTCGAGCAGAAGCGCGTGAAGGATCTCATGGATCATGCCCAGAAAACCGCCACCCAGCGGCTGAGCCAGCTTTGTGAAAAATATATGGAAGGTTGCCCGCTTTACATCAAGCACGTGGCGGTGGGAGATCCCGCCAGAGAGATCCTGCAGCTGATCGACAAGGAAAAGGTGGACTTGGTGGTGATGGCCAGCCACGGCGCAAAGGGAAATTTCCGCTTCGGCAGCGTCACCGAGAAGGTGCTGAAGAGCTCGCCGGTACCGGTCACCGTGGTGCCGGTGGAACCGTCGAAATAAATCGACGGCTCATCCGGAAGGCGATTTTGAGCGGATCATCCTCCCGAAGTTTGAGGGAAGGCCGTGTTGGCGTAAAGGTACTCCATCTTCTCCTTGTGCTTCAGCTCTTCGTTGGCCATCTGAAGCAGGATCTCCCGTGCGTCTCCCGCCGCATGCTGATGGGCCAGGGCGGTGTAGAACTGGTGTGACCGCAGCTCGCGGTGGGAGGCCACGAGGTAGACTTGGGCGCTGTTCATATCCTCGCTAACAGCAGGTTCCTCCTGGTGCTCGGCGATCTTGTAGTAGACCACGTCGCTCAGCCTCATGCCGCCGGCGCCGAATTCCCCGCTGCGGTATTTAACCAGAAACGCCTTGTGCTTCTGCTCTTCTGTGGCAATCCAGTCGATGGTCTCGCGCACCGCCGGATCCTGGACTTGGCCTTGCAGGCGCCTATAGAAAACATAGGCGTCTTCTTCACGCTGGATGGCCGTATCGATCAATTTCAACAGCTTTGGATCCATCGCAATACCTCCTGTGCTTGCTGCGTTGGTTGACACAAGACCGCCGGCGCTCGCCGGAGTTTCAGGAATTACGCGGCCGCAGGCGGCGGCCTGCAACCGCACCGTAGATCAGCAAATAAACCGTGGCAATGCCGAAGGCCGTCAGGGTCCCCCAGCCCACCCCCCAGGCCGGATAGAGATAAGAAACCGAAACCCCGTAGGCAACCAGGGATCCGATCCCGTGCGGAAAATTCTTGATGATCGTGTGCACGTGAGCCTTACCATAGGTCATGTGGACGATCAACACCAGGGGCAGCAAGGCGGTTGGAAAGGCTGAAAAAAGACCGGCCCAAGCCGGTCCCACTGCCTGGGCCGCTGCGGTGATCGCAACGATGATGCCTGCCGCAAAGGCGGCCCGCAGCAAGAGGACCACCGGCGTCAACCGCACGCTGCGGGTGACGTTGACGTCGCGAATGCCGCGGAAGAAAGCGCCAGCACCATTCCGATGCTCACGCCAATCTTCGTAATCAGAAAAAGGCTCATGGACTTTACACGCCGCCGGTCTTCGCGCTAAGAACCGGTTCCGGAGCAATAAAAACGATGGCGATCTTGCACGCGGAAGCGGAAATAAGAAAGGCGGTGTTCATCCGCCTTTCTCCGGGAACGGATCTCATCTCCGGAATCGCATCGGCCTGCCGTG